>ERZ772946.852-NODE-852-length-10169-cov-75.7433_pt1 | contig 10169 bp, 6 predicted proteins | sample MGYA00511680_ERZ772946 | MGnify/ENA primary metagenome ERZ772946 (study PRJEB29015, sample SAMEA2737918) | human oral metagenome | biome: human oral; feature: human-associated habitat; material: dental | place: China | collected 2016 ... | reverse complement strand
CTGGCCGGGTCACTGGCCAGATCGTCGGCTTTGGTCATGGACTCCAGGTGACGGGCCACGCCACCGGAGCGAATCTGCTCCAGCGCCATGGCGGTCCCGTCGGCCAGGTTGTCGGCCGGACCGGCCAGATACAGCAGGGCCCCGGCGTTGACGGCGATGGCGTCGCGGTGCGCCGGCCTGCCCTCACCCGAGATGGCCTCGCGCAGCAGGCGGGCGTTGTCGGCCGGCTCCCCGCCCAGCAGGTCGGCCAGCTCGTAGGTGGGCACTCCCAGATCCTCGGGCGTGACCTCATAGGCCTTGACTCCGCGGGGAGTCGCCTCGCGCACAAGGGTCGGCCCGTGGACGGCGATCTCGTCCAGGCCCGAGCCGTGCACGACCAGTGCCCGCTTGCGCCCCAGCTGCACCATCGCCTCGGCGATCATGTCCAGCATGTTCGGGTCCCACACGCCCATGAGCTGGAAGGTCAGGTGGGCCGGGTTCACCAGCGGTCCCAGGACGTTGAAGATCGTGGGGGTCGCCAGCGCTCTGCGCACCGGGGCCACGTGCCGCATGGCCGGATGGTAGGCCTGGGCGAACAGGAAGGTGAAGTGGTCGCGGGCCAGCAGTTCGACCGCCGTGGCCGGGTCCACGTCCAGGGGCAGTCCCAGCTCGGCGATGACGTCGGCCGCCCCCGTCTTGGAGGAGACGGCCCGGTTGCCGTGCTTGGCAACCGCGATCCCCATCGAGGCGGCCACCAGGCCCGCCCCCGTGGAGATGTTGATCGTGCCCACGCCGTCGCCCCCGGTGCCCACGACGTCCACCAGCGGGAAGGACACCGACGGGAAGTCCCGGGCCGCCTGACGGAAGGCGCTCGCGGCCCCGGCGACCTCCTGGGGCTCCTCGCCGCGGGCGTGCAGCGCCGCTAGCAGCGCCGCCGTCTCCGCTTCGGACAGATCCCCGACGCCCAGGGCGGCGAAGACCGTGGAGGCCTGCTCACGGGTGAGGCGCTGGCCCTGAACGACTTCGCGCAGTAGCTCGTGCGCTTCCTGCGCCGTGGCAACATGCGTGCCGTCCGCGGCAGCGGGGGCCGCATTGTTGGTCTCACTCATCGGTCTGTAGCTCCTTCACGGATGGTTGAGGCTTGGGGCGCTCGGGGACGATTCTGCCCGAGTGGCTCCGCGGTTGCGGGGATCTGCGGGATGACGTGAGGCGGCGTGGCTCAGGAGGTTCGGGCCAGGTCGGCGGTGATGGACTTGAGCAGGGCCGGCCCCTGAGGGGTGAGGATCGACTCGGGATGGAACTGCAGTCCGACCGCCGGTGCCGATCGGTGCCGGGCCGCCATGACGATGCCGTCGACTCCTTCGACCGGCGCAGTGCGGGCCAGGCTGACAAGCGCCTCGGGCGGCGTGCGCGTGCCCAGCGAGTGATAGCGGGCCACATCCAGCGGTCCGCCGTCGAGCACCGTGAAGGCCGGGTCCGCGCGGCCGGCCTCGGTGACCTCGACGCGGTCGGAGCGACCGTGGACCGGGCCGACCGGGGCGACCCGTCCGCCGCAGGCCTCGACGAGGGCCTGGAAGCCCAGGCAGATGCCCAGCGTCGGGATCGCCTGCTCCAGTGCGGCGGCGATGAGCTCCATGAGGCATCCCGATGTCGCCGGGTAGCCCGGACCGGGGGACAGGCACAGAACCGGGCGGCGAGCGGACTCGTGCTCGGCCTCGGTGGGCTCCAGAGCGGCGAGCACCCGGGAGACCGGTACATTGTTGCGATAAACCTCGATGTGGGAGCCGAGCGTGGCGAACTGGTCGACGAGGTTGTAGACGAAGGAGTCGCGGTTGTCTAGCAGGACCACCCGGGTCGGGGCCGAGACTGCCACGGTGCCCTTCTCCGTGCTGTTCACTGCGCTATTCACCATGCTCATGGCCATGCTATTCACTGTGTTCTGCCCGCTGCGCCGAGTGCTGGTATTGGTCATGGCTCAAACCTCCTTGCCGGTCCGGTCGATGACGAGGGCGGCGCCCTGTGCGGCGGCCACCGCCTCAAGGACGGCACGGGCCTTGTGGACGGTCTCGGCGGCCTCGGCGGCCGGGGAGGACGCGGCCACCACGCCGGCCCCGGCCTGGATCAGGGCGGTCCCGTCGGCCACGAAGCCGGAACGGATGACGATGCAGGTGTCCAGCTCGCCGTCTCCGCGGATGTAGCCCACCGAACCGCCGTAGGAACCACGCCGCACGCCCTCGGCCCAGCGGATGAGCTCGGCGGCCCGCAGCTTGGGCGCCCCGGTGAGGGTGCCCATCGTCATGGAGGCGCGGAAGGCGTCCAGAGCATCCAGGTCATCTGCCAGCTCGCCGGAGACCTCCGAGACCAGGTGCATCACCCGGCTGTAGCGGTCCACGCGCAGGAGGTCCTGGACACTGCGGGTGCCCGGGCGGCTGACCCGGGCGACGTCGTTGCGGGCCAGGTCCACGAGCATGACGTGCTCGGCGACCTCCTTGGCGTCGGTGCGCAGCTCCAGCTCCAGACGGGTGTCGCGCTCGTGGTCCACCGAGCCGTCGGGGTGCAGCCCGCGCGGACGGGTCCCTGCGATCGGGCGGATGGCGACCCGGCCGCTGCGCGCCGAGTGCAGCAGTGCCGACTCCGGGGAGGCCCCGAACAGCTCGAAGTCCGGGGCCGCCAGATAGAACATATAGGGGCTCGGGTTGGCCTGGCGCAGCACGTGGTAGGCGGCCAGCGTGTCCGGGCAGGCGATGGTGAAGCCGCGCGAGGGCACCACCTGATAGATGTCGCCGTCGGCGATGTAGCCGCGCATCGTCTCCACAACCGCCTCGAAGTCGGCGTCGGAGATGGTGGGCTCCGCGTGCAGGACTGGGCAGCCGGCGGGGGCTGTCGACGCGGACGGAACCTTGCTGCCGTAGGCACCGTCGACCGGCTCATCGGTCGCGTCGTCGATGGCTGCGGCCAGCGCGTTCATGCGCGACTCCAGGTCCGCGGCGTCGACGGAGGCTCCCACCAGGGTCGCCTCCAGCGTGGGGTGGTCGACGACGAGGATGATGCGAGCGTCGTAGAAAAGGTAGTCCGGGCAGGTATTGGCGCCCTGGTCCACCTCGGGCAGGGACTCGAAGGTGGATAAGTAGTCAAAGGCGAAGGTCCCCGCCTCCAGCGGCAGATGAGGGTGATCGATCTCGGTTCCGGCCAGGACCCGCAGCGGTTCGATGGTGGACAGGGCCGTCAGGCGCTCGCGTTCCTCGATCGCTGGGTCGTCGTCGGCGCTGGTGGGCAGGCTGAGCGTGAGCCGGTTGGGGGAGCGGTCCGTGACGTGCTCGCCCAGGTGCTGTTCCAGGCGGGCCAGGGCGGCGAGGCCGTCGGGCCCGGGGCCCTGACCGCCGACGGCGTCCAGCGCCTCAGCGGTGACGGTCCCGCCCCAGCAGGTCATCCTGGCCGAGGCCTCCAGGACGGCGACCGTGGTGCGCGAGACCTTGGTCGTGATGTCGGCGCTCTCGAGCAGGATGCAGTCCACGGGGCGCACCGTGCTGTTGCCGGTGTCGCTTTCTGCGCCTCCGACCGGGTATCCAGTGATGCGCAGCAGGCCTGTGCGGGTCAGGTGCTCCAGGAGGGCACCGCCGTCGGCGTGGTAGCGCACTTGGCGCGTGAGGACGATCGGTGAGGCAGCAGAGGGCGCGGCTGGAGGTGCTGCATCTGACACGGTGGGTGGCATGGGGCCTCTTTCCTGAGATCGTGGGTCAGGCGGGCCTCTCACTCATGCTATCGGGCGGGCCCGCGGTGAGCGAGCCGGTACGTCCTAGCGCATCAGGGTGGTGGCTCGCCTCAAGGGGAGCCACCACCACTGGCGGTCGCGGAACGCTGTCATAGCACAGAGGGTAGAACGAGGTTGCCAAGCAGCCAAATCGGCGGCAGAAGATGAGATGCGTGTCCGGACTGGCAGCGCGGGATGAGTCGCTCGGTGTCTCACTATGCCGGCGGTGGGCCGATGGGAGTGGAGAACCTCTTACTGGAAGCGGCGGGGAGGCACGCTGGGGGTGGAGGATCTTCTGCTCGAGGTCGAGGGACTCGCGCTGGGGGTAGAGGATCTTCTGCTCGAGGTCGAGGGACTTGCGCTGGGGGAGGAGGATTCCTTATCCGAGGCAGAAGGGCTCGCGCTGGCGGTCGTACTGGGCCCAGGGCTCTTACCGGACACGTTGTCCACGGCGGCGGCCGCGTTGACAATGCCAGCGCCGCAGGCCTTGCGATCGCATTCTGCCATTGGAGTAGCTGTATTCTGCAGTATGGTGACGACCTCTTCGGCCTTCAGATCGGGGTTAAGAGCCAGCATCAGCGCAACCGTGCCGGACACGTGCGGGGTCGCCTGGCTGGTGCCCATCATGATGGCATAGTCGGGATCCTGCGGAGCTTTCGTGGATTTGTCGGCCAGGGACAAAATACCGTTCTCGGCGGCGTCGATTTCACCGCCGGGGGCGGAGATATCGACACCGGTCCCATAGTTGGAGAAGGAGGATCGGGCACCGGTCTTCGTAGAGGCGCCGACGGTGATGACGTTCTTACAGCCCGCAGGGGCGACGTTGCGCACGTCCTGATCATCGTTCCCGGCGGCGGCGACGATGATTGAGCCGCGTGCGACAGCGGCATCGATGGTCTTCTGGAAGAAGCGCGGGCAGCTGCCGGTGCCGCCTATGCTCATATTGATGATCCGGGCGGGGTTCTCGTTGTCCGGTACGCCGTTGACCTTGCCCCCCGAGGCCCAGGTGACGGCGTCGATGGTGTCGGCGCTTGTGGAGCCGCATCGGCCCAGGACGCGCACGGGCACGATTTTGGCATCCGGGGCGACGCCCGCCACTCCATTCTTGTTGTTCGTGCGCGCGGCGATAGTGCCGGCCACGTGGGAACCGTGCCAGCTCGACGTCTGATCCTTGCTGGCCCCGCCCTCCGAAGAACAGTCGCCCTGCTCGATCCAGTCGCCCTCGTCGGACGGGTCTGCGTCGTAGCCATCATTGTCGCGAGCCCTTGCGGGATCGGAGATGAAGTCGTAGCCGGGCAGGAGCTGGCCCTCGAAGTCCGGATGGTTGCTCAGGATGCCAGTGTCGATGACGGCTACCGTGACGCCCTTGCCCGTGGATTGCGACCAGGCGTTGGTGGCGTTGACGCCGTAGGAGCCTGAGGTCATGTCCCACTGCTTGGAGAAGTATTGATCGTCGGGGACGTTACTGTCCTCGGAGGAGGCGTTGTCCACGGCGGTCATGTGCATATCGGGCTCGACGGACTCAATACCGTTGGCGGCCTCTAGTGTGGAAATGAAATCCTTGACCTGGTTCACAGTGAGCTTGTCGCTCAGTTTGACACCGGCCGTGCTCAGGGAGTGGGCGGTAACGTTCTCCACCTTGACTGAGAATTTCCCGGCGGCGTTGTCCAGCGTCTGCCTGTCCTCGGAGGGCAGGGATTCGAGGACGTTCTCGCCGTAGGCCTTCGCCGAGGCGATGACCTTGGCCGCTGCCGAGTTTTCGGCGTAGGAGACGATGAAGCGGTCGCTGGGCTCATTTGCGGCAGTGCTGCTGGACGCCTTTGCGGAGGAGCTGCGGTTGCCGAAGACTCCGGTATAAACCAGACCTGCGGCGATGATGGAGACCACTGCGATGGTGGAGACAATGGCGATGATCAGGATACGTTTTCTGCTGAGGGTTGTAGTCATATCAGGAGATGCTTTCGGTGGGGACGACCCCGGGGGGACGGGGCTGCTCAGAAGCCCGCAGTGCGACGAGTCTGGCACGAAAAGGCGGCAGAGTCCCATCCGTGATTGTGGGTAGGCCTCCCCAACAGGGGCTGTTGGACAGGTCCGCCCGGTTCGGTTGCGCTGGTGGCTCTGGTCGTCACGTACGGATCGACTGCGCCGAATCATAACGATGAGCACCAGGGCTGTGTCCGTCAGGACGGAGACGATGCGGCCGATCGGGGCGGTGAGCCAGGCCGCCAGGATCGTCATGCCGACGGTCGTGTAGACGGCCGCCCAGGCGATTGCCCCGACGGCCGTGGCTGCTACGTAGCGGCGCAGCGGCATGCGGGCCACGCCCGCGGAGAGCTGGATGAAACTCTGCAGACCGACGGTCGGAAGGACATCGGCACGGCCAGCACGCCCCAGCAGGTAGACCACGCCTGGGCGCGGGCGTACGTCGGGAGTCGAGCAGCGATGCTATCGGGTGCGCACGGTGCCGGCGGTCACTCTCCGGCCGATCCAGTACATGGTGTGGAGCACATTATCGCCAGATACCAAGAAGAACAGGGGTCAGGTCTCTTGGTGTGTTTGTAGGGGCCTTCGTGGTGCGTGGTTGTTAGCTGGTGAGGGCGGGTGGGGTGCTGGTGGGGTTGTTGGGCAGGTTGTGACTGCGGTTGAGACCGTCGAGGTTGAGATGATGGCGGCCTTCAGTTCGCTCGTCGGTCTGTTCGGCCAGGACAACGTCGACTAGGCGGATGATGGCGTCTCTGTTGGGGAAGATGCCTACTGAGTCGGTGCGGTGGTGGATCTCCCTGTTGAGGCATTCGATGGGGGTATTGGACCAGATCTGTCTTTACGCCTTGACGGGGAAGGTGGCGGTAGGCCGGTAGATCGGTTCGTGCGGCGTCAGGGTGGTCGGCGGCCTCGGGCAGGTTTGTTCGGTGTAGTCCAGGAGGTGGTCGAACTGGGCCTTGGCGGCTGCTGTGTCGGGTTGGTCGTAGACGTCAGTGGAGCATGACCTTGCGGCGGGCTGCAGACTCTTGGGAACCATTGTCATCAGGTGCGCGGCGATAGTCTCGACCAGGCCCGTGTGGGCGTCGGAGACCTGGTAAGCCCTCGGGCCACCAGGTCGGCGAACAGCCCGTTCCAGGCCGCCGAACTCTAGCGGATGGCTGCCCGCGGGCCCAGGACCTCGCGGTGTCCGTCGGCGTTGACCCCGGTGGCAGTCGGAATCACCGCGTTAACCACACGTCCACCTTTGCGGACTTGTCAATGTTAGGGCGTCGGCCGCCACGAAGGTGAAGGGGCCGGCCTCACCCAGGGGGCGATTGCAGAAGGAGCCGGATATGCTCGTCGAGCTTGGCTGCCACGCGCGAGACCTGTGACTCCGGGCAGTGAGATAAGCCCCAGGGTTCCTACCAGCTTGTCCATGCGCCGGGTGGAGATCTGGCCAGGTTGGTGTCGGTGACCACTGTGATCAGCACGGGCTCGGTCCGTTTGCGGCGCTTGAGCAGCCAGTCGGGGAAGTACGAGCCGGTCCGCAGTTAGGGGACAGCCACGTTAATGGTCCCTACCCGGGTGCCGGGGGCCCGGTGATGGTAGCCGTTGTGCTGGGTCCTGTGCTCGGAGCTGGCGTGGCCGTATTCGGTGCCGTACACCGTGTCAGCCTCTGCGGACAGATAGGGAGTTGCACCGTCTGCAGCAGGCTGCACATCAGGTCCGGGCTGACCTGAGAAAGAGTCTCGTCAAGAAGGCGCTGGTCGACAATATGAGGAGCGGTCGTCGTAATGACTCCGCTTGAGTAGGTTGTAGGAGATTCCTTGAAGGATCACACGGTGACCGCGCTGCCACCAACAGCAGCCCCGACCACCGCGCTACATCACACTACGGGACATTAGCAGAACAGGAAGACCCCGGGGTAAGGCAGGCCGTGGATCCGTTTCAGCATGTAAGGAAGGATGGCCTATAGGACAGTGCTATCCCTATTTGTAGCGCGTCAGTATCGACGCATTTCCCCAGATGTGACGATATCTGTCACATGGTGACGATCATCATAATCACCGTGAAGGAGTTGGGTGCGGAACTGGTTGACGTGCGATTATCTGCTGGGCTGACGCAGGAGGAGCTGGATCGTTGCGGCGGTGTCTTTCAAAAGTGGAATTGGTATGGCGGAGACAGGGGTTGTCCCAGCGCTGGAATGGACAAAGTACTTGCTGCGTTGCGTGCTCTGGTGATGCGAGCACAGAATGCTCCCCAGAATAATGTCCTGTCGTCTCAGAGTGTGAGGAACATCTGAAGAGTCTGGGGACACTATGAAAGATTGGAGATTATGGCAGCACTACCGATTATGAACATCTGCTCGGTGGGGGGATCTGCTTTGTCAGGTTGGCTTCGCCGATGTGAGTTAAAGCCAGCGTTTTCAAAATGTGGGAAACTGATAAACTTGCTGTGTAGACTTTTGTGGGGAAATCCACAGTCTGCACGATAGCTTCCAATCTTGGTGAGGGTGAGAAGTTAAAATGCATCAGTCGTCACTGGTATTTGGAGGTTGTGCTGAGGTAGACATCAGATCGCGTCGAGATTGCCGGAATAAAACGTGATTAAAACACATTGTATGGTCAGCTAAGTGGTGATATTGATAGCGGATACTTCCTGGCGAAAACGCTCTTTTAAGGTGTCGAAGCATTTCTTTCTAGCCGTAAATACATAGAATGTTGACGTGAGAAATTCAATGCCTGATGCTACTGACGGCGATCAGCCTGCGAGTAGGATGATAGGCTATTGGTGGATGGATGATCAAAGATTGCCGTGAGCTATTCTTTTTGCGTGTGACTCGTATCTGAGTGGCTCCTAGTGCTATAATTAACTCAGCCTATCTAACCAAAAGTAATCCGTTAAGGAGTTCTCATTGTTTCGTCGGTCTAGATTTTTCAAGCTATTTAACGGCATGTTTCAAATAGTATGGAGTTGGCTGAAAAAAATCAATTTTGTCGTTCGTAGTCCTAAGCGGTGGGGGTTGTTCGGAACTACTATTGTCTGGGTAGCTTTGACAATCTGTGTTTTCACTATACTTGGTTGGATGTGGGGAAGTGGGTCATATTTGTCGCGGTATCGAATTTTCGCCAACTGGATTGGTGATGAGCTGCAAACTGAGCCTTTTGAGCGCGTCAAAGTTTCTTTGACTGCGATTGGTGGTATTGGTGCCGTAGGTTATTTGGTGATCAAATACCGAGAGCGCGCCGGCGTGGAGCACAATGCGGTCGATGAAAAGCTTGTGTCTGCGGTTCAGCAGCTTGGTAGTGACTCGCCTCAGGTTCGGATAGCTGGTGTCTATTCTTTGGAGGATTTGGCTGATATCTACGGCGGTTCTTATCGTCAGCGCGTTGTCGATATTCTGTGTGGCTATTTGCGTGTTGAACGAGGGCGCTGGTATTCTCCTGATGGTGCTGAGGTACGTACTCGCGAGATTAAAGACAGCTCCGGTCTTTATTATGTGACAGATGACGGTCCCGTGGAGTCTACTATTTTAAGTGTTCTCGCGCGTCATCTGCGCAAAGAAAGGATTGATTCGAGTTCTCGTCACCAGGTTAAGCAGGATGTCTCTGACGATCAGTTGTGGTGTAACTGCGAAATTGACTTACATGGCGCTCATTTTACTGAAAGAGTTCGCCTTGACGGTGTTACTTGTCGTCATTTCAATGCTAGTGACGCATATTTTCATAACATCTTCAGTATGAAAATGTCGACGTTTACCGGAGGTGCTTCGTTCTATGGTGCAGTATTTTCTGAAACTACTTGGTTTTCGGGTTCAAAGTTTCGGGTGTTTGTAAACTTTAACAAGGCGACCTTTAAAAACTGTGTTACTTTCTCTAGATCGTCTTTCGAAGGCGAGGCGCGTTTTCGTGAAATTAGGTATGAAGAAAGCGGTTATGGAGTATTTTCGGGAGCGCTTTTTAATGTTGAATACTGGCACACCGATCCTCCGATTTATTTAGTGATGTCATCGGGCAACCCTGCCCCTGAAATTCCGCCAGGTGCTGGTTGGGCAGATTTTTCGGGTGGATCCCTCCTGAAGATTGATGAGCCAGAGGTGTGGTGTCGGAAAAACGGCTCCAGAATTTCGGACTAGATTGTAGAGTTGATGCGCACTGACAGAATTTAATCGCATATCACACTGTTGTCGCCCATCGATTGTTCGCAGTCATTGGGTGTGTTGGTGAAAATAAATGGAGGACTATTTCTTGTTGTGTGGATGGAGAAAGTGTGCACGAATAATAGTCTTCTCAATGCATGTCGCATGCTGCTGTCGGCAGGCCCGAGATCTGCTCTGTGCAGCCGCACCTCACACCGCGGGGCGGCCCGCCGGGCTGGGGCGGTGGGCCGCCGTCGTGGGACACTTGGGCCAGACCCATGCCAGATATGAGGAAGAGCCAGGAACCGATCTCCGTGTCACCGATCCCCACACCAGAGC
>ERZ772946.851-NODE-851-length-10175-cov-7.58083_pt1 | contig 10175 bp, 8 predicted proteins | sample MGYA00511680_ERZ772946 | MGnify/ENA primary metagenome ERZ772946 (study PRJEB29015, sample SAMEA2737918) | human oral metagenome | biome: human oral; feature: human-associated habitat; material: dental | place: China | collected 2016 ... | reverse complement strand
TTTCATGTGCAGAGCTGCTATTGAAGCATGCTGGAACTTGTGTGTAATGGGATGGTTCAGAGCCCCAGCTTGCTGGCCACGTAGTCGGCGTCCTTGTCACCCCGGCCCGACAGGTTCACCAGGATGTGCTCTTCGGGCGAGTGCTTGGGTGCCTCGCGAATTGCCCAGGCCACGGCATGGGCGCTTTCCAGCGCAGGGATGATGCCTTCCACCCGGGACAGCGTCAGGAAGGCGTCCAGCGTTTCCTTGTCGCTGGCCGTCGTGTACTCCACTCGGCCCACGTCCTTCAGGTAGCTGTGCTCCGGTCCCACGCCCGGATAGTCCAGACCCGAAGCAATACTGTGCACGGCGGCCGGCGACCCGTCCGCATTCTCCAGCACATAGCAGCTCATGCCATGGATTTCTCCCGGCTTGCCCCGGGTCAGTGTCGCGGCATGGCGTCCTGGGGTGTCCACGCCCTCGCCGGCAGGCTCCACACCCACCAGATGCACGTCCGCGTCATCGAGGAAGGCCGTGAACATGCCAATGGCGTTCGAGCCGCCACCCACGCAGGCCGCGACATGCTGAGGCAACCGGCCGTGCCGCTCCAGGAACTGTGCGCGCGCCTCGCGCCCGATGATCGCCTGGAAGTCCCGCACCATCTTTGGGAACGGATGCGGCCCCACGACCGAGCCGATTGCATACAGGTAATCGGTCGGGTTCGTCAGGTATTCCTCGAAGGCACTGTCCACGGCTTCCTTCAGCGTGGCCGCCCCCCGCGTCACCGGCACCAGTCGGCACCCCAGAATGCGCATCTTCGTGACGTTCGGGTGCTCTTTCTCGATGTCCACCTGGCCCATGTGGATCTCGCAGGGAATGCCCACCAGTGCACAGGCGGTTGCCAGTGCCACCCCGTGCTGACCGGCTCCGGTTTCGGCAATCACCTTCTTCTTGCCCATGAAGCGGGCCAGCAGTGCTTCGCCCAGGCAGTGGTTGATCTTGTGCGCACCTGTATGGTTGAGATCCTCGCGCTTGAGGTGGATCTGCGCGCCGCCCAGCTGCTTCGACAGCCGCCGCGCATGGAAGATCGGGCTCGGCCGGCCCACGTAGTCGGCCTGCAGTGCTGCCAGCTCCTCCTGGAAGTCCGCCCGTTGCCGGATCGTCTCGTAGGCGGTGTCGATGTCGTCCATCGCCTGCTTCAGTACAGGCGGCACCAGCTGCCCCCCATAGGGGCCGAAATAGCCCTTGGCATCGGGCAGGTCGGTATCGAAGCGTCGGGCGGGCGTCGTTGACATGATGTCTCCAGGATAGACAATGGCAGGATGAAGGCCGCCATTGTCGCATCGTTGCCGCCGCAGACAAGGCCGTCGCCACACATCCTGGCCATCTGTCAGATCTGATGATGACTTCACCCACGCAAGCCCGCACGCTGCCCTTGGTGACCCACACCTTCGAGACCCCGCTTGGTCCCATGCAGGCCTGTGCCAGTCCGCAGGGCCTGTGCCTGCTGGAGTTCACTGATACCGCCCGTCTGGACCACGAGCGCCAGGACCTTTGCCGCCTGCTGTGCACCCGCATCGAACCTGGGCGCAATACCCACACGATCCAGGCCGAACAGGAGATCGCCGAGTATTTTTCCGGCAGCCGACAGCACTTCGATGTGACGCTCCATACCCCCGGCACGGTCTTCCAGCAGGGAGTCTGGTCCATCCTGCAACGCATCCCCTACGGCCGCACCATCAGCTATCAGCATGAGGCCAAGGCGCTGGGCAACCCGCGCGCCATTCGTGCGGTGGCTACTGCCAATGGTGCCAACCGCATCTCCATCATCGTTCCCTGCCACCGCGTCATCGGCAAGGACGGTCACCTTGTCGGCTATGGTGGGGGTCTGTCGCGCAAGCAGTGGCTCATCGCCCACGAGCAGGCGCATCGCCCTTTCGAGCTGCAGGGAGGTGCAGAAGAAGACATCCTCGCGGGCTGAGCGGCCGGTGTCCGATCAGATACGCATGCTGCTCGAGCGTATCCTGCCCACGACATTCATCCCGGAAGCTCAGTCCGCAACAGTCCGTGGGGAGCCGTCGGTCCATCTGAGGTGAAACTCTTGTCTGTTGTCGCGGCTCAGCGCCGTGCCGGCCACAGCGAAGCCGTTGCCATGGCCATCGTCACGGCCGCCAGCATCGGCAGCATGGCGGCCGAATGCTGCCCCGTGAAGCCCAGGACCAGCGCAAAGGCCGTTAGCGGTGCGTTCATCGACACCGCCAGGAATCCGATCGATCCTGCTAGTGCCGAGAGAAGCAGGTCCACCTGCGACAGCGCGCCCAGCCCGGGTACCACCACATCCGGTACCCAGCCCGTCTGCGGCAGCAGACGCACCAGTAGCGCCAGCAGAAGCCCCGCCAGCGCGCCGATCGACAGCCCGGGGGTCAGCGTGCCGCCAAACGCACCGGCCCGCAGCGTTAGCAGCACCACGGCCGTCTTGCCCGCCAGAAGCGCCGCACACAGTGCCAGCGTCGTTCCGTCATAGGCCGCCTGTGCGGCAGAACGGCCATTGCCCAGCACCTGCGGCAGCCACATCGCCACCACACCGGTGACAAGACACGCTAGCGGCAGCGCCCACAGTACCCCCCAGCCTCGGGCACGATGGCTTTCCACCTGCTGCACGGCCCGACGGAACGCCGCACCGGGCAGCCCGACCACCGCCCCCACCAGCGCGGCCCACAGCACCATGACGGTACCGCCTTCCACCTGGCCTACCAGATAGAAGGTCTCTGTCGATACATCCATGCGCGCCACCAGTGTTGCGATGACCGACACGGCCAATGCCACCACCCCGGCGTGGATCGAGAATGCGCCCAGGAGGATCTCCAGCGCGAAGATCGTGCCCGCTAGCGGCACCTGGTAGACCCCGGCCAGGCCGGCAGCCGCGCCACTGGCCACCAGAATCCGACGCATCTCGTCATCCAGCCGGAAGCTGTCGGCGATTCGCCCGGCAAACAGCGCCCCTAGCTCGCGGGGGGCCACCTCGCGCCCGATCGGTGCGCCGGAGCCCACCGCCACGATCTGCAGCACGGCATGCAGCACATTCTCCAGAAACGGTGGCCGCCGTCGTGCCGGTGTATCGGCCGCTACCGCACCATTGACGCCCACCACTGGCCGTCCCCTCAGCTGCAGGCAGGTCCAGCCCAGCGCCACCACCAGCCCGCCCGCCAGCAGCGCCCACAGTCGGTGCTCCGATGTTGTGCCGTCGGTCACGATCCGCATCTGTGCCTCGCTGTGTCCATAGGTCAGGTGCTGCACCATGTGGATCAGCCATGACAGCGCCGCCGCGCCCAGGCCCGCAGCCACCCCGGTCATTACTACGGCAGCCACCAGATGCACCCGGGAGGGGGGAGGGAGGGAAGCGTCGGTGGATGGCATGATGATGGACTCGAAATCGAACGATGGCCCCGGAGGTCGGCTCATTCTAGTTCTTCACCAAACACGCGGCCGCCTCCGTCGCATCCGGGCATTCTCCATTTCACGACTCGCGGCCTGTAATCCAGCCCCAGCCCTGGTTCTGGCATCGACTGCTGTCCTGTCCCATTCCAGCGGCCCACCAGGCAGTCCGCAGCGCCTCAGCCCCGCGAACCGTTTAAACTGTCGATTCTCGCAGGTTGCCGACCGGCCGGAGGGCACGGCACCATCACGTTCGCATCCATTTCGGGGAATCCCAAGAGATTGTCATGTCCGCCAAAGTCCTGATGATCGACAACTACGACTCCTTCACCTACAACATCGTCCAGTACTTGGGCGAACTGGGTGCGGATGTCGTCACCCATCGCAGCGATGCCATCGACCTCGATGACATCCGTCACCTGGCGCCGTCGCACCTGGTGCTTTCGCCCGGCCCCGGAGATCCGGATGGTGCCGGCATCACGCTCGATGCCATTCGCACCTTTGCCGGCCAGCTGCCTATCCTGGGCGTCTGCCTCGGCCACCAGGCCATCGGGCAGGCCTATGGTGGCGAGGTCGTCCGCGCCAAGCGTGTCATGCACGGCAAGCATGACGACGTTATCCATAAAGGTCAGGGCGTCTTCGCAGGTCTGCCCGAGCGCTTTCGGGTCGTTCGATACCACTCGCTGGTCATCGGCCCAGACACCGTGCCCGACAGCCTCGAAGTCACGGCCTGGACTGAAGACGGCGAGATTATGGGTCTGCGCCACCGCGAACTCAGCATCGAGGGCGTGCAGTTCCACCCCGAATCCATCGAAAGCGAACATGGCCATGCCATGCTGAAGACCTTCCTGGAACGTCGGGCCTGATATTGCCAGGCAGCCCCTCGTCATGGGGCTGCCGCAGGCATGCCGCTGCAGTCATCTGAACAACCACGAACCAGCCACCATCATGAGCATTACGCCGCAGGACGCCCTCAAGCGCATCATCGACCACCGGGAAATCTTCCATGACGAAATGCTGTACCTGATGCGTATGATCATGCAGGGAGAGGTCTCGCCAGTCATGACGTCGGCCATCCTGGCGGGTCTGCGGGTCAAGAAGGAATCCATCGGCGAGATCACGGCCGCTGCCGAGGTCATGCGCCAGTTCGCCAATCCGGTCCATGTCGCTGATCGTCGCAACTTTATCGACATCGTGGGCACCGGAGGTGACGGTGCGCACTCCTTCAATATCTCCTCCACCGTCATGTTCGTGGTTGCTGCCGCCGGGGGGACCGTTGCTAAGCACGGCAACCGCAGCGTTTCCTCCAAGTCGGGCGCAGCTGATGTGCTGGAGGCGCTGGGCGCCAACATCATGCTGAACAGTGAACAGGTCGCCGCCAGCATCGCGCAGTGTGGCATCGGCTTCATGTTCGCGCCCAACCACCATCCGGCCATGAAGAACGTTGCCCCCGTCCGCAAGGAACTCGGCGTGCGCACGATCTTCAACATTCTCGGGCCTCTCACCAACCCTGCTTCGGCGCCAAACAATCTGCTTGGTGTGTTCCATCCCGACCTCGTGGGTATCTTTGTGCGCGTCATGAAGCAATTGGGTGCCGAACGGGTGCTGGCCGTTCACGGCATGGATGGCATGGACGAGATCTCGCTGGGGGCCGAGACTCTGGTGGGCGAGCTGCGTGATGGACAGATCCGCGAATACAGCATCCACCCCGAGGACTTCGGTTTCACCATGGCCTCCAATCGCCAGCTTCGCGTCGAGAACCGCGAACAATCGCGCGACATGCTGCTGAGTGTCCTTGATGATCAGCCCGGCCCGGCACGCGACATCGTCGCACTCAACGCAGGGGCCGCGCTTTACTGCTGTGGCGTGTCCGACTCCATCGCCGATGGCATCCGTCTGGCTCAACAGACCCTGGCTTCCGGTGCTGCACGCCGCAAGCTCGATGAATTCGTCCGCGTCACGCAATCCCTGGCCTGATCACATGACCACCACGAAGATTCCTACCATCCTGGAGAAGATCCTCCAGACCAAGCGCACGGAAATCACCCATGCCCGTGCCACCATCGGCGAAGCCGCCCTGCAGCGTCAGGCTGCCGAGCGCCTTGCCGAAGATCCGCCGCGCGGCTTTGCCAGGGCCATTCAGGCCAAGGTCGCCCAGGCTGCCGCCGATCTGCAGGCGCCCCCTGCCATCATCGCCGAGGTCAAGAAGGCCAGCCCCAGCAAGGGCGTCATCCGTCCCGACTTCGATTCCGTGGCGTTTGCGCGCAGCTATGAAAAGGGCGGGGCCACCTGCCTGTCAGTGCTGACTGACCAGCAGTATTTCCAGGGCCACGACGACTTCCTGCGCCAGGCACGCGCCGCCGTCTCCCTGCCGGTGCTGCGCAAGGACTTCACCATCGATCCCTGGCAGGTCCTTGAAGCCACTGCCATCGGCGCCGACTGCATCCTGCTTATTGTTGCCGCACTGACCGATGCCCAGATGGCGGAACTCGCTGCCTGCGCGCGCGAGAATCACCTCGATGTTCTCGTCGAGGTTCATGATGCCGCTGAACTCGATCGTGCCCTGAAGCTCGATACGCCCCTCATCGGCATCAACAACCGCAACCTGCACGACTTCCACGTCAGCCTCGACACCACGCTGGACCTGCAGGACCGCCTGCCTGCCGATCGAGTCACCGTCTCCGAGAGCGGCATCTTCGGTGCCCAGGACATCCGCCAGCTGCGTGCCGGCGGCATCCACGCCTTCCTCATCGGTGAGGCCCTGATGCGAGCTCCTGACCCGGGCCAGGAACTCGCCGACTGGCTGGCGAGCTGACGCCCGCGGCAAGTTGTCGGGGCTTCAGAAGCGTCACTTCCCGGCTTTCAACCGCGTCTTGCCGCTGACTGCGCGGGATGTGCGTCGCGATGGGCGGACACTGCTCTTGTTGCCGCCCCGTTTCTGCGCAGTACCCAGCCAGGCTGCACGCATGGCATGGGCTCCGAATTGGGCCTCCAGCCGGATCGTCCCCGGCGCCTCGACCAGCCCCACGGTGGCCATCAGCAGCTCGTCGCGCCGGAAGGCCGCCACCAGCACGGTCTCGCCAGGCGCCTTGCGTGCCAGCAGCGTCTTCAGCCGACCCTCCGTGCAACGCAATCCATCCACAGCCACCAGGTGGTCGCCGGCTGACAGGCCGGCAGCGGTGGCCGGTCCATCCCGTTCCGCAGTCAGGATTGTCAGTTCGCCATCTCGCATGCCCGTGCGCATTCCCAGCGATACCCGCACATCTTCCGGACGCTCCGTGATGACGGCCAATCCCATGGGTTTCAGCAGCCGAGCCAGGGGAAGCTCTTCCGTTCCATATGCCCAGGAACGGATCTGCCGTCGCAGGTCCAGCCCTGTCGCTTCCTGAATGAGGGCCGGCATGTCGGCTTCGCCCACGCCTCGCCCTGTGGTGCCTTTCTGAACAACATCCAGAGCGGTATCCGGGCTGGCAGTTTCTTCCACCGTGCGGTGCGAGGCACGGGCCGCCGTCTTCGTCGCCACGGACCGGGAGCGTCCCGCAGAGCCTTTCACCCCGGCGGTTTTTCCTGCCCTTGATCCGGTCCGTTGCGTATCGGTGTCATAGAAGCCCTGACCATACCGTTGCCACAGCAGCCGCATCACGTCATCCAGCGAACGCTGGCCCTGGGTCCTCTCCCGGATCAGCAGATCCAGACAGAGCGCCACCAGTGATCCCTTCACGTAATAGCTGGACACCGCGTTCTGCGTATTCTCGTCCGGGCGGTAATACTTGATCCACGCATCGAAGCTGGACTCCGCCACACTCTGGAGCCTGCGTCCCGGGTTTGATGCCACACGCTGCATTGCCTGTGCCAACAGCTTCAGATAGGCGGCCTCGTCGATGGCCCCCGAGCGGACCAGCGTCAGATCGTCGTAATACGACGTGAAGCCCTCGAATACCCACAGCAGATCGGTATATGCCTCGCGGTCCAGGTCGTAGGGGGCGAACCGGGCCGGCTTGATCCGCTTCACATGCCAGGTGTGGAAATATTCGTGGCTCGCCAGCCCCAGGAAGGTCTGATAGCCGGACGGCGTACCTCGCATGCCGGGCCAGGGCAGGTCATCGCGTGAGCAGATCAGCGCCGTGCTGGCCCGATGTTCCAGGCCGCCATAACCATCGCCCACCGCCATCACCAGGAACAGATAGCGCTGGACGGGTGCCTTCCTGCTCACGGGGTCGAACATCGCGATCTCCGTCTCGCAGATCGGCTTCAGGTCGCGTATCAGTCGCTCGAAGTCCACCGAGGCCCGACCCGTCACCACGATCTCGTGCCGGCAGCCGCCTGCATCGAAATGCGCAAGCTGGAAGTCCCCCATCTCCACCGGGTGATCGATCAGTGCGTCATAGTCCGGTGCCCGGAAGCGCCCGAACTGGTACAGGGCGTCAACGGACCCTTTGGCGCTTCTCGAACCACCCGCAGACAGCTCAGGGCGTGGCAGTGTCGTTGCCACTTTCCAGTGTGAAAAGGCCTCCCCGTCGGGCGGCAGGATGTCCACCGAACATGGCCTGTCTTCCTGCCCCTGAACACACAGGAACACGCTGCTGCCATTGAAGAACCCATGCGTCGTATCCAGATGGGCTGCCCGCACGGACAGATCCCACGCATAGACCTGATAGCGGACCATCAGGCCCAATCCTGCATCCTGCAGCGCATCACAGAGCCAGGTGTTCTTGTCGATCTTGCGGATACCGATCGCCATCGTGTCGGCATTGCCCGAAGCAGAGACCCTGGTAGCAGGACGCTTCGTCGATCTCGTGGCAACAGACGCCTGTGACGCCTCTTCACTGTGGAGGCTCTTGGGCGGGCGTCGGCGCGCCAGCGCTGAAACACTGTCCAGATGGCGAGCAAATTCCCGGACCAGATAGCTGCCCGGAATCCAGACTGGCAATGACAGCCGCTGCCCCGCCGGGTCCGGCCTGGCTACCCATACCGACACCTCGAACAGATGTGCGCCCGGATCCACCGGGAAAATCGAATAATGAACGTCTTCCACTGCCATCCTCATCCTTCCTGAGTCCACCTGATCCAAACTCCCCTATTCAAACGACCATGCCGACGACAGGGTCATGCAGCCACCTGCTTGCATACCCGGCGGTCATGGATCGGGCTGCACATTTGTCTGCCACGTGGTTTCCCCTCTCTTGAGGGCATCGTGACGGTTAGCTGGATCGACGGAACCATTTTCGCCGAGCACCCAAAATGCTGGCAACCATCATCCAGAACACCGTTGTCAACACCGCCCATGACGGCAGCAGGGCATGATCCGGATAACCTCCGGGGAGGGAGTTCCCTATGACGGCTGGTGCGGTACCTGCGATGGGCCTTTACGGCGGAAGCCTGCGCTATGCTTATCCATCAACGACGACATTCCAGCCAGGAGACACCATGAGCCAGTCGCAGCCCGAGACCGCATGTATCCAGATCGAGACCTATGGCCGAGTGGGGCTCATCCGGCTCGATCGCCCCAAACAGCTCAACGCCCTGAACGACGCCCTGATGGACCAGCTCGGCGACGCATTGCTGATGTTCGACCGGAACCCCGATATCGGTGCCATCGTCCTGACGGGGAACGCCCGCGCCTTTGCCGCCGGTGCCGATATCGCTGCCATGAGCGACTACGATTTCGTGGATGCCTACGGTAACGACTTCATCACCCGCAACTGGGAAACCATCACCCGAGTCCGCAAGCCCATCATCGCTGCCGTCGAAGGTGTCGCCCTGGGGGGCGGCTGTGAGCTGGCCATGATGTGCGATCTGATCATTGCAGCCGACAACGCCCGCTTTGCGCAGCCCGAGGTCAAGCTCGGTATCATGCCGGGAGCCGGGGGGACCCAGCGCCTGCCGCGCGCCGTCGGCAAGGCCAAGGCCATGGACTGGATGCTCACTGGTCGTCTCATCGATGCCGGCGAAGCTGAGCGAGCTGGCCTGGTCTCGCGTGTCGTTCCCGCCGAAGAAACTCTCCCCACCGCTCTCCAGGTCGCCGCCGAGATCGCTGCTATGCCCCTCATGGCCGTCATCGCCCTGAAGGAGTCTGTCCAGCGTGCCTATGAGGCACCTCTCGCAGAAGGTCTGCGCTTCGAGCGACGGCTCTTTCACGGCCTCTTTGCCACCGAGGACCAGAAAGAAGGCATGCGTGCCTTCCTCGAGAAACGTCCCGCCAGCTTCAAGCACCGTTGAGCCCTCCCCAAGTGAGCACAATCCCACCTTCGCAGGTGGGGACACAGACCTTGGCCCCAATCCGAATGCCAAGGACCTGGTACGGGTACCGTGACAAGATCTGTCCTTCCAGGAGCCATGAGGGCGATGAAAGGGGGCTTCTCCGTGGTGATCTTGTTGGTGTGAAATGACGCTACGGCGCAACCGAAAGCGCCCGTGCGCCGTACAGATTGCCCGCGCATCTCCTCTGACGCCCTTTGGCAATCACCAGTTACCCCTTCAAAAGAGATGAGAGCATCAAAGGCAGGCAAGTTACAAATTATTACAATACAGGGGCCTTGTGCTGAAGATTGGCTTTTTGGGCCGATCTTCGGACGATGCGAGCAGGATGAACGGTCGGTTTTTGGCCCGTGCGGCCCTTCTGTGTGCAGAAAGGAATTGACATCCATCCTGGGCATCTCCATAATTCCACCTCTTCGCTGCAGACACGGCGACGCGACGAAAGACTCAGTCTTCCGATCAGCGTAAAGTCCCGACGGACGAATGGTGTTGGCAGCTCGTTC
>ERZ772946.849-NODE-849-length-10186-cov-2.95114_pt1 | contig 10186 bp, 6 predicted proteins | sample MGYA00511680_ERZ772946 | MGnify/ENA primary metagenome ERZ772946 (study PRJEB29015, sample SAMEA2737918) | human oral metagenome | biome: human oral; feature: human-associated habitat; material: dental | place: China | collected 2016 ... | reverse complement strand
TAGACGTCCGCGGCCGCAGTCGCCGGCGCCCCCTCCCCGCGCTCAGGGGCGGCGCTCGACTCGGTGCCGGTCTCCAGCGCCCCTCCCAGCAGATCGATGAGAACCGGCTGCCCATCGGTATTGACGATGACATTGGCCGCCGCCACATCACCGTGAGCCATGCCCCGCTCGTGCAGATGCGCCAGTGCGCCTCCCAGGTCGTCGAGCAGTCGTGCGGCCTCATCGCGGGTCAGGCCGCCGCGAGCCCCCAGCACGACCGCCAGATCGGCCCCGATGATGAACTCGCTGAGCACACCCACGCGGCCCTCCGGCAAAGAGATCACCCGGCGCACTCCCGCGATCGCCTTATGGCGCAGCAGTCGCAGGTCGGCCAGGCGGCGCAGAACTCGAGCCTCAGCGGCGCCTCCGTCCACGACGTGAAGCACGACGTCATTCCCGGCAGCGTCCAGTGCCCGCCGCGGAGCGAGATGGCCCGGGCGATCACGCCCCATCGGCTCGCCGATGGCCAGCCCCGCGGCCACGAGCTCGTCGCTCACCTCCACGGGGAGGTCTGTGTCCTGGGCGGCTGGGCTCTCATCATCACGTGACGCCTCTGATCTGGCACGACGCTGCTTCAGGGATCTCATGACCGTCATCGTCCTTGCCAGGTCCGCTGTCGCACCAGGTTCGAGACTGCCTGTGGATAACTTTCGCGTCCGGGCGCCTATGGTAGGCGGCGTGCACCGTTTGGACGTCGCCCTCGGCTCCCGCCTGATCCCCTTCCAGGAGGGATGGGAGCTCCAGCGGCGGATCCACGAGGAGGTCGTCGGGGAACGCCGTCCCTCAACACTCATCATGCTGGAGCATGAACCCGTCTACACGGTGGGCCGCAGAGCGCATTCCTGGGAGCGCCCCGACAGCGGCTTCGTTGAACCGGGGCATGTGCCCGTCGTCGATGTCGATCGGGGCGGGAAGACCACATGGCACGGCCCGGGTCAGCTCACGGTTTACCCGATCGTGCGCCTGGCCTCCCCCATTGATGTGATCCAGTACGTACGCGCACTGGAAGCAGCCGTCATTGAGGTGTGCGCCGACTACGGGCTCGCCGCCATACGGGTCGAAGGGCGCTCCGGCGTGTGGATCGGGGCGGAGCCCGATTCGCCCTCTCCGTTCCGCGCAGTAGAGCGCAAGATATGCGCTCTGGGAGTGCGAGTGGCCCGCGGCGTGACGATGCACGGCATCGGCCTCAACGTGAATCCGGACCTGACCGCTTTCAGCTTGGATCGGATCGTGCCGTGCGGCATTGATGATGCCGGTGTCACATCCTTGGTGGTTGAGACCGGACAGCGCCTGCGCGCGGCCGACGTGGCCGACGATGTCGCCGCCGCTCTGGCAGCGCACCTGACGCCGCTGGTGGCTCAGGACACGCCGATTCACAGCGCATAACTGGGCCTTCAGTCCCAGATCAGGCGATCTCTGGCATAGACTGAAGCGTGCTGCCATTGTTGTCTGAGGAGGGTTCGTGACAAACACCGTCGCCCCCGAGGGCCGTCGTCTTCTGCGCGTCGAGGCACGAAACGCCGAGACGCCGATCGAGCGCAAGCCCGAGTGGCTCAAGACCCGTGCCGTGGTGTCGCAGACCTACCAGGAAGTGCGCGGCCTGGTGCGGCAGAAGAAGCTCCACACCGTATGCGCGGAGGCCAACTGCCCCAATATCTACGAGTGCTGGAACGAGCGCGAGGCATCATTCCTCATCGGCGGCGAACTGTGCACGCGCCGTTGCGACTTCTGCGACATCGCCACCGGCCGTCCCACCGAGTACGACGAGGACGAGCCCGCCAGGGTGGCCGCCTCGGTGGCGCAGATGGAACTGCGCTACGCGACCGTCACCGGCGTCTCCCGTGATGACCTTCCCGACGGCGGTGCCTGGCTGTACGCCGAGACCGCTCGACAGATCCACACGATGCTGCCCGGCTGCGGCGTCGAGCTCCTGGTGCCCGATTTCAAGGGCCGTGCGGAGCCGCTGGAAGAGGTCTTCTCCTCCGCACCGGAGGTCTTCGCACACAATCTGGAGACCGTGCCGCGGATCTTCCGACGCATACGCCCGGCCTTCTCCTACGAGGGGAGTCTGGCAGTGCTGCGTCAGGCCTCGGAGGCCGGCCTGCTGACCAAGTCGAATCTGATCCTGGGCATGGGTGAGACCCGCGCCGAGATCGAGGATGCCATCGGCAGTCTTGTCGATGCCAAGGTCGATATCCTCACCATCACCCAGTACATGCGTCCTTCCAAGCTGCATCACCCCATCGACCGGTGGGTCAAGCCCCAGGAATTCGTGGCGCTGGCGAAAATGGCTGAGGAGATGGGCATTGCCGCCGTCATGAGCGGCCCGATGGTGCGCTCGTCCTACCGTTCGGGAACGCTCTGGGGCAGGGCCATGCGCGCCAAGGGCCGTCCCATACCGGAGAACATGACGGAGCTTGCGGCACCGGTCACCGCCCGGCAGGAGGCGAGTGCCGTCGTCGCCCGTTTGAAGTGACGTATCCCTTGATTCGCAGGATCGGGGAGTACCTACCAGCCGATGAACCACGATCGCGCGGGGAGCGGCACGGCGCCGTCAGCTATGGTGGAGCACTGTGAGCACCGCCCCCAGCGCCCAGCCCGAGAAGAAGCGCCGCTTTGTCCAGCGCATTAAGAGTGTCGTCCAGAACCTCAAGGACTACTACACGATTTCGCGCAGGACCTACCCGTGGATCGGGTGGGCCATGGTGGGAACGGTACTGCTGCTCATCTGCCTGGCCGTCGCACTCGCCCTGGTCACGCAACAAGCGATCTGGTACTGGGTGCTCATGGCGGTGGCCCTGGCGCTCGCTGCGGACGTCGCCATCCTGTCGTGGACGACGCGACGCGCCTCTTACACCCAGATCGAGGGCAAGTCGGGCGCTGCCAAACTCGTGCTCGATCAGAGTCTCGGTCGCGGCTGGAACCTCGAATCGGACCCGGTGTACGTCAACCGGAAGACGGGGGACGTGATCTGGCGCATGGTCGGCCGCCCCGGAGTGGTACTCGTGGCGGAGGGACCCACCGGCCGCCTGCAGCGGCCAGTCGCGGATGAGCAGAAGATCCTTCGCCGCATCCTGTCCACCGTGCCGGTGCACGTCATCAATGTCGGCATGGACGAGGGCCAGACGCGCCTGATGGACTTGTGGCCCACCATCAGCAAGCTGCCGACAAAGCCCACAAGGCTCACCGACGCCGAGATCAGTCAGGTCTCCAAGCGCCTGTCCTCCCTGTCGACCAAGGGCCTGCCCATCCCCAAGGGCATCGACCCGGCCAAGGCCCGTCCGGACCGACGAGCCATGCGCGGTCGGTGATGCCGGTGATGTCCGGGGAGAAGCACTCCACCGGGCGCCTGAATCACCGGGCGAGTGAAACAACGGAGACACACGCACGGCACACCGGCGTCATGGCGCGCCCGTAGCCTTCGACCAGCCGCACACCGCGCTGCTTCGGCATCCGAGCCGAGCCCGCGCCCAAGGCGGACACCATTGATGAAGGAACACACATGTTCAAGGACGCGTCCGAGATCCTCGCCTACATTGAGAAGGAGGGGGTTGCGCTCGTCGATGTCCGCTTCTGCGACCTTCCGGGCATGATGCAGCACTTCACGATTCCAGTGGCCGCATTCGAGGAGGATGCCCTGACCGACGGACTGATGTTCGACGGCTCCTCGATCCGTGGCTTCACGGCTATCCATGAGTCCGACATGAAGCTCGTGCCCGATGTCACCACCGCCTACCTCGACCCCTTCCGCGAGGAGAAGACCCTCGTTGTCAACTTCTCGATCGTGGACCCGTTCACGGACGAGCGCTTCTCCCGCGATCCCCGTTCGATCGCGGCCAAGGCCGAGGACTACCTGCGATCCACCGGTATCGCCGACACCTGCTACATCGGCGCCGAGGCCGAGTTCTACCTCTTCGACTCCATCGAGTACGAGACCACGCCGGGATCCACTCGCTACGCCATCGACTCCAATGAGGCGGCCTGGAACACCGGACGCAGCGAGGAGGGCGGCAACAAGGGCTACAAGACCCCGTTCAAGGGCGGGTACTTCCCCGTCTCCCCGTCCGACCAGATGACCGACATCCGCAACGCCATGGTACGGACCTGCCTGGAAGCCGGGCTCGAGATCGAGCGCGCCCATCACGAGGTCGGTACCGCCGGACAGCAGGAGATCAATTACCGCTTCGCTTCATTGCTCGCCGCCGGCGACGACATGATGAAGTTCAAGTACATCGTGAAGAACGAGGCGTGGCGCAGGGGCAAGACGGCCACCTTCATGCCCAAGCCGATCTTCGGTGACAACGGCTCGGGGATGCATTGCCACCACTCACTGTGGAAGGGCGGAAAACCGCTGTTCTTCGACGAGCGCGGATATGGACAGCTCTCCGACTACGCCCGGTGGTACATCGGAGGGATTCTCAAGCACGCGCCCAGCCTGCTGGCCTTCACGAACCCATCGGTCAACTCCTTCCGCCGTCTCGTGCCGGGCTTCGAGGCTCCCGTCAACCTCGTCTACTCGGCCCGCAACCGCTCGGCCTGCATTCGCATCCCCGTGACCGGCACCTCGCCCAAGGCCAAGCGCATCGAATACCGCGTCCCCGACCCCTCTGCCAACCCGTACCTGTGCTTCTCGGCCGTCCTCATGGCGGGCATCGACGGTATTCGGGGGCGCATCGAGCCGCGAGAGCCCATCGACAAGGATCTTTACGAGCTTGCGCCCGAGGAGTACTACGACATCGCCAAGCTGCCCCACTCCCTGGACCAGGCGCTCGACGCCCTGGAGGAGGACCACGAGTACCTCACCGAGGGCGATGTGTTCACTCCTGACCTCATCGATACCTGGATCGAATACAAGCGGGACAACGAGGTCGTTCCCATGCGACTGCGCCCCCACCCCTACGAGTTCGAGCTCTACTACGACCTGTGACAGGCGCTGAACGGTTCTGTGTTCGCCTCTTGGCTCACCTCTTGCTCACCACAGAACCGTTCAGCTCGTCACGGCGCGTCATACGCTGCTGGGCCGCCCCGTTGAGTGCGTTGAATTCCACTCCCCCTCGTTCCAATCCACCAGGCGCCAGCCCTCTTCCGGATCGCCTTCGACAAGGCTGATGCCCGCGTTCCGCATGGGGTGGTCGGCGATCCAGGCGGGATCCGCTCCCCCGCCCGGTGCAGCGGCCAGGGCCGTCCACAGCCGCAGAACGGTGCCGTGGGCGACCAGCAGGGCCGTCCCCTCCGCTCCGACATTCTCAGCCGTGGTACGGGCGATCCGGGTGACGGCGTTATCGAATCGGGCGAAAGTGTCGGCTCCGTCCTCGGGGCTGCCCGGTAGACGTGCGGCCGTGCGCCCGATCATCCATGCCCGCGTCGTGTCCGTGTAGCACGCAACCGAGCGCGCATCCGTGTGCATCTCCAGATCGCCTGCGAGAACCTCGCGCAGGCCCGAATCGATAGTCGCCATCAGGCCAGTGGCGCCCTCCAGCGGGGCGATCGTCTGACGCGCACGGGCAATGGGCGACGTCCACAGCGACGAGATCTCACCGAGCCGGTCAGGATCGAGCCTGCCCGGCAATGATGCCGCTTGAGTCAAGCCGGCGGCGTCCAAAGAGTTACCGGGAAAAGCCGTATCGAGAGCGCCCATGATATTGGCGATGGTCCGTCCGTGACGGACGAGAAGAAGCTTCACGGCTCTAATCCTGCCAGGGAACGCACGCGGTCTCCTCCGCAGGGGCCTCAGGGTGGTCACGACCACGGATAGGGACCGCCTCCACGGCGTGCAGCGCGCCGCGGAGGCTTGGCAGCATGCCCTCCGGTTGTCGAGGCGGGACGTTTCTCAGGCGTCTCGGATCGTGAAGGGGCCGAGGCGCCCGCGCTCCTCGTGCGCGCCCGTTGGCCGTCGGCCATGCCCTGCAGCTGACCATTGTCCGAACGATTTCGGCGCCCCGCAGCCTCATCTCGGCTTCCACCGGCTCGGGAATCATCGCCGACCGGTAGGTTGTCGCCCGTCCGGGTCGCAGACCCGGCTCCGGCCTTCCGAGTCTCGGAGGTCCGTCCGAACACGACCCGTTCGACGACTCGGCGCGCATGGCGGGCGTGCCGCCGGTAGAGGTCCTCCAGCTGGCGCTCCCTGCCTGCCGCCAGGCCCACCAGGCGCCCGACCAGACGAATCTCCCTCAGGCCATTGGGAAGAACTTCGATGCGCTCTCCATGGTCCCGCCCAGTGCCGAGAACGGTCGCCGCCCGCACCCGTGAGGCCAGCAGCCAGGCGCCGCGCAGGGCGGCCTCCTCGCTCTCGGTGAGCAGGCCCGCCGATCGGGCCGCGTCAAGAGCCTCCAGAGTCGACGTTGTACGCAGTTCCGGCACTCGCGCCGCGTGCTGGAGCTGCAGGACCTGCACCGCCCACTCGACGTCGGACAGGCCGCCGGGGCCCAACTTGATATGGCGTGCGGGATTGGTTCCACGCGGCAGACGCTCTGCCTCCATGCGCGCCTTGAGACGACGGATCTGTCGCAGACCGTCGTCGTCCAGCCCGTCCGGGCTCCAGCGCAGAGGCTCCACGAGCTCCTCGAAGGCGCGACCGAGCTCAGCATCGCCGGCGCAGGCCCGGGCCCGCAGAAGCGCCTGGCGCTCCCAAACCGCCGACCAGCGCTCGTAGTAATCGGCATACGAGCCCAGCGAGCGGCTCATCGGCCCCTGACGTCCTTCCGGGCGCAGGTCCGCGTCAACCTCGAAGGGATGCGGCTGGGCCTGTGACAGCAGGCGCACGACCCATCGGGCGACCGCCTCGGCCTCATCGGCGGCTTCATGCCGATCAGCGCCGGGGCGCGCCTCGTGCACGAACAGGACGTCGGCGTCGGAGGCGTAGGTGGTCTCGGCCCCGCCGAGGCGACCCATGGCGATCATCGCGTGGCGCGCCAGTGCTCCCGACCAGGTTCCGTCCCTCTCCGGTCCGGAGGCAACCGCGTCCGGACCGTCCCGTAAGGCGATGACGACGCCGGTGGCCAGGCTGAGCACCCCGTCGAGAACCGCGTCAGTGGTGTCGGTCAGAATACGGGCGGTCCGCTCAGGATCAACGCCGTTCAGAGAGTCGGCCAATGCGGCCCGAACGAGTTCACGGGTGCGCACGCTCATGACCGCGTGCACGGCCTCCGCCGCCTGGCCCTCCAAGGCGGACTCGCTGTCAGCAGTCAGCACGCGCCGGCGCAGAAGACTGTGGACCTCGGAGTGCAGGGCAGCGGGATCGCGCGCGGTCAACTCGCTCGCGTCATCGAGCCAGGCGATCGACTCCGGCCGCTCGGCCAGGCGCTCGGTGGTCCACCTGGCGCCGGACAGGACATGGCACAGGGATCGAGCGGCGGCCCGGGAGTCGCGCAGCATCGCCAAGTACCAGTGGGATCCGCCCACCCGCTCCGACAGCAGCCTGAAGGAGAGCAGACCGTTATCCGGATCCGGACCCCGGCCGAGCCAGCTGATCATGACGGGCAGGAGCTGGCGCTGAATCTCAGCGCGCCGGCTGACTCCCTCGGTCAGGGCGTGGATGTGGCGCAGGGCGCCATCGGGATCGAGGTAACCCGCCGCTTTGAGGCGCTCGCGCGCCGCCTGCGGGCTCATTGCCATCTCGTCGGCGCTCAGTGTCGCCGCCACTGCGAGCAGCGGGCGGTAGTAGATCTCCTCGTGGAGGGCGCGCACGCGCCTGCGCACCGAGGTGAAAGTCGACCACAGGGCCTCGGGCTCACCCATGATGCGCCGATCGATGCCCCGCCCCAGACGGCGCAGGTCGTCTTCGCCGCGGGGCAGGTCGTGGGTCCGCTGCAGGCGGTAGAGCTGACTGCGATGCTCCAGCAATCGCAGCAGCCGATAGCAGGAGTCCAGTTCAGCGGCATCGGAGCGGCCGACGTACCCGGCCGCCGACAGCTCGGCCAGCGCCCCCAGCGTCGAACGGACGTGCAGGCGCTCATCGCCGCGCCCATGGACGAGCTGAAGGAGCTGAACCGTGAACTCGACGTCCCGCAGCCCACCCGGGCCGAGTTTGATACGACGGTCCTCCCCACCCCCCTTGCCGGACTCGTTCTCGACGCGGCGTCGCATGGCACGGGCGTCGTCGACGAAATTCTCGCGGCTGCTGGCCCCCCACACGAAGGGATCGACGGCACTCGCATAGGCGGCGCCGAGACCCGCGTCCCCAGCGCATGGACGTGCTTTGAGCAGCGCCTGGAATTCCCAGGAGGCGGCCCAGCGCTCGTAGTAGGTCACGTGCGACCTCAGGGTGCGCACGAGGGCGCCGTCCTTGCCCTCGGGACGCAGAGCCGTGTCCAACGGCCATAAGGGCGGTTCGCGACCAGTGGCCGAAGTCGCGCGGGCCAGCCCGATGGCGAGATCCGTGCCCAGGCGGACCAGTTCGTCTTCATCGATGGCGTCAATGGCATCGATGGCACTGACGGCTCCGTCGTGGGTCTCGGGGGCGTCGGGGCGGTCTGCGGGCCCGACGACATAGATGACATCGACGTCGGACACGTAGTTGAGCTCACGCGCCCCCGTCTTGCCCATGGCGATGACTGCCAACGCCACGGAGTCGGCCTGTTCCCCCACTGCTGCGCGAGCAATGGCCAGACCAGCCTCCAGGGCGGCATCGGCGAGCCGAGTCATGCGCTCGACGACCACCGGTATGTGCGCGAGCGGATCGGAGCAGGTCATGTCATCGGCGGCGATGGCCAGGAGTCGGTCGCGATAGGCCACGCGCATGGCGGCCGTGGCGGCCTCGACACGCGCGTATTCGGTCCCGTCGGTCCCGTCGGTGCCGTCGGGGTCGCTGGGGTTGAGGGCCACCGCAACCGCCTCTGCCAGGACGACATCCATCGCCGCTTGATCGGGAGCATCCACAGCATGGGCCGGGCTCAGGGCGGCAAGGTGATCGGGGTGGCTGACCAGGAAGTCCCCCAGCGCCTGAGAGGCGCCCAGAACGGCCAGGAGCCGACGACGGTGCTCATCGTGCTCGTCGGGGACCTGCGCCTCCTCCACGGATGCCTCTGAAGCCCCTGAAGTCTCAGATTCGGAGGAATCGGGCCCTCCAGTGCCCAGAGATGCGAGAAGCCCGCGCAGCTCCTCGTCACGGGAGCCGACGGCGGAGGCCAGGCGAACCAGGGAGAGCAACGCGAGGTCGGGATCGGCGACCCGACTGAGCTCCTCGACGAGCTCGGACCGAACCGGGTCGAGCTCGCGATCCGCTTCCTCAGGCTCCTGTACAAGGGGGAGCAAGCGACTCAGAGCCTCGTCGTGCAGGCACGACCCAGCACGATCGACTTCGTCGAAGCCCGCTCGCACCAGCCGCGTGCGCACACTCGTGCGCCGTTGTCCGAATGGCCTGGAGGAGCTCTCGTTCCATCGACCGGTCATAGCGCTGCTCCGTATTCGGGGGATTCAGGCATTCAGGTGCGCGGGAAGAACTGGCTGATCTCGAAGTCGGTGACTTGGGCGTCGTATGAGCGGTATTCCCTGCGCTTATTGCGCAAGAAGTACTCGAAGGCGTCTTCTCCCAGCGTGTCCGCCACGAGGTCGGAGTCGCTCATGGCGGCCACGGCCCGCTTGAGTGAGGTGGGCAGGGCGCCAATACCCATGGCTCTGCGCTCGCCCTCGGACAGCGCCCAGACATCATCCTCGGTCTCGGAGGGCAGTTCGTAGCCCTCCTCGATCCCTTTCAGGCCCGCAGCCAGAATAACGGCGTAAGCGAGGTAGGGGTTGGCCGAGGAGTCGATGCCACGGTACTCGACGCGCACGGACTGCCCCTTGCCCGGCTTGTGCATGGGCACGCGCACCAGAGCAGAACGGTTATTATGACCCCAGCACACGTAGCTGGGAGCCTCATCCCCGCCCCACATGCGCTTGTAGGAGTTGACGTGCTGGTTGGTCACCGCGCAGATCTCCGATGCGTGATGCAGGAGTCCGGCGATGAACGACCTGCCAGTCACTGAGAGCTGGTACTCCCCGGACGGGTCGTAGAAGGCGTTGCGGTCGCCCTCGAACAGGGAGAAGTGGGTGTGCATGCCCGAGCCGAACTGGTCGGGGAAGGGCTTGGGCATGAAGGTCGCCAGGCAGCCTTCCTTGAGGGCCACCTCCTCCACGACGGCGCGGAAGGTCATGATGTTGTCCGCCA
>ERZ772946.846-NODE-846-length-10229-cov-48.9762_pt1 | contig 10229 bp, 7 predicted proteins | sample MGYA00511680_ERZ772946 | MGnify/ENA primary metagenome ERZ772946 (study PRJEB29015, sample SAMEA2737918) | human oral metagenome | biome: human oral; feature: human-associated habitat; material: dental | place: China | collected 2016 ... | reverse complement strand
GCGACGCCGTCAACCCCTACATCCGCCGCAGGCTGGGGCGTGAGGAGGTCACCTACCTGCATGACTCCCTCAAACCAGCCCTGACCAAGACCCTGGGAGTGCCGCTCTTCCAGGAGCAGCTCATGCAGATCGCCGTCGATGCCGCAGGCTTCAGCCCCGCCGAGGCCGACAGCCTGCGTCAGGCCATGGGGGCCAAACGATCCCTTGAGCGTATGGACGCTCTCCGTGACAAGCTCATGGCCGGAATGAGGTCCCGGGGCATTGACGCGCCCACAGCGGAGACGATCTACAGCAAGCTGAGGTCGTTCGCCGAGTTCGGTTTCCCCGAGTCCCACGCCTTCTCCTTCGCCTATCTGGTCTACGCATCGGCCTGGCTCAAGGCGCGCAAGCCCGAGGACTTCTATGCCGGGGTCCTGGCCGCCCAGCCCATGGGTTTCTGGTCCCCGCAGTCCCTGGTCGCCGACGCCCGCCGCCACGGTGTGCGCGTCCTGCCCGCGGACATCAACCGCTCACTGGCGCAGGCCACCGTCGAGCAGCGGGAGGACCACCAGGACGCCGGCCGATCAGACCAGTGGGAGCCGCTGAGGCCCCATCCCGCTGCCCCGTCCTCCCTGGACGTCCACGAGGATCTCGCGGTGCGCCTGGGCCTGGCCCCGATCAAGGGGCTGGGGGAGCGGGCCGCGCAGGCCATCGTCACCGAGCGCTGTGCTCGCGGCCCCTACCGGGACCTGGCCGATCTTGCGCGACGCGTGAGTCTGAGCCGCTCCCGCCTTGAGTCGCTGGCCGTCTCAGGAGCCCTGGACAGTCTGGGGGTGGAGCGCCGTCAGGCTTTGTGGGCTGCCGGAGTCCTCTCCGATGAGCACGGGCGACGTCGTGGCGCCTCCCGTCAGAGGTCGGAAGTGTGGTGCCAGCCCACGCTTCCGGGAACCGCCGTCGGCGCCCAGGCCCCGACCTTGCCGACCATGACCGACCTCGAGCGCCAGGCCGCCGACCTGAGCCTGACCGGAGTGTCCACGCAGGGCTCTCCCCTGAGGCTGCTGCGCCCCTCACTGGCCGCCGACGGCGTTCTCAGCACAGCCGACCTGGTGGATCAGGAGCATGGGAGCCGAGTGCGCGTCGCCGGCGTCGTCACCCACCGGCAGCGGCCCCACACGGCTTCCGGCATGATCTTCCTCAACCTGGAGGACGAGACCGGTCTGCTCAACGTCACCTGCCGAGCTGGCATGTGGCGCCGCTACCGCAACATCGGCAGACGCGCCGTCGCTCTCATCGTGCGCGGCACCGTGGAGAAGGGCGACGGAGTCGTCGCGCTCATGGCCGATCGTCTCCAGGTCCTTCCCGGGGTCCCGGGTACCGGCAGCCGGGACTGGTGCTGAGAGCGGCGCCCCTCACTCCTTGCGGGAGGAGTAGGGGGGCAGCTCACCCGTGACCGGGGCGTCCTTGGTGTGCAGCTCGGAGTAGACGGACCAGAGCACACTGATGAGCGGGACCGCGACGATCGCGCCGAGCAGGCCGGCGGCGTAGGTCCCCAGGGCGACACCGATGATGACCACCACAGGGTGCAGAGAGACCTGGCGACCCATGATGAGGGGCTGGAGGATGTGCCCCTCGATCTGGCCGATCCCGGCCACTCCCACGCCGACAACGATCATGGTGACGAAGCCGCCGGAGGCCAGGGCCACCACCATGGCCACGAGCATCGCCAGAGGTGCGCCGATGATCGGGATGAAGGCGCCAATGAACACGAGCACCGCCAGGGGAGCCGCCAACGGGATCCCCACCAGTTGGAGGAAGATCCCGGCCATGATGGCGTCGGTGAGCGCTACCAGCACAGTGCCGCGGGCGTACCCGGCGAAGGTGTACCAGCCGGCGCCAGCAGCCCGGTGGGTCGACTCCCGCATCGTGGCAGGCAGCTCGTTGAGGAACCAGCGCCACATCCGGCCCCCGGAGGCCAGGAAGAAGATCGTGACGAACAGCGCCAGGGCCAGGACCGTGAGCACATCAACGACCGCACTGGCGTTGGACAGCAGCTCCGAGGCCAGGGACGGGGCATTGGACTGCAGATAGTGCTGCCCCTGGCGCAGCCAGAGCTGAAGCTGGTGATAGATCTGCTGCTGCGTCAAGTGCAGCGGCCCGTTCTCCAGGAAGTCCATGATGGTGTTGAGGCCATCGCCGAACTGGGATGCCAGGGAGCTCCACTGGCTGGTGACCGAGGTGACCACGTACGTGACCAGTCCGGCGATCGCACCGATGGTGGTGAGCAGTGCCAGGAAGGTCGCCGGGTAGCGGGGCATGATCCTGGCGAAGAGGTTGACCATCGGCTGGAGGATCGAGGTGAACACCAGCGCCATGAACAGGCCGATGAAGACCGGGATCACCTGCGAGGTGGCGTAGAAGAGCAGGCCGATGACAATGATGATGCCCAGTCCCAGCCAGGCCCCCATGCCGCCCCGCACCAGCCAGGCGGGCAGGGAGTCCATGACCGAGGAACGGGTCGTGACCGTCTCGGGGAAGGAGACCGAGGGGGCCACGCGCACATGGGTGGTGGACACCGGGGGAGCGGCCGGTCTGGTCTCCGCCTCCTCCGGGGCTGATTCCCAGTGCAGCTGGTAGTCGCGGTCCGCCTGCCGGCGCCTCTCCGCCCAGTCGATCCCCCGGTCCAGCGCCGTACGGGCGCTCTTGAGCCGGCTCAGCAGGCCACTGCTGCTGAGCGTCTCTCGGGCGGACTTCTTCCCCGAGTCGGGTTCCTGAACCGCCTGGTGGGAGTCGGAGCTCTGGGAGGACTCGGGAACCTCGGGCGGCGCGTCCTGCGTCGGCTCCTGTGGCGGAGAGCTGTTGGTTGCCATGGGGTGAACGATCAGTCCTTCGCTGGATAACGGGCTGACGAAACACGCCCAGCCTACTAGCGTGGCCCCATGACCGCCCCGAATGTCGGCAATCCGACGCACCCCGCCATGACGAACCAGCTGCGTCTGCCCCGCACCGCCGCGTTAGGGCCAGGGCGGGGAGGGCAGCAGAGGCTCCTCATCGACGCCCCGGCCGGGGCCGCAGAGATCTATCTCCACGGCGCCACCGTGACCTCCTGGGTGCCGCGCGGCGGCTCAGAGGTCATCTTCACCTCCCGGCAGGCGGTCTTCGACGGCGCTACCGCCATCCGTGGAGGAATCCCCCTGTGCCTGCCGGAATTCGGTGTCGGCATCAACGGTGACGCCGTACCGAAGCACGGGTGGGCACGCATCGCCCCCTGGCGGCTGCTGACGGTCACCAGCACTGACGGTGGCGGTGTCCGCGCTCTTCTCAGCGTCAGTCGCGACCGCCTGACAGCACTCTACGAGGTCGAGGTCGGCGAGACGCTGCGCCTGGGACTCAGCCTGCGCAACGAGGGGAGTGAGCTCCGCACGGTGGAGGCGGCCGCGCACACCTATCTCTCAGTCCACGACGTCACCGCCAGCCGCATCAGCGGGCTCGCAGGCGCCCCTTACAGCGACAACCTGGCTCGCAGCCCGCAGGAGGCCCACCACGTCCAGGAGGGCGATGTGACGATCCATGGCCCCGTGGACCGCATCTATGACTCCGCCGAGCCGATTACCGTCACTGATCCCGGGCATCAGCGCACCATCGGCATCGACAAGCGCAACGCACCCTCGACGATCGTGTGGAACCCCTGGTCCACGCACAGCGCGCCACTGCCGGACATGGCCGACGACGAGTTCCCCACCATGGTGTGCGTCGAGAGCGGGGCGGTACGAGAGCACGCGCCCACCATCGAGCCCGGGGCGAGCTGGTCCATGCAGGTGACCGTGAGTGTCGAGAGCACCGCAGTGTGATGGGAAGCACTTGAACGTGGCTTGGTGGCCTCGGTGGCCGCCATGCTAAGTTTCTCTGCGTCGCCAGGACGAGGGCCTGGCCAAGCCGCTGAAAGGCGGAGGAGACAACACAAGTCCGAGTGGCGGAATAGGTAGACGCGCTAGCTTGAGGTGCTAGTGCCTTATTAAACGGGCGTGGGGGTTCAAGTCCCCCCTCGGACACCACCAGCACATGATCCCCGGAACCAAAAGGTTCCGGGGATCATGCATTGTCCTTCAGGAGGCTTTGCTCAGCCCCACTCGGGGCGGTAGAGGTCAGGGCGGGAACGCATGCAGCACATGATGAGCGGAACGATCCCCAGTCCAATGAAGTAGAAAAGCAGGAACAACTCTGACTTTCCGGTGTCATGAAGACGGCGGGCCGTCACTGCGAGCGCCGGGGTAATGAGTACGATCTCGTAGAAAAACAATAGACCTAAGATCACGTACACTGCTGCAGGTGTGTCAGGAACGGGCGTCAGTGCTGACGGAATACAGATGATTGCTATCAGCATGTAGAGACCAGAGGGGATGACTATCTGGAGCAGTAGAAATGGCCACCAGAACTCCGACTGGGAAGCGTATCCGCGGAACTGTGTATAGCGCTGGAAGAAGCGCTTGACGGCCTCTCCCAAGCGCACGCGAGGAAGGGGAGCGACGTCGGGGGCCAATGACATGGGCCCGAACTGGTGGGGGTCACCATATGGCGCCTGGTCGCCGTCGGGTACGGGACCGGTTCCGTAGAACATGAATCCTCCATGCAAGACGGGGGCGGGGAGTGGTGGGTGCCGTCATGGCTGAGAATACCTGTGCTGATGGGCTTTCTGGTGGCAGGTTGGCACACGACTCGCATCCTAGGGGTAGAGGGGATCCCTTCCTATGCCGGGGTGCAGGGCCACGGAATGCCGAGGAAATACCGGCCTCAAATAGTTGAGTCCGCTAAGTTGTCATGAGTCAGGTGGGGTTCACGTTCTCCCCGGCACCGCCAATGCAATGGTCCCCGGAACCAAGAGGTTCCGGGGACCATGCGTCGTCCGTCAGGAGACTTTGCTCAGCTCCACTCGGGACGGTAGAGATCGGGGCGGGACTCTGATGCCATCAGGATCAGGAACCAGACGGTGCCGATGCCGAACGGAATGAGCTGAATAAACCACCATGCTCCAGGCTTTCCCACATCGTGCAGGCGCCGTACCGTGAGGGCCAAGCCCGGGATAAACGTAGCTATCGCATAGGCGAAAAAGAGAAGCCAGACGACGATCATCCCGATACCGACACCGGCCCCGACATCGTCTGAGGAACCATCCGCCGCCGCACCAAGACCAACGACCATGAACAACAGGATGTAGAAGACAAGTCCGACGAGACCGTTGAAGAGCGCAACCCACCAGAACTCGGAGCGGGACGCATAGCCTCGGAACTGGGCGTAGCGCTGGAAGAAGCGCTTGACGGCCTCGCCGAAGCTTGCTCCAGGCAGCGGGGCGATGTCAGGTGCCAGAGGCGGGGGGCCGAACTGTCCGAACTGGTTGGGGGCGCCGTAGGGAGTGGGGTCACCGGGATAGGGTGCGGGACCGCCGTATGGCGCCTGGTCGCCATAGGGTGCGGGGCCGGTTCCGTAGGACATGAATCCTCCATGTAAGACGGGGCAGGGAGTAACGGGTGCCGTCATGGTTGAGAGCACCCGGGCTGATGCGCTTTCTGGTGTCAGATCGGCGTACGAGTCACAGCCTAAGGGCAGAGGGCAGGGCTCGTCACCTCGATTCCCTCCCGCTGCGGTGGGGAGTACTCCCTATGCCGGGCCACAGGACACTCGCATCGGTAGACTGAGTCCCCGTGCACTCCGTCACTTCACTGAGCACCTCTCCAGGGACACGGCGCAGTCCCGATCTGCTCCGTGCGCGCGCCGGGGTCAGCCTGGTGTTCCTGGCCAATGGCCTGGGATTCGCCAACCTGGTGCCGCGTTTCCCGGAGATCGTGGAGGAGCTGGGACTGAGCAAGAGCGCCTTCGGGCAGGCGGTGGCCGCAGCCAGCGTCGGCGCTCTCGTGGCGGGGCTGGCCGCGTCATGGCTCATTTCCCGGCTGACCTCGGCCAAGGTCGCCAGCCTGGGCATGCTCGTGGTGGCCCTGGCCCTCCTTGGAGCGGGGCTGGCCCGCTCGTGGCTCGTCCTGGCAGTTTGCCTGCTGGTTGTGGGTGGGACGGACTCCATTGTCGATGTCGCGCAGAACGCACACGGGCTGCGGGTCCAGCGCCGTTGGGGCGCCTCCATCGTGACGAGCTTCCACGCCTCGTGGTCGCTGGGGGCGGTCCTGGGCGCAGCCATGGGGCAGGCCATAGCCGGAGCCGGAGTGGGGCTGGGAACCCACATGGTGCTGACGGCGGTGGTGTTGCTCGTCCTCTCGGCGGGCCCCTTGCTCGCAGGCTGGTACCTACCCGGCCATGATCGTGATGATCGCGACCCTGATCAGATCAAGGAGCCCGACGACGCCCCCGAGGTGAGGCCGGCGACATCGCCTCGTCGAGTCCGACCGGTCACGGCCCTCGTGCTCATTGTCGTCGGACTGCTATGCGCGGCCTCGATGTTCCCCGAGGACGTCGCCATGAACTGGTCCTCCCTGCTCCTGTCCGGACAGGGCGCCGGTGCCGGTCACGTCGGGCTGGGGCTGGTGGCCCTTCAAGGAACGATGATCGTGGGGCGTCTGGTGGGCGACCGCATCATCGACGCGGTCGGCCAGCGGGCCGTGATCGCCTGGGGCGGAGCACTGGTCACCCTCGGAATGAGTATCGCTCTCCTGGTCTCCTCCGTACCCGGGACGCTGCTGGGGATGGCGATCTCCGGGGCGGGATGCGCTGTCGCCGTCCCCGTGACCTACTCCGCCGCCGACGATGTTGAAGGGCTTCCTCCCGGGCTGGGACTGACCATCGTGTCCTGGCTGGCCCGCCTGGCGGGCCTCCTGGCGCCACCGATCGTCGGCCGGCTTGCTGACGATCACGGACTGTGGGTGGCTCTGGCTTACGGCCTACTGGGTGGCCTCATCATGGTCTCCTGCTGGCCGGTCCTGCGCCGTAGGCCTGCGGGGAGTCAGCGGCGGGGCTGAGACGAGGGGTCAGACCAGTCCTGCCTGATGGCGTAGCTCGCTGTCCTTCTTCTGAGTCCAGAGCCTGCCGATCGCGACGGTGGTGAGTGCCGCGGCGATGACGACCAGCGCAAGGACCGAGTTCCATATCAGAGCGTGGGTGTGAGCCTCCTGCGAGGAGGAGCCGGCTGCGAACGCAGTCTGATTCAGCATCACAGAGGCGAATATGGCGAGAACAGCCACGACGAACTCAACCAGGAACACGATCGCAGCAAGGTTCCAGTAGCGCTCGCGCCGGCGAGCATCGCACCACGCGGGCAAGGAGGGGACGTCGACATCCTCCCAGCTGAGTTCTCGCGGCTCTTCTCCTCCGGGCATCATGCGGGGATAGGAGACGAGGAGACGGTCGCATTGCTTGGAGGCGTGGGAGAGGAGCGCGCCGAAAATGCTGACGCCGAAGAGCAGAGGAATGAGCGTGAGCTGTCCAGCGGCGATGAACAGCAGGAAGATCACGATCCCCACGAGCAGGAAGACTGAGGCGAAGACGGTCATGCCGACCAGGGCGCGCCGCCCGTGCCTGACGCGCTTGGCGACGTCGTAGGTATCCGGCCACGGGGGACCCATGCGCCCGTCACGAGTGACGCCACGCGCGAGGGACCCTCCGTTCGGGTGAGTGATGAGATCTCGGCGCAGGCCCGCCTCAATGTCCAGGGGACGCGAGGAGCCGGGCTCCTGCCCTGCCAGCTGGGTCAGGGTCTGACGCAACAGCCCCCACTGCTCCTCGGCCACGAACCTCGGAGTGCGCAGGACCCAGGCGGCGCGCACGCAGGCGACTGTAATGGCCAGCGCCACGAGGGTGAAGACGCCGGAAAGAACCGTGAAGACCTTATGGGCACTGGCGAAGAGATCGCCCGGGGGTGCAATGGAGGGGTGTCGAAGGAAGGAGACGGTGAGAACCAGGCCGGCTACCGCCAGCCCCAGCGAGGAGAAGACCTGCAGCAGCCGTAGCAACCCGACCCCACCGAGCAGAATGGACGGCGCCGCCGTACCCGGGTCATAGGCGGCGATGGCCTGGTCCACGGCTTGACGCACCCGCTGCTCACTCGCCGCACTGGCCGGAACAGTCAGACGCTCCTTGACGAGTGCAAGGCCGGTCGGAGACCCCAGACCGGACTCGAAGCGCGGAATGTCATGGTGCTCCACGTAGCCGCGGTGAGCTGAGTCGTAACTGCTGCGTGTCTGAATGCTCTCCACACGGGCTGGGACCCGCTGCTCGACCGTGATGACATCGCCGCGTCTGCGTACCCTCACTGAGGGCAGCATCCAGCGCGGGATGTCGGGACCATGGCGTTGGCTCTCAGGTGTGGATGCTGAAGTCACTCAGGCTCTTCTCGTCGGGAACGTCGCCCTCGAGCATAGGCCCATGAAATGACCTGAGGGAGGATTATGGGGATCTCATCAAGAGTCTAGTGGGGCAGAGGCGTTAGCATCGGCCTTCATGGACTCCTTTGAGATGACCGTTGCTGCTGACGGCGACCTGCCCGCACTGGTCCTGTCGGTCCCCACCGGAGACGACCTCGACCGCATCACCGAGATTTGCCAGGATACGGACATTCAGGAGTGGACCTTCGTCCCCCGCAACTATCAGCGCAGCGACGCTGAGTTCTTCGTCGAGCAGGTCGTGGCCAAGGGCTGGAGCGAGGGGCGTGAGCTCACCTGGGCGATCCGCGAGGCAGATGCCGGTGCCTGTCCGCACCTGGTGGGCATGCTCGGCATCACCCTGAGCGGCCCTGAGGGCGCTCGGACCGGCGAGGTCGGCTACTGGCTCGCTGCTGCGGCGCGCGGACGCGGCACCATGACCCGCGCCGTCGCCGCCCTTATCGATATGGCCTTCGATCCGAAGGGCCCCCTGGGCCTGTCCGCTCTGCGGTGGCGCTGCGACATCCATGAGACGAGCCACGGGCCGGTGCCCAACTGGGCCTCCTGGAAGGTCGCCTGGTCCCTCGGCTTCCAGCGGGAAGGGCGAGTGCGCCGCTTCCTGCCCAACGATGGTCGACTCCATGACGGCTGGATCGCCACCCTGCTGCCCGACGACCCGCGCGAGCCGCGAGCTCCCTGGGACGGCCCCGTTGAGACAGACGGCGTGCTTCCCCTGGTGGCTCACGACGGCGTCGGAGAGAGGGAGGGCGACGACCCCGAGGCCCTGGTGCGCCGCTTCCACCACGTCTACGGACTTCCCGTCCAGACCGACGGCGCCAGCCTCGAGCGTGAGAGTCTCGACATGCGCATGAGTCTCATCGCCGAGGAGTTCGCCGAGCTCGTCGGCGCCGTCTACGGGCAGGCCGCACGCGCCGAGATCGAGTCGAGCTACCGTCGCGCCGTGGCCGCCGACGACGGTACCCGCGACACCGTCGAGACCGCCGACGCCCTGGCGGACCTCATCTACGTCATCTACGGCATGGCCCTGGAGACCGGGATCGACCTGGCATCCGTGCTCGCCGAGGTGCAGCGTTCCAACATGTCCAAGCTGGGTGCCGACGGCAAGCCGGTCTACCGCGAGGACGGCAAGGTCCTCAAGGGGCCGGACTACTTCCCTCCGAACGTGGAGGCAGTGCTGCGCAGTCGCCGCCTGCGCTGAGAAGAGACCATCGACACAGCCATAACTATACTGCACGTATAGTACAGTTTCGGCCGTGACTCGTACTCCTGGACTTCGCGCCTGGGCGGCCCTGGCCGTCCTGACCCTGGCCGTGACCCTGCTGGCCATCGACTCCACGGTGCTGGCTCTGGCCATCCCCTCGCTGAGTGCGGACCTGAGCCCAACGGCCAGCCAGCTGCTGTGGATCGGTGATATCTACTCCTTCACCCTGGCGGGCCTGCTGGTCACCATGGGCAATGTCGCCGACCGCATCGGTCGGCGACGCCTCCTGCTCATCGGGACTCTCGGCTTCGGAATGGCCAGCATCATGGCGGCCTTCGCGCCCAGTGCGGGAGCCCTTATCGCCGCTCGAGCCCTACTGGGCGTCGGAGGCGCCACGATCATGCCCTCCACGCTCTCTCTCATCCGCAATGTCTTCCCCGACGCCCGCCACCGCACCACCGCCATCGCGATCTGGTCGGCAGGCAGCTCGGGCGGCACCGCCCTGGGGCCGCTGGTTGGTGGAATCCTGCTCGAGCACTTCTGGTGGGGCAGCGTCTTCCTCATCAACGTTCCGGTCATGGCGGCCGTCATCGTCACGGGCCTGTGGCTCCTGCCAGAGTCCAAGAACGATCAGGGAGCCCCGGTGGACCTGGCCTCCGCGGTCCTGTCGG
>ERZ772946.845-NODE-845-length-10232-cov-8.32328_pt1 | contig 10232 bp, 6 predicted proteins | sample MGYA00511680_ERZ772946 | MGnify/ENA primary metagenome ERZ772946 (study PRJEB29015, sample SAMEA2737918) | human oral metagenome | biome: human oral; feature: human-associated habitat; material: dental | place: China | collected 2016 ... | reverse complement strand
CGCCGCTGCCCCCGGCTCCCGCACACCCCGCCACGGCCCCGCACACGATGCCGCCGCCAACCGCGCCAGCCTCGCATTCCAGGCGCCGGGAAGCAGCTCCGCCAATGTCATGGCCGACGGCAACACCGGTGTTCGGCAAACCGCCCCTCAAGGACACAGCAACGCAGACCCATCCGAGAGCCCAAGGAGCGGTGCTGAAAGCCCCACCAGCCTCACCCCTGCACAGCATGGCCAACCTGCCCCCAACTGGCAACAGGAGGAACTGCGAGCGACCCTGCCGACCGATCCGGCAGCTGCCCCTGCCTCCCTCGGACAAAAACATGACCAGCCAGCCCTCCATGCCGCCGAAGCACGCCCCGACTGGCCCAGCGTGACGGGCGCCGCCCATGGCACTGAAGCAGGATCCACCACGAATCCCCGCCATACCAGCCCCTCCCCTGCCGATGCCACAGCAGCAACCACGACAGATACAGCGGGAGGCAGCGCGGTAGGTAGCACAACCGACACGCCCCCCCGCACACCTGGCGAAAACGTCTCCCCCCGCCCTTCCGCGCGACCCGCCAAGGCACCAGACGGCACGCCACTGGCCCACACGCCCCGCATGGGCTTTGCCCTGGCCCAGCTTCACGGCATCTACATCCTGTCGCAGACGGCCGATGGCCTGATCATCGTGGACATGCACGCCGCGCACGAGCGCATCGTGCTGGAGCGCCTGAAGAAAGCCCACCGTGACCACCGGATCGCCCGGCAGCCGCTGCTGATTCCCGCCGTCTTCCAGGCCACCGAACTGGACGTGGCCACCGTCACCGACGACGCCGACTCCCTGGGCGACCTGGGCATCGACCTGGAAGTGCGTAGCCCCGACACCCTCGCCGTCACCAGCGTGCCTGCCCTGCTGTCCCGCGCCAACCCCGAGAAGCTGGCCCGCGAAGTGCTGGCCGCCTGGCAGGCGCCCGCACAGCACAACGCGCTGGAAAAGCGCCTGGACCGCCTGCTGGCCACCATGGCGTGCCATGGTTCGGTACGTGCCAACCGCGCCCTGACTCTGCCTGAAATGAACGCCCTGCTGCGCGACATGGAGGCCACGCCCGACGCGGATTTCTGCAACCACGGCCGCCCCACGTGGTTCCGGCTGACACTGGAAGAGCTGGACCGCTGGTTCATGCGAGGGCAATGAGCATGCGTGCCCTGATGCTGCTGGGCCCCACTGCCTCCGGCAAGACCGCGCTGGCGCTGGAACTGGCGAGACACCTGCCGGTGGAGATCATCAGCGTGGACTCTGCGCTGGTATACCGCGACATGGACATCGGCACCGCCAAGCCTACCGCCGAAGAAAGAAATTCGGCACCTCATCACCTCATCGACATCCGCGATCCAGTGCAGAGCTACAGCGCTGCAGAATTCGCCACCGATGCCTGGCGGCTGATCGACGAGATCGAGGCACGCGGCCGCCTGCCGCTGCTGGTGGGTGGCACGATGCTGTATGCCCGCTCGCTGCTGCATCCCATGGACGACCTACCTGGCGCCCGTCCCGACATCCGCGCCCGGCTGGATGCCGAAGCTGCGGAGCACGGTTGGCCGTACCTGCACCAGCGCCTAGCCACGCTGGATCCGATCACCGCCCAGCGCCTACACGCCACTGACGCCCAGCGCATCCAGCGCGCGCTGGAAATCATCGAAATCACCGGCCAGCCCCTGTCCACCCTGCACGCCGCCGGCCAGAAACCCAAGGCCCATCCCGACATCCGCATCGTCAGCCTGGAACCGAGCGATCGAAGCCAGCTGCACGCCCGCATCGCCCAGCGCTTTGCACAGATGCTGGACCACGGCTTCATCGACGAAGTGAAGCGCCTGCACGCCCGCCCCGAGCTGCACGCCGAACTGCCCGCCATGCGCACTGTCGGCTACCGTCAAGTGTGGCAGATGCTGGATGGCGAACGCACACCCGACACCCTCTTCGAGGCCGGCGTGGCCGCCACCCGCCAGCTGGCCAAGCGCCAGCTCACCTGGCTACGCTCACTGCCCGTGGACCTGCGGCTGGATTGCCTGCGTAGTGGGTTGGGCGATGAGGTGATGCGGTTCATTGACGACAGCAGGCACGGTGCCGGACGCGCGCGCTGAAGCGGGCTACTGATGTGCTGCGGGAGAGGCGCGGCGGTCTGTGAGGTCACGCCCGAACATCGACAACGTAATCTTTCTGGTACTGCATGATCTGACCGTCGGCTGACAGAAAGAGCATCCGGTCGACTTCTGCCTGCATCATCAACAGACGGTCAAACGGATCCCGATGCAGCAGCGGCAACCGCTGGACAGCCACGATGTGCCGCAGGCGAATGCGCGTCTCTTCAAAGCCCTGATCCAGAAGCTCATCCACGATTCGCTGTGGATCATGCTGGAAGATGTCCTTCCGCAGGCTGGCCTTGATGGCCAGTTCCCAGATGCTGGCATCACTGAAGCACAGGGTATTGCGCTCATCCATCAGAAAGGCCTGGATCCTGGGAGAGAACATCTCCTGCCTGCCTTCCAGGTACCACAGCAGGACATGCGTGTCGCAGAGCGCTTTCATTTTGCCTTCCCGGCAGAACGCAGAAGCTCGGCCTCGGAAGACTCCTGGCCGGCAAACAGCGCCTGGATCTCATCTTCCAGCCAGCGATCGAAGTCCTCGGGGATGGTCAGCTGCCCCTTCAGGGTTCCCATCTGCCGCCTTCTGCCTTCCCGTTGCGCGGGCATACCGGCTGAGGTCTTTTCCGCCACCCTGTAGCCTGCCTCTGCCCCCTCCTCCTCCTGCCGCCCAGCGGGGCTTGTGCCCTGTGCTTCAGGCTGAGCAGGCGCCCATGCCTGTGCCGCACTGTCGAGCTGTCGCAGCCGCCAGTATTCAGCCACCGACATCACCACGGCCACGCCCCTGCGCTGACGCTCTATGACCACCGGTCCCTGATCAACGGATTCCAGAAGCTCTGCAAAGCCCTGACGGGCCTTGCTGGCAGTAATGGTGCGCATGGGGGTTCCTCTTTAGACCGGAAATTGTACGTATTGTACAAAACACATCAGAAAGGAGGAAGGCATACCCCTTCTGCCTTCTGCTCTCTAGCATCCATCCTCTGCCCAGCGATTGTCCATTAATCCGACACTCAGCAAGTCGTAGCAATCACGCAACACCAGAACTTCACGTGCCCGGTGGCCGTTGGCCAACCCCAAGCGCCTCCCCCTATTCCGTGCCACTTTTCACACTGTCTCCCGTAAAATTTCCGACACCTGTCGGAAATCAGGGGTAGGCGTCCACGCGCCCGCAGGCCCATGACTCAAGCCCTGCCTCCCGAACCCCACCCAGCCCCGCAAGGAGACCTTCGTTGAGCACACCGTCGAGCAACTTTGCGTTTCTGACCAAGCTTCACCCGCTCTGGGCAGAACTGGGCAGCGTGGCTGAGCGGGTTTTTCCCATCGATCCGCGTTCCTGCGTAGTCAAGATGCGGCTACTGGCCGAGGACATGGCCCGGGACATGGCCATTCAGGTGGGCATCCAGCCGTCGGCCTTCGACAGCCAGCTGGCGCTAGTGCGCGAGCTGGAGAACCGGCTGCGGCTGGACGCGAAGGTTCGCGACATGCTGCATCTGCTACGCAAACGTGGCAACGAGGCCGCCCACCAGGCTGACGCGCCCATCGGCTTTGCCGAGGGACTGGAAGTCCTGAAGGTCGGCCGGGAGCTGGCGCTGTGGTACCACCGCACTTTCGACAACCAGCCGGACTACCGGCCCGGTCCCTTCATCCCGCCCGACAACCCCAGCCGCAAGCTGAGCGAGCTGCAGAAGCAGGTTCAGGAGCTGGACCGGCAGCTGGCGCAGACACTTGGCCAGCAGGCACAGCACCAAGCCTTGCTGGCACAGCGGGAAGCGGCCCTGCAGGCCCAGCTGGCCCAGGAACAGGAGATGACGCGGCAGGCCGAAGCGGCCTATGCGCAGGCCGAGGAGGAAAGCAGCGTCTATCAGAAGCTGGCCGAGGAAAATGAGGCGCTGGCCAACAAGCTGAAGGCAGAGAGCATCGAGCGGGAAAAGCTGCTGGCCAGGCAGGAAGAAGAGAATGCTCGCCTGAAGGAACGCCAGGAAGCACTGGAGCAGAAGCTGCTGGCGCAGGGCCAGGCACCAACCGGCGCTATCCCAGTGGATGTACCGCTGGTTGCTGCCAGCAGTACTGCAACCCCTCTGGCTGCAAGCATCCAGGCCGACCGCGACGCCCGTCTGAAACAGCTCATCGAGCGTGCCAGCCAGGCAGCCCGGCAGGTGGATCTGGACGAAGCTGCCACCCGCCTGCTGATCGACGACCAGCTCCGTCAGGCCGGCTGGGAAGCCGACAGCCAGACGCTGCACTACGCCAAGGGCACCCGCCCACAAGAAGGCAAAAACCTGGCCATTGCCGAATGGCCGATGCCCTCATGGGGCAAATCTGGCCATCCGGAACAGGCAGACTACGTACTGTTCATCGGTCTGATGCCGGCAGCCATCGTGGAGGCCAAGCGCTTCAGTACTGCGGTTGCCTCACGGATCAGCCAGGCCGAGCGCTATGCGCGGGCTTTCCGGATGGAAAATGAGGTGCTGACCCTGCCCTGGCAGGCCGCCTCCCTGAAAGCCCCCTGGCCGGATGGCAACGGCAACAGCTTCCAGTTGCCCTATGCCTATGCCTGCAACGGCCGCGCCTACATCCAGCAGCACGTGGATTCCAGCGGCATCCATTTCCGCGACCTGCGCCGCCCCTGCAACATCGCCCATGCCCAGCGCGCCTTCCACAGCCCGGAAGAACTCAAGGCCATGCTGGAGCAGGACATCGAGCAAGCCGAGAAAGCCCTGCAGGAACAGGCCGACGACTACGGCGAGCTGTCGCTGCACTACTACCAGAAGGACGCCATCAAGGCCATCGAAACAGCCCTGGCCCACCAGAAGCGTACCGCCCTGGTGGCGATGGCCACCGGCACCGGAAAGACCCGCACCTGCTTGGGATTGATCTACCGCATGCTGCGTGCCCGGCGATTCCGGCGCATCCTGTTTCTGGTGGATCGGACAGCGCTGGGCATCCAGGCCATGGAGACCTTCCAGTCTCTGAAACTGGACCGCAACATGCCGCTGACCGACCTCTACACCGTGGTGGGGCCGCGCGACAAGGCCAAGCAGATCGCAACCGGCAACAAGCGCAGCAAACGCAAGGCCTCCGCTGCCCAGGAAACCCAGGTGGAACTCACCACCGTCCAGGCCATGGTGCGGCGGCTGCTGGACGACGAGAACCCACCCAGCGCCGGCGCCTACGACTGCATTGTGGTGGACGAGGCGCACCGCGGCTACACGCCCGACCAGGACATGACAGATGGAGAGCTGATCTTCCGTGATCAGCAGGACTACCAGTCCACCTACCGCCGGGTGCTGGACCATTTCGATGCCGTCAAGATTGCCCTGACCGCCACGCCGGCCAGGCACACGACGGAAATATTCGGTCTGCCCGTGTACGAGTACAGCTACCGCGAGGCGGTGGCCGACGGGGTGCTGGTGGACCACGACCCCCCCATCCGCTACGAAACCACCCTGAACAAGGACGGCATCCACTTCAAGCGCGGCGAAACCATTGAGCTCCTCAGTCTCGGGACGAACGCCATCAACACGGCCACGCTGGAAGACGAGCAGGCTTACGACGTGGCAGCCTTCAACCGCAGCGTCCTCAACGAGAACTTCAACCGCGTCATCTGCCAGGCTCTGGTCGAGGACATCCCCCTGCCTTCCGAAGAGAAGACGCTGATCTTCTGCGTGAACGACCGGCATGCCGACACCGTCAAGCGCCTGCTAAGCGAGGCCTACCACAACAAGCTTGGCAGCCGCTTCAACCAGGCGTCGATCGAGAAGATCACCGGCCAGGCCGAAAAGCCCAACAGCCTGATCAGCCGCTTCAAGAACGAGGTCGAGCCCACCATTGCCATCACGGTGGATTTGCTGACCACCGGCGTCGACGTGCTGGCCATCTGCAATCTGGTGTTCCTGCGCAAGGTGAAGTCCCGCATTCTGTACGAACAGATGCTGGGCCGGGCCGCCCGCCTTTGTCCCGAAATCGGCAAGGAAGCTTTCCGCATCTACGACGCGGTGGATCTGTACGCCACGCTGCAGCCGGTCAGCAACATGCAGCCGCTGGTGAGAAACCCCGATATTCCGCTGAGCACCCTGTGCGCCGAGCTTCTGGCCCCCATGCCCAACGGCACCCGGGTAGACGACGCCATTCAGCAGCACCGGCAGGACGTGGGCCAGCAACTGGTGCAGAAAGTGAGCCGGCTTATGACGCGGGTACTGCACCGCCTCAAACAGCGACCCAGCCTGCGGGGCCGGTTGGACCATTTGCAAGAGATGATCGGCATGCCTGCTGCCGATCTGCCCGCCCACCTGCGCAGCCTGTCAAGACACAGCCCCCGTTCCAACGGCAGCGATGATACCGAGACGTTGAAAACCTTTCTGCAGGCGCATCCGAAACTGATCAACACGCTGGAGGCTCTTCGACATGCGTGTGCCGATACTGATGACATGGTGGTCCTGTCCGCACACGAGGACCAGCTGACAGCCCGCGTGCAGGACTACGGCCCCTACCAGCGACCCGAAGACTATCTGGAGGCCTTCGGGCACTTCATCCGGGAACAGCTCAACCAGTCCATGGCACTGAACGTCATCGTCAACCGTCCCCGCGACATGACCCGGGAGCAGCTGCGTGAGGTGAAACTGCTACTGGATGAGCACGAGTTTCAAGTAACCACGCTGAAGAAGGCCTGGAGCCAGCAGAGCAACCAAGAGATCGCAGCCGAGATCGTCGCCTACATTCGCCGTGCAGCGCTGGGCGAGGCCTTCATGCCCTTCTCGGAACGGGTGGATCACGCCATGCAGCATGTCTACGGACTGCGCGAGTGGAATCGTGAGCAGCGTCGATGGCTGGACCGCATTGCCAAGCAGCTGAAGGAAAACACGCAGGTCGTGGTGGACACTGAGTTCCTGCAGGACTTTTCCAGAAACTCGGGTGGCCCGGACAGGTTGAACAGGATTCTGGACGACCAGCTGGAAACCGTGCGAGACACGCTGGCCAGCCACCTTTGGGGCGATACGGCATAATTTCAGTCCCAGCTGAAGCCAACCCGCTCCCTATCCCTCCAGGGCGCAACCGTCTGCGCCCTGGCGCTCTCCCTCTTCTCTCCCACCAATCATGACCGACAACCCGATCGTCGCCAGGCTATGGGCCCAGTGCGACATCCTCCGTGACGACGGCATCAACTACAGCGACTACGTGACGGAGCTGGTGCAGCTCTTGTTCCTGAAGATGGAGCACGAGCTGAAGGAAGAGGATGCGCTGCTGCCCGCAGATGCCCGGTGGGACAGGCTGCTGAAGCTGGATGGCGCTGAGCTGCGGGACACGTACCGGGAGATGCTGCTGCGGCTTTCCCGCAGCAAGGAAAAACGCATTGCCGCCATCTATGCCGACGCGCAGAGCCGCATCAAGGAACCTCGACACTTGAAGGCGCTCATCACCAATCTGGATGGCATTCAATGGTTCGACGAGGACCGCGACGGGCTGGGTGACCTCTACGAGGGCCTGCTGGAGAAGAACGCCTCCGAAACCAAGAGCGGCGCCGGCCAGTACTTCACCCCACGCCCGCTCATCGAGGCCATCATCGACGTGATGCAGCCGCAGGCCGGTGAGGTGATCCAGGACCCGGCCGCCGGCACGGCCGGCTTTCTGATTGCCGCCAACCGCTACATCCGCGAGCGCACGGACGACCTGTTCGACCTCACCCGAGAGAAGCAGGACTTTCAGAGGGAACAAGCCTTCGTGGGCATGGAACTGGTAGCCTCCACCCGGAGGCTGGCCCTGATGAACTGCATGCTACACGACATCTTTGGCACCGGCGAAGGCGCTGTGGGGCTGGGCAACACGCTGGGGCCGGACGGCAAGCAGCTGAAGAACGCCGACGTGATCCTGAGCAATCCGCCCTTCGGCAGCGCCAAGGGCGGCGGTGGCCCCACTCGGGATGACTTCACCTTCAAGACCAGCAACAAGCAGCTGGCCTTTGTTCAGCACTTCATCCGCAGCCTGAAGGATGGCGGCCGCGCCGCCGTGGTGCTGCCCGACAACGTGCTGTTCGAGTCCGGCATCGGCACCGACATCCGCCGTGACTTGATGACCAAGTGCCGGCTGCACACCATCTTGCGACTTCCCGCCGGCATCTTCTATGCGAAGGGCGTGAAGACCGTCGTGCTGTTCTTCGAGAAGATCAGCAACACACTCCGAGAAGACGGCAAGGATCACACGGACGCTGTCTGGATCTACGACGCCCGCACCAACGCCCCCAAGTTCGGCAAACGCACCCCGCTGACCAAGGAGTACTTTGCCGACTTCATCCAAGCCTACGGCGACAACGCCAAGGGCAAGGCCAAGCGCACCGATACCGGCGAGACCGGCCGTTGGCGCAGCTTCAACCGAGAATGGATCCAGAAAGAGAAGGACGACAACCTGGATATCAGCTGGCTGAAGGATGAGTCGCTGGACAGAGGGGATGAACTACCGGAGCCGGCGGAGCTAGCGCAGGATGCAATCACTGCCCTGGACTCAGCGATTTCCGAGATTGAGGACATTCTTCTGGAGCTGGGAGAGGAGAATACGAATGATCAATAGATCCTTCCCCAGTAACTGGACTGTGGCAACCATCGGAGAGATATCCTCCTATATACAAAGGGGGAAATCACCCAAATATGTAGAATCCAGCCAGATGGCAGTCATAAACCAGAAGTGCATTCGCTGGAACCAGCTTCAAACAGAACATCAGAAATACATTCATCCCGAGCAGATTCCCACATGGGACGCCAACAGGCACATCCGACAAGGGGATATTCTATGGAACAGCACAGGAACAGGAACTGTCGGCCGGGCATATCTGGTCAAAAGCACTGACTGTCAACCCCCAAAGGTCGTTGACTCCCATATCACCATTGTCAGACCGAACCCAGAAGTTGACTCAAGAATCATCTTCTACTGGATCAAAGGGCCTAATGTTCAGAATCGCATAGAGGAACTATGTGACGGTTCCACGAACCAGGTTGAACTATCTCGCACGGCCATATCCGAGATAAAGATACCTCTCCCCCCCATCAGCGAACAACGCCGAATCGCCGACAAGCTTGACCGCGTTCTGGCGTGTGTCGACGGGGCCAACGAGCATCTTTCCCGTGTCGCGCCACTCATCAAGCGCTTCCGGAAATCCGTTCTTGCTGCTGCTGTCTCGGGGCGACTTACAGACGCTCGGGCACTTCCATCTCAAGATTGGAAGACAGCAAAGCTTGGCGACTTGGGTACATTAGCCAGAGGGAAGTCCAAACATCGCCCACGGAACGACCCCTCTCTGTACGGGGGAAGATACCCATTTATACAAACCGGAGATATCGCAAATTCCAATGGGCTCATCACTCATCACTCAAAAACATACAACGACAAAGGCCTTGCGCAAAGCGAGCTATGGCCCAAGGGCACCCTATGTATAACGATAGCGGCGAACATCGCAGATACAGCCATACTTGATTACGACGCCTGTTTCCCAGACAGCATCGTAGGATTTTTAGCAGACGAATCCATCTGCATCGCCAAATTTGTCAAGCACTCCATTGACGTAATTAAAGAGGATATTGAGAGACTGGCGCCTGCCACCGCTCAGAAGAATATTAACCTCGCCATACTCAGCGAGATACCCATTCGGATCCCTTCCGTGGAAGAACAAACCGAAATCGTCCGCCGAGTAGAGAAGCTCTTCGCCTTCGCGGATCGCCTGGAAAAACGCCTGTCCCAGGCACAGGCCGCCGTTCAGAAGCTCACGCCCGCCCTGCTGGCCAAAGCATTCCGCGGAGAGCTGGTTCTGCAGGATCCGAACGATGAACCGGCCAGAGAGCTGCTGAAAAGGCTTCAGGAAAGTCGGGCAGACAGCGCCAAACCCAGCCGGGCACGAAAGCCGCGCGCCAGGAAGTTGCCATAATCAAGCCCGACTACAGTGTCGGCCCTGCAAAATCCAATCCCGCCCGTTTCCGACCTAACCTGCGGCCAGTTTCGGCCCATGGGACCGGCTTATGCCAGCAGACAGCCATAGCCCAAGCACCCGAGTCAGGACCGCAGAAAGGCCCCTCAGGCCCAGACGCCGTACCGCACGCATCAGCCAGCGCAGGTTGTAGCCCGCAGCG
>ERZ772946.840-NODE-840-length-10279-cov-7.53912_pt1 | contig 10279 bp, 11 predicted proteins | sample MGYA00511680_ERZ772946 | MGnify/ENA primary metagenome ERZ772946 (study PRJEB29015, sample SAMEA2737918) | human oral metagenome | biome: human oral; feature: human-associated habitat; material: dental | place: China | collected 2016 ... | reverse complement strand
TAAGCCCGTGCCCACGCCAGCCGCCTCGCCGCCGAAGCACCGCCCGGACCGGCCGGCAATCGCGCAAGGCACGCGCAGCCCGGGCAGAACGCCTATCCTGCCTGCATTCTCTACCCATCCTTCAGGAGTGACCATCGATGCCACCTGTTACCACCGTCTCCATCGCCATCCTGGTCCTGGCCATCGTCTTTGCCGTCAAGACCCTCAAGATCGTGCCCCAGCAGCACGCCTGGGTTGTCGAGCGCCTGGGCAAGTTCGACCGCATCCTGATGCCGGGTCTCAACATCATCGTGCCCTTCATCGACCGCGTGGCCTACAAGCATGAGCTGAAGGAGTTCCCGCTGGACGTGCCCAGCCAGGTCTGCATCACCCGTGACAACACCCAGCTGCAGGTCGACGGCGTGCTGTACTTCCAGGTCACCGACCCCATGCGCGCCTCCTACGGCTCCAGCAACTACATCGACGCCATCACCCAGCTGGCCCAGACCTCGCTGCGCTCCGTCATCGGTCGCATGGAACTGGACAAGACCTTCGAGGAACGCGAGGCCATCAACCTGGCCGTCGTCAGCGTGCTGGACGAAGCCGCCACCAACTGGGGCGTCAAGGTGCTGCGCTATGAAATCAAGGACCTGACCCCGCCCGCCGAGATCCTGCGCGCCATGCAGGCCCAGATCACCGCCGAGCGGGAAAAGCGTGCCGTCATTGCCGCCTCCGAAGGCCGCCGGCAGGAACAAATCAACATCGCCTCCGGCGAACGTGAGGCCGCCATCCAGCGCTCCGAGGGTGAGCGCCAGGCCGCCATCAACCGCGCCCAGGGTGAAGCCGCCTCCATCTCCGCCATTGCCGAAGCTACCGCCCAGGCCATCGAGCGCGTCGGCAACGCCGCTCAGCTTCCCGGCGGCGACACCGCCGTCAACCTGCGCGTGGCCGAACAGTACGTCGAGGCCTTCGCCCAGTTGGCCCGCACCAGCAACACCATGATCGTGCCCGCCAACCTTGGCGATGTGGCCGGCCTCATCGCCACCGCCATGAAGACCGTGCAGGGCACCGGGGGCAGTGGCAAGGCATAAGTTGCTATCATAGATAGCAACTTGGCGGCCTGGAGATGATCATGACGAGCCTGCTGGTCCGTGGACTGGATGAATCCCTGGTACATGCCCTGAAACAGCGTGCGGCCGCCAACGGCCGCAGTGCCGAGGCAGAGCATCGTGCAATCCTGTTGGAGAGCCTCCAGCGGCCGCCCAGGAAAGCACTGGCGGAAATTCTGGCCAGCATGCCGGATGTTGGTCTGGATTCAGACTTCGAGCGTCAACAGGACGACGAGCAGTCCGCCCATGTATTTGATTGACACCAACGTCATCAGCGAGGCCCGCAAGGGCAGGCGGGCCAATGCAGGCGTTCAAGCCTTCTTCCGAGAGGCCTCCGAGCAGGGAAGCGCACTCTACCTGTCCGTCATCACCCTGGGTGAGCTGCGGCGTGGGGTGGATCTCATCCGGCACCGAGGAGACCACATCCAGTCCCGGCTGCTTGATGACTGGCTCACGTTGATCGTGGAGGAATACCACGACCGCATCCTGCCCATCGATACCGAGGCCGCCTTGCTCTGGGGACGCTTGCGCGTTCCCCATCACGAGCATGCCATCGACAAGCTGATTGCGGCCACGGCCTGGGTCAACGGCCTGACGCTGGTGACCCGCAATGTCTCGGATTTCACCGAAACCTCGGTGCCGTTGCTGAATCCATTTACTGAATGATCCTGGGTCCGCCTGGGAAGCGACTTCGTGCTGGTGGCCGCAGCCACCGGCATCATCGCCCAGGTGATCCTCTCGGCCGGTCACTGAGGGCCCCTTCAGAGCAGGGCCGCACCCCATCGAATCGCGTGCTGCGGCCCTCGGACCGTCACAGATCGGCGTAGTCCACCACCATGTACTTGGCCGGCAGGTTCTTCTTGGCGTCGCCCTCGTCGCCCATCAGCAGCAGCCGGTGCTGGCCGTTGATCACCACCGAATCGATGGCCTCCACGTTGCTGAGATAGCGCAGGTTGGGCAGCGGGATGGCCTTGGGCGCATCGTCCGGGTTGCCGCTCCAGGTCCACAGCTGCGAGAACTTCGTGCCATCGTCGTCCTTCACCTCGTTGGCCAGGATGAAGCTCTTCAGCACCGGATCGTAGTTCATTGAACGGATGCCGCCCCCCTTGATGTCCAGGAAGGCCACCGACACGAAGTGCGGCGGAATATGCTTCTCGAACATGTCCTTCGGGTTGTCGATGGAGACGACCAGTGCCAGTTCATTGAACTCCGGATCGCGGAAGCCCAGCATCAGCCGGTTCTTGTGCGGGTCGAAGGCTAGGCCCTCGATATTGGTGTTGCGGAAATCCAGTTCCGTGCCGGTCTTGGCCTTGATGAGCTCCTTCAGTTCAGGCGAGTTTTTCAGGTCGTCGACCAGTCCGCTGTACGATTCCAGCTGCTGGATGTTGGTGCCCTCGATCCGGAAGCGCAGGAAGTGCTCGCGGTCGGGCCGGCGCTGGCCATTGCGGTTGGGCGAATGCGAGGTGATGGCGTAGATGTAGCCCTCCGGGTCGCGGGTCAGCCCTTCCAGATCGTTCAGCTTGCGGCGGAAATCGCGGATGATGCGCGTATCCAGTGCCTCGTCCTCCGTCAGCGAGCCGTCAGGCTCGATGGTGAGGATGCTGGCCGCGCGCGTGGGCTCGTCCTCCACCACCAGGATACGTCCGTCGGGCAGCTGCTGCACCGCCGAGGGTTCGTACAGGCTCTTGAACACGTTGATGCCCAGCGTCTGCAGATGGGCGGCCTGCTGCTGTGCCTGCATGGCCGGAATCACGCTGGGCAGCGTCTTCACGGCCGTGAAGGCGATGACCGAGGCCAGAAGTCCCCAGCGGAACACCACGTAGGACATGTGCAGGAACTTGAACTGCTTGTCGGCCATCAGCCCCAGCCAGTACAGCTCCTCGCTCATGCGGAAGTAGATCTGCTCCCGGTCCTTCATGATGTCCTGCATCATCTGCCAGTAGCGATCCTTCGGGATCTTGGCGCGATCCTCGTAGATCAGGATGTTGGGCGAGTCGCCAAAGAAATGGACGGTGGGGTTGTGCGAGACTCGGGCCTTGAAGTCGCGCAGCCTGGCCTTGCGCCGGAACACGTCCTTCAGCCAGCGCCAAGTCTCCTGAAACCGGCCCACCCGCTCGGGCGAGGCCGACAGCAGCGCGCAGACGATCGAGGCGGCTGCCGTGAGCATGAAGATGCCGGCCGGCACCAGGAACTCGGGCGACGACGAGAAGATGAAGGCCCCTGACACCATCAGCGCCGACACGATGAAGCCGTTGAGCGAGATCATGATGTTGGCCTTGGTGGCGGCCAGCGCCAGCAGCTCCATCTCGGTCCGGAAGGCATTGCGGAACATCGTCTCCACGCCCTTGGCGGTACCCAGCGGGACAGGGGGCGCGGCGACGCCGGCTTCCCGGGCCCATTCCTCCTTCAGCGCCTTCAGCTTGGCGGCTTTCTTGGCTGCCTTCCTGGCCTTCTTGTCGGAAACTGCAATCGGCGCGTCCGACGAGGGGGGCATGCCATTGCCCGTCTTCACGGGGTTATCCACCAGAGCATCCGACGGAGCGTTGTCCTGGAGTGTCCTCGCAGGCTCCGGATCGTCACGGGGGCTTGTCCGGTCGGGAGGTGGTACACCGCCCGGGACCGTTCCGATGGTGAACAGGCCGTTGCTCGGAACCGCTTCCCTGGGGGGAAGGCTGGCGTTGCCGTCCGTCATGGTAGGCGATGTCTCGCCATGGATCGCCCGGGCGACGACCACTTCGTGACGGCCATCCCTGGTGGCACGGTCGTCCGATCCTTTGGTGGCAGGAAAGGCGTTGATGCCGCGCGTCGTGTAGGGGGGCAGGGTGTCGGTGCCGGACGCGCCGCAGCAGGTCGGCGGAAAATCGGCACCTTCCGCACCCACAGGCATAGAAAGGCTCTCGGCGCCCGTGCGATCGCCTTTCGGGGCGGCTTCCCTGGTGCGGAAGCCCATGGATTTGCTCACCCATGTCCGAAGGGTGAACCTGTCGCTCTTCTTCTTCGCCATATGTCTGTCGGCCTGGGAAAAACGAATGTCGGACCCCATTGACCCGAACAGCGTCGGGCCTCTTTGACAGATTATCGCAATCGGCGCAGCAGCGCCCCCCAGAGATGACGTGGGCTGTGCGGGATCACCCCTGGTACTGCGTCGGCGGGCTCAGCGGTTGTTGTTCTTCATCAGCCGCGAACGCTCACGCTGCCAGTCCTTCTCGCGCTCGGTGGCGCGCTTGTCGAACTGCTTCTTGCCCTTGGCCAGCCCCAGCGCCAGCTTCACCCGGCCACGCGTGTAGTGAAGGTCCAGCGGCACCAGCGAATAGCCGGCACGCTCCACCTTGCCGATCAGCCGGGCGATCTCGGCGCTGTGCAACAGGAGCTTGCGGTTGCGGGTAACATCCGGCTTGACGTGGGTGGAAGCGGTGATCAGCGGCGTGATGTGCGCACCGATCAGGTAGATCTCCGCGCGCCTTACAATCACATACGCTTCCTGGATCTGCACCCGGCCGGCCCGGATGGCCTTCACCTCCCAGCCTTCCAGCGCTAGCCCGGCCTCGATCCGTTCCTCGATGAAATAATTGAACCCGGCTTTCCGGTTTTCTGTAATGGTCGACATGGTCGATATTGTGCCTGTTGAAAGGATCCCGTCCGAGAGGATCCCATCCGTGTTCGGGGGCCAGCCATGCCCGTGATCCGCAAGTCCGCCCTGGTGCCGTATTCGGCGCAGGCCATGTTCGACCTGGTCGAGCGGGTAGAGGATTATCCCGGTTTTCTGCCCTGGTGTGGAGGCACGCAGCTGCTGTCGCGCACCGACGAGGGCATGTCGGCTGCCATTACCATCGACTTTCGTGGCATCCGCCAGACCTTCTCCACCGAGAACGTCCACCAGCGCCCCACCAGCATCCGGCTGCGCCTGAAGGACGGTCCGTTCTCGCGCCTGCAGGGCGGCTGGACCTTCAAGCCGCTGGCCGAGGATGCCTGTCGCATCGACCTGGAGCTGGACTATGAAGTGGGCAGCGGCCTCATCGCACGGGTGCTCAACCCCGTTTTCGGCCACATCGCCAACACCCTGGTCGATGCCTTCGTGAAGGAGGCCGAGCGCCGCTACGGTCCGGGCTTCGGGACCTCATGACCCCTGGCATGCGCCGGCAGACTCCGCAGGATCCGCCGTCCGCCCCCTCGGGCCAGCTGGTATCGGAGAGCTCTGCGGCAGCCCTGATGGTGGAGCTGGTCATCCAGTACCCGGAAGCCGCGGCCCCCGAAGCCACGAGCCCCGAGGTCACCAATCCCCAGGTCACCAATCCCGAGGCTGGCCAGCCGGTACGGTACGCGCTGGTGCGTACCCTGCACCGTGTTCCTCTGGGCACCACCATCCGGCAGCTGCTGCAATGGGCAGCCGCTTCGAATCCGCAGACCTTGCAAGTACCTGAAATACTGCCGGTTTCCCCGCATCCGACACCCCGGGTGGATGATGCCAGCCCGGGCGCTGCATGTCCTGGGGGCGATGAGCCGTGCAGCCTTGTTCAGGCCATCGAAGCCAAGGCTCTGGGCCTGTCCCGCTTCGGTCGCCGCGCCTGGCTGGATGACCCGCTGCGGCCTGACGACCGGGTGGAGGTGCTGTGCCCGATCCTGGCCGACGCGAAGGCGGCACGCTTTGCCCGGGTGGCAAAAAGTCGCGCCGAGCGGACCGACGGCCGCTGGGGCCGACGAAGCGTGGCTGATCGTCAGATCCGCGCCACGACGCGCCGGGCCGAGGGATAATTTGTTATCATGCCGCTTTGCGGATAAAAACAGCAATGCGGATAGCCAAGAAGGCACTGACATTCGACGACGTCCTGCTCGTCCCCGCGTATTCAGACTTCATCCCCCGTGACGCATCCCTGCGCACGCGCCTGACCCGGAAAATCAGCCTCAACATCCCGCTCGTCTCGGCGGCGATGGATACCGTCACCGAAAGCAGCATGGCCATCGTTATGGCCCAGCTCGGCGGCATCGGCATCATCCACAAGAATCTCAAGCCCGAGCGGCAGGCTGCCGAGGTCCTGGCCGTCAAGCGCTACGAGTCCGGCGTGGTGGGCGACCCCATCACCATCACCCCCGAGATGACCGTGCGCGAGGTCATCGCCATCACCCGCGAGCACCGCATCTCCGGCCTGCCCGTGGTCGAGGGCGGCAAGAAGGTGGTCGGCATTGTCACCAACCGTGACCTGCGCTTCGAGTCCGAACTTGATCAGCCGGTGCGCAACATCATGACCCCGCGCGAGCGGCTCATCACCGTGCCCGAGGGGGCCAGTCTGGACGACGCCCAGAAGCTCATGCACAAGCACCGTCTTGAGCGCGTGCTGGTCGTCAACGACGCCTTCGAGTTGCGCGGTCTCATGACTGTCAAGGACATCCTGAAGGCCGACACCCACCCCGAATCCTCCAAGGACAGCGTCGGCAAGCTGCGCGTCGGGGCCGCCATCGGCACCGGTGGCGACAACCATGAACGGCTCGAGCGCCTGGTGGCTGCCGGCGTGGACGTGGTGGTGGTTGACACCGCCCACGGTCACTCGCGCGGCGTCATCGAGCGCGTGCGCGAGATCAAGCGCCACTACCCCGACCTGCAGGTCATTGCCGGCAACATCGCCACCGGTGACGCCGCCCGCATGCTGGTCGATGCCGGCGCTGACGCCGTCAAGGTCGGCATCGGCCCGGGTTCCATCTGCACCACCCGCATCGTGGCCGGCGTGGGCGTGCCCCAGCTCACCGCCGTGGGCGACGTGGCCGCTGCCCTGCAGGGCACCGACGTGCCCCTCATCGCCGACGGTGGCATCCGCTATTCCGGCGACGTTGCCAAGGCCATCGCCGCTGGCGCCTCCAGCGTCATGATGGGCTCCATCTTTGCCGGCACCGAAGAATCCCCCGGCGAGATCGTCCTGTACAAGGGCCGCTCCTACAAGTTCTACCGCGGCATGGGCTCGCTGGGCGCCATGCAGCAGGGCGCGGCCGACCGGTATTTCCAGGACTCCAACGTCGCCGCCGAGAAGATGGTGCCCGAAGGCATCGAAGGCCGCGTCCCCTACAAGGGGGCGGTCAGCGCCATCATCTATCAGCTGTGCGGCGGCCTGCGTGCCAGCATGGGCTATTGCGGTTGCCCCACCATCGACGCCATGCAGCAGCGTGCCCAGTTCGTCGAGATCAGCAACGCCGGCATCCGTGAATCGCACGTCCACGACGTGCAGATCGTCAAGGAAGCGCCCAACTATCACGTCGAGTGATCGTTGCCGCCCCACACAGGCTGCCGCCTGGTCGGCAGCCTGTTTCGTTTCCGGACACGCCCGGCCCGGGCGGGTCACAACCCCTCTGTCACGCGCCATGAACCATCAGAAGATCCTGATCCTGGATTTCGGCTCGCAAGTCACCCAGCTCATCGCCCGGCGCATCCGCGAAGCCCACGTCTACTGCGAAGTCCATCCCTGCGACGTCAGCAGCGACTGGGTCCGGCAATACGCCGCCGACGGCCAGTTGAAGGGCATCATCCTCTCCGGCAGCCATGCCAGCGTCTATGAAGTGGATGACCGCGCCCCTGACGCCGTCTTCCAGCTGGGCGTGCCCGTGCTGGGCATCTGTTATGGCATGCAGACCATGGCCATGCAGCTGGGCGGGCAGGTGGAAGGCAGCAACACCCGGGAATTCGGCTACGCCGAAGTCCGCGCCCGCGGCCATACCCGGCTGCTGGACGGCATCCAGGACTTCCACACCCCCGAAGGCCACGGCATGCTGAAGGTGTGGATGAGCCACGGCGACAAGGTCACGGCCCTGCCCGAAGGCTTCAAGCTCATGGCCAGCACCCCCAGCTGCCCCATCGCCGGCATGGCCGACGAGGATCGCCACTTCTACGGCGTGCAGTTCCACCCCGAAGTCACCCATACCGTGCAGGGCAGGGCCATGCTCGAGCGCTTCGTGCTCGACATCTGCGGCGTCCGTCCCGACTGGGTCATGCGTGACCACATCGAGGAAGCCGTGGCCGCCATCCGCGAACAGGTGGGCGACGAGGAAGTCATCCTGGGCCTGTCCGGTGGCGTCGACTCCAGCGTGGCTGCCGCCCTCATCCATCGCGCCATCGGCGACCAGCTCACCTGCGTCTTCGTCGACCACGGCCTTCTGCGGCTGAACGAAGGCGACATGGTCATGGACATGTTCGCCGGCAAGCTGCACGCCAAGGTCGTGCGCGTCGACGCCAGCCAGCTGTTCCTGGATGCCCTGGCCGGCGTCTCCGACCCCGAGCAGAAACGCAAGATCATCGGCCGCCTGTTCGTCGACGTCTTCAAGGCCGAAGCCGAGAAGCTCAAGGCCAGCGGTGCCGGTCACAAGGGCGCCACCTTCCTGGCCCAGGGCACCATCTACCCCGACGTCATCGAGTCGGGCGGCGCCAAGAGCAAGAAGGCCGTCGTCATCAAGAGCCACCACAACGTCGGCGGCCTGCCCGAGCAGCTGGGCCTGAAACTGCTGGAGCCCCTGCGCGACCTCTTCAAGGACGAAGTGCGTGAACTGGGCGTCGCCCTGGGCCTGCCCCCCGACATGGTCTACCGGCACCCCTTCCCGGGCCCGGGCCTGGGCGTGCGCATCCTGGGCGAAGTGAAGAAGGAATACGCCGACCTGCTGCGCCAGGCCGACGCCATCTTCATCGAGGAACTGCGCTCCACCATCGAACCCCACAGCGGCAAGAGCTGGTACGACCTCACCAGCCAGGCCTTCACCGTCTTCCTGCCCGTCAAGAGCGTCGGCGTCATGGGCGACGGCCGCACCTACGACTACGTCGTGGCCCTGCGCGCCGTCCAGACCAGCGACTTCATGACCGCCGACTGGGCCGAGCTGCCCTACAGCCTTCTGAAGAAGACCAGCAGCCGCATCATCAACGAAGTGCGCGGCATCAACCGCGTCACCTACGACGTGAGCAGCAAGCCGCCGGCGACGATCGAGTGGGAGTGAAGGGGCTATCGGCGGCGGCTGAAGTCGGATGAACCATCAGGGAGGCCCAGAGCGTCCGCAGGACACGCCGGATATCGACATCTCGCCCGGGCAGTGGGATATCGTCCATGACATCCTGCAACGCTACGTGCCCGGTCATGAAGTCTGGGCGTTCGGATCCAGGGCCCGGCGGCGCGCCAAGCCCTATTCAGACCTGGATCTGGCCATCATCACCCAGGCGCCGCTGCCGCTGGATACGAGAGCGGCGCTTAGCAGCGAGTTCTCCGAATCCGATCTGCCCTGGAAGGTGGATGTCGTGGACTGGTCGGTGGCCAATGATACCTTTCGGGAGATCATCCGGCGGGAGCGTGTCGTTCTTTGCATGCCGCCTCGTTCCTCTGCGTCCGCTGTCTGACCCTTATTCCCGATTGTCTCAGATCGAGGCTTGCTCAGACTTTCCCTGGCCCGATCTGTGACTGGTGAACGGACGGTGGGATTTTGCGATGTGCCTTGAATTGATTCCACGCCAAAACCCTGTATGCTGATCGTTTCATTGCAAGAATGATCGATTCCGCGCATGTCTAGCCATCTCTCCACGCTCACGACTGCCCCGCCCTCAGATCCTCTCGGGGGTGCCTGGCTGGCTCAGGCCTTCCAGCTGCCGTGGCCTGAAGACCTGCCCGTCGTCAGCCGGATGGGGGGGCGTCGTGCCACGCAGGTGACGGCCAACGGTTGGCTGGAAACCCGGCCGGAGGTGGCCCGCCCATCCGCGGATGTGGTCTCGCATCTGCTGTTTCACCTGCGGCACGAGGTACCGCACCTGGGGTTGCTTGCACGTCTGTTCGAGCAAATCGGGCCGGACGTCATTCAGGCTTGGGTCGATGCCGAGCCGACGGGGCAGTACGCGCGTCGTGCCGCCTTCCTGTATGAATGGCTGACCGGCCAGACGCTGCGCGTGCCCGTGGGCCTTGCAGGCAACTATGTGAACGCCCTTGATGGGACGCGACAGGTGGTGGCATCCACCGGCCGTGGGCAGCGGGTTCCCCGCTGGCGGGTTGTCGACAATCTGCCGGGAACCCGCCATTTCTGCCCTCTGGTGGTCAAGACGGATGCGGTCAGGTCTGCGGAGTCCCTTCGTAGACTCCCCCGTCAAGAGGACAACCCAAAAGTAGAGACTCCGGTTGGGAAAGTTCTGGGCATGTAGACCGCAGGCGGTACATTGCCCAGGGATTCATGGGGACGCTGTT
>ERZ772946.839-NODE-839-length-10300-cov-3.32552_pt1 | contig 10300 bp, 8 predicted proteins | sample MGYA00511680_ERZ772946 | MGnify/ENA primary metagenome ERZ772946 (study PRJEB29015, sample SAMEA2737918) | human oral metagenome | biome: human oral; feature: human-associated habitat; material: dental | place: China | collected 2016 ... | reverse complement strand
GTTAATAATACCTTACCTTTAAATTCTGGATTCCATAAGTCAGCCCAGCTCGTAATTTTGCTTGGGTCAATATCATCCGCATTCACGCCAATACCGGTTAAGCCATAAACGTAAGGTAAAGAATATTTGTTATTTGGATCAAATTCCTTGTTTAATAAATTTGCTGGAATTTGTTTAAAATTACTTAATTTGCTGTGATCAAGCTCTTGTAACATATTTTCTTTCGCCATTTTATTGACGTAATAGCTTGATGGGAAAACTAAATCGTAGCCACTACCTGTACTAGAGGTCAGCTTCAATTTAGCATACATTTCTTCATTACTTTCAAAGGTAGAATAAATCACTTCAATGCCCGTTTCTTTGGTGAATTCCGCAACCAAATTAGATGGCACATAGTCAGTCCAGTTATAAACATACAATTTTTCAGCAGCAAGAGCAGCAGAAGTTGCAGCAAATGCAACGGCAGAAAGACAAAGTGATTTGATGTATTGAACAGCATTTTTTTTCAATTTATTGACCTCCTCAGGACAATCAAAATAAACCTTAAGTAATCGTTTACTTGTATAAACTTGGGGGAGTATAGCACCTTTTTAGCAAAAGGTTTGACATATTTTCCCATCAGGGTAAGATTCCCTCAATTTCAATTTTATGTTAATAAATTAGACATCAATCATGCTCGAATTCGCTCATCAAGAACATATCAAATCTTATTATTTCGACAGCCGAAACCAAGCCTTCGAATTGCCGCCTCTCACTCAGCAAGAAGAAGCGGATGTTTGTGTTATTGGTGCGGGTTTCTTCGGTTTATCCGCAGCCCTTGAATTAGCAGAAAAAGGCAAGAAAGTCATTGTGTTAGAAGGCGCAAGAGTAGGATTTGGTGCTTCCGGCAGAAGTGGCGGTCAAGCTATCAATGGTTTTGAAGAAGGCATTGACGAATATATTGGTCAAGTGGGCTTCGATAAAGCGAAAAAACTTTGGGATATGTCGCTAGAAGCCATTGATATTATTGATGAACGCATTGCGAAATATGGTATTCAATGTGATTGGAAAAAAGGCTATGCCACATTGGCGCTGAATGAACGTCGAATGGACGATCTCATTGAAATGGAAAAAGCCAGCCACGCGACTTTTGGCTATGACAAGATGCAACTTTGGGATAAAGCCAAACTTAAACAACATTTAGGCAGTGATATTTATGTAGGCGGCTTATACGATAGTAATTCTGGCCACTTACACCCATTAAACTATTGCTTAGGCTTAGCAAAAGCTTGTTTAGATTTAGGCGTGCAGATTTACGAACAATCCCCTGTTGTGGATTTAGTAGAAAAATCAGGTTGTATTGAAGTCAAAACCGATAAAAGTGCGGTCATTTCTCAAGATGTTATTTTAGCGACCAATGCCTATATCGATGCACTACCAAAATCCATTCATCGCGGCATTAATCGTAAAATTTTGCCGGTAGAAAGCTTTATTATTGCGACTGAACCTTTAGATCAAGCCACGGCTGATTCCGTGATCAATAATGGCATGTCTGTTTGCGATAACAATATCTTGCTCGATTACTATCGCTTGAGTGCGGATAACCGTTTGTTATTTGGTAGTGACTCAAGCTCAGAAAAAGATATGGTGCAAATTATGCGTGGCAATATGTTGCATGTTTTCCCACAGTTAGAAAATGTCAAAATTGACTATGGCTGGGCAGGGCCAATTGATATGACAATGAACGCAAGCCCGCATTTTGGTCGTATTTCACCGCATATTTACTTTGCACAAGGTTATTCTGGACACGGTGTCGCACTCACTGGACTTGCAGGACGCATTATTGCAGAAGCAATTTTAGGTAATGACGAACGTTTGAGAATTTTTGAAGGGTTGAAAGTCCCTTCGTTTTACGGTGGAAAATATCTTAAAAACTTAGCCACCAAGATCGGCGTACTCTATTACAAATTCCTCGATCGTTATCGTTAATTAAAAAACAAAAGGCGTGTTAAATACACACCTTTATTGTTTCGATGACATTTAAGGTTTAATGTCTCGTAAAATAGGATTTTGCATAGAAATCAAGGTTTCCGTCGATTGAATTTCATCAATCAGCTGAATCTTAGTCGCCAACACGGAATGTAATTCAGCAATGGTGTGCGTCATCACTTTAATAAAAATCGAATAGTTACCTGTGGTGTAATAGGCTTCCACCACTTCATCAAAAGTGTCGAGTTTTTTAATCACTTTTTCGTAATCTTTTGCGCTTTTCAAAATAATGCCAATAAAGCAACACACATCGTAACCCAACTTACGCTCATCAATAATCGCTTTTGTCCCTTCAATCAGGCCAGACTGACGCATTTTCTCTACACGAACATGAATTGTACCCGGGCTTACGCCAAAGTTTTTGGCCATTTCTGCATAAGGTGTACGAGCATCTTTAGTCAGTACACGGAGAATTTGGCGATCAAGTGTATCGATATTGTTCATAAAACACTCCTTATTAGATCTTTTTCAAAATATCTTATTTATTTTTGATAATATTCAACATTTAAAACAATGTAAAGAAATTACTTGAAAAAAATTACATTTTTATTGAATAATGCACAACAAATCTTACCAGTTATTATAAAAAGAAGGATAAATATGAAAAAGACGTTTATTTTACAACAACAAGAAATCAGCTTTGTGAAGAACACCTTTACTCAAAACTTGATTGAACAACTTGGCATTATCGAAGTACAAGGTCCAATCCTTAGTGAAGTTGGCAACGGTATGCAAGATAACTTATCAGGCATTGAGAAAGCGGTTCAAGTAAACGTGAAATGTATCCCAAACGCCGTTTATGAAGTCGTTCACTCATTGGCTAAATGGAAACGCCATACTCTCGCACGTTTCCACTTTAAAGAAGGTGAAGGCTTATTTGTTCATATGAAAGCATTACGTCCAGATGAAGATTCATTGGATCAAACTCACTCTGTTTATGTGGACCAATGGGACTGGGAAAAAGTGATTCCTGAAGGTCGTCGTAACTTTGCTTATTTAAAAGAAACTGTACGTTCTATCTATCGTGCAATCCGTTTAACTGAATTAGCCGTAGAAGCTCGCTTTGACATTCCATCAAGCTTACCAAAAGAAATCACCTTCGTTCACAGTGAAGATTTAGTGAAACGCTACCCAGATCTTTCAAGCAAAGAGCGTGAAAACGCCATTTGTAAAGAATATGGTGCCGTGTTCTTAATTGGTATCGGTGGCAAATTATCAGACGGTAAACCACATGATGGTCGTGCACCAGACTACGATGACTGGACAACTGAATCAGAAAACGGCTACAAAGGTTTAAACGGCGATATTTTGGTATGGAACGCTGAGTTAGGTAAAGCGTTTGAACTTTCTTCAATGGGTATTCGTGTGGATGAATCTGCATTACGTTTACAAGTTGGTTTAACCGGTGATGAAGATCGCTTAAAAATGGATTGGCACCAAGATTTATTAAACGGCAAATTACCTCTCACCATCGGTGGTGGTATCGGTCAATCTCGTATGGCAATGCTTTTACTTCACAAAAAACACATTGGTGAAGTGCAATCAAGCGTATGGCCAAAAGAAATGTTAGAACAATATCAACATATTCTTTAATCGAAAGAGAAAATAAAAAGTGCGGTGAAATTCCACCGCACTTTTGTTTTTAGTAAATTAATTAATCTTGTAATGCACCACTGTTAAACATTGGCAATCCCATTGTTTTTAAGCTGTCGCGATAAATACCCAGCAAGTCTTTCTCCGTAATTTTTTGTAACTCATCTAACGGTTTATCTAACGCAGCGACGGTTTCAATCACAAGACAAGGAAACCTTGAAGATTTTTTGCATAATTAATTCTCCATATTGGATTGAATAACAAAAAGAGCGGTCACTTTTTTTTATCAGTTTCCGCTCTTTTCACTAAGCTTGATTCATCGACATACACAATAACGTCAATGGATGGATACAAGTCACGTTAGATGACATATCGATCTGCCATTTACAAGTTTGGCATTCAGAGATTACGTAATCAAATCCGCCTGCATTGATGTTATCGAATAAGTTTTTACCGATAGATTGGGAAACCTCGTAGTTTTCTTCTTTGAAACCGTATGTTCCTGCGATACCACAACATTGTGATGGTAACATCACTACTTCTAAATCTGGAATTTGTTTTAACACTTCCAAGGTGTAGGGTGCCCAACCCGCTTTATCCACGTGACATGCGGTGTGATAAGCCACACGCAATTTCAGTGGTTTAAGTGGTAAAGTTTTACCTTCTTTAAAGAGTTGATATAAGAATGGTGTCACCATGTGAATATGTGGACGAACTTTCGCATTGTCGATACCTAAAATATGATGATATTCATCACGTAAATTTAGGGAACAACTTGATGCTTCACTGATCACATCTAAGCCATTTTCATCCACCATTTTGCTGATGTAATCAATGTTAAATTGAGCGATTTTCTTCGCACGTTCTGGGAATTGGTTTACGCTTAATGGCAAGCCACAGCATTTTTCTTTTTCCAATAACACCACACCAATATCCATGGCATTGAATACTTGAATAAATTCTTTACCCAATTGTGGATTATTGTAGTTCACGTAACAGCCGTGGTAATACGCCACTTTGCGTTCAAATTTTTGTTGGCTTTCCACCATTTTCTTCATATACCAGCTGCGGAACGTACCAAAGGAATATTTTGGTAACGTACGATGACGGCTGATTTTTAACGCTTTTTCCAACACAAATTTAGTCGCTTTCAAGCCCGTAATCGTATTCACAATCGGTGCCAATGGCGTGTTAAGTGAACCCATAATATCGGTGTTACTTAAAATCGCATCACGTAATTTTTGCACGGCTGGTTTGTGTTGTTGAGCAAGGTATTTATTTCTTGCACGAACAATAATGTCACCGATTTTTACATCAGATGGGCAAGCAATTTCACAACGTTTACAGTTAGTGCAGTATTTCAATGCTTCATCATAAAGCTCGGCTGATTTTAAGCGTAAACGCTCACCATCTGGACCCGATTGTTTTGGACCTGGATAGTTTGGATTCTGACGCGAAACCGGACATACCGCTGTACACGCTGTACATTTAATACAGCTCTCAAAGCTTTCATCAAAGGCATGATGATGTTGTGGCGCATTAAGGGATTGTTTTGCATTATCAATTAATTGTTGAATGTTCATAACGCCTCCTTAATGTGTGTTGTGAAGAATTTCATCAGCAACAGCAAGCGCTGTTACCACTGCTACGCCAGAACCACAACCAAGCTCTAGGGCATTGAAACCACCAATCACATTACCCACCGCATATAAATTCGTTAAAAATTGACCGCTCTTTTGTACTTGGCATTGCGCATTAATCGCCACGCCCGCAGATTGGTACGGTTGTGGATTTGAGAAACGGTGATCAGTCCAAGTAAAGCGATCTGTATCGTTAAAACCTTCCACACCGATGATGTCAGAATGGAATACGGGTTCGTAGATTTTATCGAATTCAGAAACTAAACCTTTACTGAAGAAGCTGCCGGAAGCTAAGACAAAATGTTCTGCCGTAATTTCTTCCTCTTCGTGCAAACGAGTTTGAATCGCGCGAACTTTGTTGCCATGAAAATGTGCTTTTAATGCGCTATCACCATTCATCATGAGTCCGCCTAATTTCTCAAAACGATGACGTAATTGAATACGTTGACGCATACCTAATAAAGAAGGCGGTAAAGTTGGCAATTCAAATAATGGTAAGCCAGTTGCTTTGCGAAGTGATTCCATAAACTCTTGATTTTCTAAACCAAAACAAGCTGGTAAGAAAATCGCATCTGAGCCTTTCGCCGCTTCTTTCATTTCAGCCACAAGATCATCAAATTTCAGTTTATATTCTAAAACTTGTGCAATATTTACACTCCGGAATTCACGAGAATTGGCACGTAACTGATCTAATTCTGGAATATTTAAAAAGCCCGTTTTCACTTCACAATGTGCGAATTGTGGATTCAGTGTAAGGTTATCCGCCAATAATTCTGGTTGGAAATCGTGATAGCCTTCAATGCCTAAAACCGCAATTTTTTTATAAGGGAATGGGGTTTCGCCTTGCACGGTTGGCACGCTATTTGGTGAAAGCCATGCACCACGCAAGCTGCCTAAACCGGTAACGCGAAAATGATTTTCTGCACTTGAGCCAATTAAATCTAAATTTAACGATTCCGCTAATTTTTCAAAAGCTTGCGCTTTCGCTAACACGCGTTCAGCCCCCATGATACTATAAGGGTGTTGTGGTAATTGAGCTGCAAGTGCGGTCAAATTTTCAGGAACATTTTTAACAAACGCACCATTTGGTAAACGGCTTAATAAATCTAATGAGCCGGATGCAAAATCAATTGCTGCTTGGCCGTTATTGATGATGACACAACGTTTGCCTTGTTCTTGTAGAGCGATGCCGCAAGTTAAACCTGCAAGGCCGCCACCAATAATCACTACATCAAAATTCATTGTTATCCGTCCCTTGCTGTTTGTCAGTTTCAAGCGGTTGAACATCGTTTAAGCCCAACACACTGCCATACATCCATGAAGTAAATTCCGCTTCACGAATCGCTTCACCCCATGCAATAGGCTCAATACCGCGCCAACGCTCTTCCATGAAAGCGGTTAATTGAGTGGTCGATTGACGAGGTGTTGCCACTTCAAAACGGTTCATTAAGCCCGCCGCACGGCATGCGCAAAGCTCAGCTTGGCAAGTACCCATACCTACACGAGTACGGCGACGTAAATCCACTAAGTTATTGACATTTAATTCATCAACGGCATAACGTACTTCACCCGCTGTTACTGCTTCACATTCGCACACCATTGAACGATCGAGACGTTCTTTATCTAATAAACGAGTAGCACGGGAACCATGACGGTACACGGCTGAATAACGAATCGTACTTGGAAGTGAAATGACTTTCTGATTAGTTTCTGCGCGGCTTTCGGTTGAACCTGGCAATGGACGCTCAGCGGTTGTACAACGTGCGGTTTTGTTGAGTTTTTTACAAACAAGATCCGTTGCCCATTCTGCCATTAGGCGATAAGTCATTAATTTACCGCCAGTGATCGTGATAAAGCCGTCTAAGCCATCACGCTCTGCGTGGTCAAGCAACACGATACCACGGCTCACGTTACGACCAGATGGGTCGTCATCAGATGCCACTAACGGACGCACACCGGCATAAGCACGTAATACACGAGTATGACGCAAGCTTGGCGCGAGTTTTTCTCCTTCACGGAATAAGATATCCACTTCTTCTGGAGTCACTTCCATGTTATCGATTTGATCGTAAGGTATACGGCTAGACGTTGTACCGATAACACAAATGGTATCACCTGGTACAAGAATGTCCGCATCCGCTGGTTTACGACAACGGTTAATCACCATTTTGTTGATGCGGTGCCCCATGACAAGTAATGCACCTTTTGCTGGGAACATTTTGATTTTGAGATCCACATATTCTGCGATACCTTGTCCCCAAATACCACCCGCATTGACGACTAATGGCGCAAAGAATTTACGATTTACGCGATTTTTGTGATCGTAAACATCCACACCGATTACTTTGCCACCTTCGCGAATTAAGCTTTTCACTTCGCAATAAGTGAACATTTTCGCGCCATTTTCGGTGGCATCCATCACGTTGGAAGCTGTTAAACGGAAAGGATCGATTGAACCATCTGGTACAACAACAGCACCCACTAAATCAGGGTTGACTGATGGTTCCATAATTTGGGCAAGTTTAGGATCAATGGCGACAGCTTCAATACCTGATTTGGTACAACTTTCGATGAAGGTTTTTTGATAATCAAGGGAATCTTCAGGTAAGGTGATAAATAAACCTTCTGTTTCATCCACACAGTGACGAGCGATATTGCGCAGAATTTTATTTTCTTTAATACATTCTTCTGCTGATTCCTGATCGTTCACGGCATAACGCGCACCACTATGTAATAAACCGTGGTTACGCCCTGTTGCGCCTGTCGCAATATCACGACGCTCTAATAAAATACAGTTAATTCCACGCAATGCACAGTCACGAGCAATCCCCGCACCTGTCGCACCGCCACCAATGATAATCACATCCGTCGAGATAGGTGAAAAATCACCCACATCACGATACATATTAGGCGATAATCCCATTGTTACCCCCAAAGCCAAAATATTAATAAAAAGAAACGTAAAAACTGTTACAAATTCGATGGCTATTGTATGAGAGAGCGGTTAAATTCACAACATTTTGAGCGAAAAAGAAAGCTGTTTTGTGAGACAGATCACACAATTTTCGAATTCGCTCATTTGTTAAAAAATATTTTGTGAAATGCATCACATTTTTGAATTATTTCCCTTTTTAATTTCTATTTTTATTTTATTATGCACGCTATCCCCACCATGGGGGTGGACTCATAATTAAAATGATATTGGAGAGAAATTATGTTTGGACCATTTAAACCCGCTCCGCATATTGCGGAACTTCCAGCGGAGAAAATTGATTCCACGTATAAACGCTTACGTTGGCAAGTGTTTGCAGGGATCTTCTTTGGTTATGCCGCTTACTATTTTGTACGTGCAAACTTTGACTTAGCACAACCTGGTTTAATTCAAGCCGGCTTGTACTCAAAAGCGGAATTAGGTGTTATCGGCTCTGCAGCTGGTCTTGCCTATGGTTTATCTAAGTTCGTAATGGCAGGTATGTCTGACCGTTCGAACCCTCGTGTATTCTTACCATTTGGTTTATTGCATTCTGGTCTTTGTATGACCATGATGGGTTTATTCCCGTGGGCAACTTCAGGTATTGCCATCATGTGGGTAATGATCTTCTTAAATGGTTGGTTCCAAGGTATGGGTTGGCCTCCATGTGGTCGTACAATGGTACACTGGTGGTCTAAATCAGAACGCGGTACTATCGTATCTATCTGGAATACCGCACACAACATCGGTGGTATGATGCCGGGTGCAATGGTGCTATTAGCAAGTGCTGTCTTCTTCAGCACTCACGGCATTGAAGCACAAGCAAAAGACATTTGGCAACAATCCCTCTACTATCCGGGTATTGCTGCAATGATCTGTGCAATTCCAGTTTACTTCGTGATGCGTGATACTCCACAATCTTGTGGTTTACCATCAATCGAAAAATGGCGTAATGACTACCCAGATGACTATAACGAAAAAACTTACGAAAACGATTTAAGCACAAAAGAAATCTTCGTAACCTATGTATTGAAAAACAAATTGTTATGGTACATCGCGATTGCTAACGTATTCGTATACTTAATCCGCTACGGCGTATTAAAATGGTCTCCGGTTTACTTAAGTGAAGTAAAACACTTCAACATCAAAGGTACCGCATGGGCTTACACAATCTATGAATTAGCAGCAGTTCCAGGTACATTATTATGTGGTTGGGTATCAGATAAAGTCTTCAAAGGTAAACGTGGTTTAACCGGTTTCATCTTCATGATCTTAACTACAGCAGCAGTTGTAGCATACTGGATGAACCCAGCTACACCTGAAGCAGAGCTTGCAAACTATGCAGCTTGGTATGAAAACCCATATCAATTAACTGACTTCATCTTAATGACCTTAATCGGCTTCTTAATCTACGGCCCTGTAATGTTAATCGGCTTACACGCGCTTGAGCTTGCACCGAAAAAAGCAGCAGGTACAGCAGCAGGTTTCACCGGTTTATTCGGTTACTTAGGTGGTACAGTTTCAGCTTCAGCTGTTATCGGTTGGGCAGCGCAACACTACGGTTGGGACGGTGGTTTCTACGTCATGATCGGTGGTGGTATCTTAGCGGTGTTATTACTCTTCATCGTAATGGTTGAAGAAGGTAAACACAAAGCAAGATTAGGCGATACCTACGGTACTAAATAATCTATAAATTAAAGGCGACAGGCGAAGGCTTGCCGCCTTTTTTATTACAAAAACAACTGAATTTTTAACCGCACTTTAAAAGGAGATAATGTGATGAAATTGAATAAATTAACCATCATGTTAGGCGCGGCAGTTATGGCAAATGCAGCATTAGCAAATCAAACTTGTGAAGCGCCCTATCGTTCAGCACTCCCCGCTTATACTTATAAATTAGACAAAGTGCTCGAAGTCAACGGACGTCAAGGCATTACCACTGATGGTAAATATTTATATGTATCAGGCAGTAAAACTCTATCTAAATATGATATGGATGGAAAACTGATTAAAGAAAATAAAGATCCTTTTGTCGGCTACCAAAAGGAAGCCAATCACATTGGCGACA
>ERZ772946.837-NODE-837-length-10313-cov-124.509_pt1 | contig 10313 bp, 6 predicted proteins | sample MGYA00511680_ERZ772946 | MGnify/ENA primary metagenome ERZ772946 (study PRJEB29015, sample SAMEA2737918) | human oral metagenome | biome: human oral; feature: human-associated habitat; material: dental | place: China | collected 2016 ... | reverse complement strand
TGGTGGAGTCCGAGCCCGGCCCCGCCCAGGCCCCCGCCGGCTGGCAGGAGCAGGTGGAGACCGGCACCCTGACCGACTCAGGCCGGCTCCTGCTGCTTAGGGCCGCGACGCCGTCGGGCCGCCGCGCCATCAACGACCCCGGCGATGGCGCCCCGATCCTCCTCCAGGAGCCGCTGAGCTACGAGCAGGCCATGGAGGGGGTCTTCGACGTCGTCAGCTTCGGCATCCACATCGGCCGCATCATGCTGCGCGCCGCCCGCGACGGCGGCATCATCGTGTTCACTTTGCGGGCGCCGCGCGACCCCGAGCCGCACCACATCCTGTCCGTGCCCGCGCAGGTCGATGACCGCGGCGTCATGAGCTTCCACCTGGGCACCCTTCAGGAGATGGAGGGCGGCGCCTGGGATGCTGCCACCCACCGGGACGGCATGGCCCTGCTCGACCTCACCGTCCCCTACGCCGACCTCGTGGCCGAGGCCGGCCCCGACGGCGAGGAGGGGCTCGACGCCGACAGCGTCCTGGAAATGGCCCAGCCTGTCATCCAGTGCATCCTCAAGCCCGGATTCCCCTTCGCCCTGGGCGCCTCCATGCTCCTGCCCCAGGAGGACTGAGTCGGGCCGACGCCGTACTGCGCACTCAGGACGCCGGCGGGGCGGTTGAGCCGCGCACGATGAGCTCGGTGGGGATGATGATGCTGCGGCTGCGGTCCAGTTCCCCCGAGGCCGCCTGCTCCAGCACGAGCCCTACCATCTCTCGGCCGTGCCGCTTGAAATCCTGGCGCACCGTGGTCAGCGGCGGGAAGCTGTACTCGCCCACGGCCAGGCCGTCGAAGCCGACGACCGAGACGTCCTGCGGCACGCGTCTGCCCTGCTCGTGCATGGCTCGGATGAGGCCCAGGGCCAGCTCGTCGTTGGCGCAGAAGACGGCCGTGGCCTCCGGGTCGGCCGACAGGCGCAGACCAGCCTCATAGCCCGCTGCGGCCTCCCAGTCGCCGGGTACCGGCTCGGGAACTTCCCGCCCCGCCTCCTGTAGGCAGCGGGCCCAGGTGGCTCTGCGGATGAGGCTGGACTGGGAGTCCTCGGGTCCGCACACATGGTGGACCGTGCGGTGCCCCAGCCCCAGAAGGTGCCCGACGGCGTCGCGCACCCCGCCGACCTGGTCGGCGCTGGCCGAGGGGTAGTAGTCCACGAGCGTGGAGTCCGAGACCGCCACCGGCATCGAGGGCGGCAGTACCAGCTGCTCGCGCCCGGCCCGCCCGGCCTGCACGACGACAAGCCCATCGATGGCCTGGTGGGAGAGCCGGTAGACGGCCTCGCGCAGGTCGTCGGAGGCGGGGTGCTCCACCTGGACGAGGTTGACGGCGTAGTCGACGGCGGTGGCGGCCTCCAGCACTCCCGCGGTGGTCAGGGCCTCACCGGTGCGCTGGATCTGCTGGGTCAGCACCCCGATCGTCTTGAAGGAGCCGCGGCGCAGGGCCTGGGCTGCGCGGTTGGGGGAGTAGCCCAGTTGGTTCATCGCGCGCAGGACTCGCTCGCGGGTATCGGGCCGGACGTGCTCCGATCCCGCCGCCACGCGCGAGACCGTCTGGGCTGAGACGCCGGCCAAGCGAGCCACATCGCTCATCGACGGCGCTCCTTCCGCGCCCCGGCGCTGCCCTGGCATGGCATGAGGTTAGCAGGGGCGGCAGGAGTACCCGCATCCTGACGACATGGTGACGTTACCATAATGATTCTCCTCAGAGGTTGGTGGAGTCCAGATTGGGTCGATAGATCTGCCTCACTAGAGCGGGGCTCGTCTACTATGTTAACGTCAACATAAAGACGTTGCACTGCTGCGCGTCCCCCGTTCCCGTCCACACCTGAGGGAGCCGAACAATGATCGTTCCTAGATACTTCGAGGACCTCGGTGTCCTCCACGAGCACACGCTTCCGCCGCGCGCCTACTACGTGCCCGCATCCCGTCCCATCGCCACCAGCCCCTGGAGGCGGGAGGACTCCGACCGCTTCCATCTGCTCAGTGGCGAGTGGGCCTTCCGCTACCTGCCTAGCATCCACGAGCTGACCGAGGCCTTCTGGGAGCAGGAAGCCCCCGAGAGCGCCGGCGACGACCAAGACCCCGATTCCGCCCGCGTCCCGGAGGGCTTCACCCGGATCCAGGTGCCCAGCACCTGGCAGCACCTGGGATACGACCACCATCAGTACACCAACGTGCGCTACCCCATCCCCTTCGATCCGCCCCACGTCCCCCAGGACAACCCCTGCGGCGCCTACATCCGCGACTTCGAGTACACCCCGGACGCCGCCGCCCCCAGCACCTACCTGACCTTCGAGGGTGTGGACTCCTGCTTCTACGTGTGGCTCAACGGCACCTATGTCGGCTACAGCCAGGTCTCCCATGCCTCCGCCGAGTTCGATGTCACCGAGCTCGTCCGCCCCGGTGCCAACCGCCTGGCGGTCTTGGTTCTCAAGTGGTGCGACGGCACCTATCTGGAGGACCAAGACAAGTTCCGCACTAGCGGCATCTTCCGCGACGTCTACCTCCTGAGCCGCCCCGCCGCTGTCCTGTTCGATTACGCCACCACCACCTCGCTCGGTCCGGTGGTCGGCTCCGGGTTCGACGCCGGTCCAGCCACCGCCCTGGTCAAGATCCAGGGCGCCTACCGGGGCGGGGCCGTCCCCACCTGCGTCGAGCTCGTGGACCACGACGGCACGGTCGTGGCCGCCGGTGACCTGGAACCCTTCGCTGGCGACGACGGCTACACCCACCGGGTCCGCCTAACCCTTGACGCCCCCTACCTGTGGAGCGCCGAGAACCCCTACCTCTACACCCTGGTCATCACCACCCCCGACGAGGTCATCACCGACCGGGTCGGCATCCGCGAAATCGAGACGAGCGACGCCGTCGTCCGCCTCAACGGCCGGCCCATCACCCTGCGGGGCGTCAACCGGCACGACTCCGACCCGACCACCGGGCCCGTCGTCGACCTGGAGCACATGCAGTGGGACCTGCGCCTGATGAAGGAGCACAACATCAACGCGGTGCGCAGCTCCCACTACCCCAACGACCCGCGCTTCTACCAGCTGTGCGACGAGCACGGCTTCTACGTCATGTCCGAGGCCGACAACGAGAGCCACGGCACCCAAAGCCGCTTCCTGGCCGACCCCTCCTGGGACAACCAGGTCGAGCACTGGAACGAGCCCATCGCCGACAACCCCGAGTGGACCGAGGCCACCGTCGACCGCATGAGGCTGTGCGTCCACCGCGAGAAGAACCGTCCCAGCATCATCTCCTGGTCCGCCGGCAACGAGTGCTCCTACGGCTGTACCCTCGAGGCGGCGCTCTTCTGGGTCAAGGACTTCGATCCCACGCGGCTCACCCACTACGAGAGCTCCTACTACCGCGACTCCAAGCGCCGCTACGACTACTCCTGCATCGACCTGTACAGCCGCATGTACCCGGCCATCGAGGAGATCCGCCACTACCTGGATTCCGACCCGGACAAGCCTTTCATCCTCGTGGAGTACTGCCACGCCATGGGCAACGGGCCCGGCGACCTCGAGGACTACTGGGAGATCATCCGGGCAGACGAGCGCATGTGCGGCGGCTTCGTGTGGGAATGGTGCGACCACGCGGTGACCGCCGGAACCAGTGACGACGGCCGGCCGATCCACCTCTACGGCGGCGACCACGACGAGGCCGTCCACGACGGCAACTTCTGCGTCGACGGCCTCGTCTCGCCCGACCGCGTCCCCCACCCCGGCCTGGCCGAGCTCAAGAACGTCCAGCGCCCCGCCCGCGTCCTCGAGTACGACCAGGACGAGGGCCTGCTGACTATCCACAACGACCTCGACCACACCGACCTGTCCCAGTACCTGCGCATCTCCTACGAGGTGCGGTGCGACGGCGTTGTCGTGGACCGCCAGGACCTCGACCTTCTCGAGCCCGTCCCGCCGCACACGAGCGTCATGCTGCGCTGCGAACCGAGCGTCCCGCCCACCGGACGCTGCCACCTGCTGGTCACCTACCGGCTCGCCCGCCCCGACTCACTGCTGGCCGCCGGGCACGTCCTGGGCTTCGACGAGATCCCTCTGCGCAACGCCGACAGGCGCCACCGGTGGGTCGCGGCGCTCGCCGGCCGCCCCATCGGGGAGACCCACCTACCGGTCAAGCGCGAGGGCACCCGGGTCGAGGTTGAGGCCGCGGGCCTGCGCTGCGCCATCGACACGCGCACCGGCCTGCCCGTATCCCTGGCTGCGGAGGGCCGCGAACTCCTAGACCGCCCGGTCGAGCTCAACATCTGGCGGGCGCCCACCGACAACGACCGCCACGTGCGCCTGGAGTGGGAGCGCGCCCACTACCACCAGGCCGCGGCCCGCGCCTACGGCGTCGACGTCGACGAGGAGCCCGGTTGCGTCACCATCAGTGCCGACGTCGGCCTCGTGGCGCCCTCGGTCCAGCCCGCCCTGCGCGGACGACTCATCTGGACCCTCACCGACGACGGCGTCCTGAGCCTGAGCCTGCGACTGCGCCGGACGCTGGGCTTCCCCAGCCTGCCGCGCCTGGGACTGCGCCTCTTCCTGCCCGAGGTCATGAACCAGGTCGACTACTACGGCCTGGGCCCGCAGGAGAGTTACATCGACAAGCACCGCGCCAGCCATCACGGGGCCTTCAGTGCCGACGTCGTCGACCTCCACGAGGACTACATCCGGCCCCAGGAGAACGGCAGCCACGCCGACTGCAACAAGGTGATTGTCTCCGGGGACGGCCTGAGCCTGGCCGTTGTCGGGCCGACCCCCTTCTCCTTCAACGCCTCCCGCTACACGCAGGAGGAGCTGGCCGCGCGGCGCCGCAACACCGATCTGACGCCGTCGGGCAGCACGGTCCTGTGCTTGGACGCTGCGATGGCCGGCATCGGATCCAACAGCTGCGGGCCCGCCCTGCGGCCCCGCTACCAGGTCGACGGCCAGGAGCTGGGGATGGAGCTCCATCTCCTGCTCAACACCCTTACCCACACCAATACTCACAATGAGGTGAAACCATGAGCAGCGAGTCTGCCGGTAAGAAGGCCGGCGCCCCCACCGCAGGAACCGGGCTCGAAGCGGCCAGCGAGAGAAAGTACCTGAAGTGGTACAACAAGGTGGGCTACGGCTCGGGCGACGTGGCAGGCAACGTCGTCTATGTGCTCCTGTCCGCCTTCGTCATGATCTACCTGACGGACAGCGCCGGGCTCAACGCGGGCGTCGTCGGCACGCTCATGATGTTCTCCCGACTCTTCGACGGCTTCTCCGACATCATCTTCGGGGCGCTGCTGGACCGCACCAACACGCGGATGGGCAAGGCCCGCCCGTGGATGCTGTGGGGGTTCGTGGGCTGCGCCGCCATGCTCATCGCGATCTTCGCGATCCCCACGAGCCTGGGGGATACCGCCAAGTACGCCTGGTTCTTCATCGCCTACACGCTGCTCAACGCCGTCTTCTTCACGGCCAATAACATCGCCTACTCCTCGTTGACCGCACTCATCACCCGCAATGGCTCCGAGCGCGTGCAGATGGGCTCCATCCGCTTCATGTTCGCCTTCGGGACGAACCTGCTCATCCAGAGCATCACCGTGGGCGGTGTGGCCCTGTTCGGCGGCGGCGCCGTCGGCTGGCGGACGATGGCGATCATCTATGCGCTGCTCGGCCTGGCGGTCAACACGCTCTCAGTGCTCTCGGTCAAGGAGCTGCCGCCCGAGGAGCTCGAGGGTGAGGAGGAGCCCCAGGAGGACAAGCTCTCGGTGGGGGAGTCGGCCAAGATGCTCGTGTCCAACAAGTACTACCTCATCATCCTCATCGTCTTCCTGCTCACCCAGATCTTCACGGCCATGCTCAACATGGGCATCTACTTCATGAAGTACGTCCTGGGGGACGCGGACCTGCTGAAGACTTTCTCCTGGGCCATCAACATCCCGCTCATGATCGGGCTCCTCATCACGCCGCTGGTGGTGCGCCGCTTCGGGGGCATGTACCGGATCAACGTCGTCGGCTATGTCATCGCGACCCTTGGGCGGCTCGGGGTGCTCGTGGCGGCTTACATGAACAGCCTCCCGCTCATGCTGATCCTCTCCGGGGTCGCGGCCCTGGGCATGAGCTCGCTGCAGGGCACGCTCAACGCCCTCATCGCCGAGGCCTCGGAGAACACCTGGCTGCGCACCGGCAAGCGCATCGACGGGCTCATGTTCTCCTGCACGTCGCTCGGCGTGAAGGTGGGCGGTGGCCTCGGCACGGCCCTCTCCGGCTGGCTGTTGGCCGCCTCCGGGTACGACGGGGACCTTAAGGTTCAGCCGGAGTCCGCCATCCAGATGATCTACATCATGTACGTGTGGTTGCCGCTCGTGGCCAACGCGCTCATCCTCTTCCTGCTCACGCGGCTCGACGTCGAGAAGGTCAACACCCGGCTCAAGGAGGAGGCCGATGCGCGGGCTGAGATGGAGGCTGGCGGGGAGGCCGGGGGCGCCGTCGCCAGTGAGGGCGGCGCTGATGACCTCGACGCCGTCGAGAGCCTGGGTACCGCGGCCGGCATCGAGGAGGACGACGGCTCGGTGAGTTGAGGCTGTGCGAGCCGCTTGACTCACGGGTGGGGGCGAGACGGGGGGTGAAGCGGACGGTGACGCCATTGCCCCCATCCGTGTTCCGGGGGCGGTGTGCAGGCGGGTTCCACCTGCCTGCACACCGCCCTTCCCCGGTGGCGTCAAGCAGGACGTTGGCGTCGATGATCACCGGGTGCCTTCGGCATTGGATTGATCGAGTAGTTCAAGAGTACTGGCGATATCGGTGACATCGATTTTCAGTCCGACGTCGGCCGTCCGCTGCTAGAAGCGCGCGGGTGTCTTCTTCTGGGCCAATCCCGCGCGTGCGAGCTCGTTGACGGTCTCACCCAGGCCAATGTGGTACTTGCGGCGCAGGTGCTTTGCCGCAGCCGCGACCTCAGGGTCGAGACGCATCGTTGTCCCCATGGCGTCATTGTTGCACCGTAGGTTTAGCCGATATGCGTCACTGATGCGCTTCGGGCGCAGGGGGATATCTTCTGCTGGTGCGCCACCCGCTGTCTTTCGTCGTCGAGGATGTGCTTCCTGCTCGAGGACGTACTTTCCGTTCGGGAACTGCGTTTTCCCGCAGAATACTGGGATCTGCCCGTAGTCGTTTGCGGGAAATCGCAGTCCTGGCGGCAGAAGTACGTTCTCGATCGGTATCGAATGCGGGTGGTTGTGTGTGAGGGCAAGTGTGCAGGTCGGGTGATTGAAGTCTGTGGCGCTGTGAGTGCGAGTTCGGCCGCGAAGGTGCGGTGCCGGACGGTCGCCGGCTCCCGGCTGGGTGAACGCGCAGGTCAGACCATAGGTAATGCTGACCGTCGCGATCGGCAAAACCTGGGTGCGCCCGATACGGATGCGACAAACGTGAGGTCTTGGTGATCAGATCACCATAGGCTAGCCTTGCCTTGCTTATTGCGATCCGAGACGAATTCATGACATGGAGGCTGAGTGTTTCTCGCCAACCTGCTGATCGCCCTACGGGAGGGTTTAGAGGCGGCTCTTGTCGTCAGCATCATCGTTGCCTACCTGGTCAAGGCCGACCGCCGTGACGCTCTGCCCAAGCTGTGGATTGGCGTCGGACTGGCCGCCCTCCTACCTCTGGCCACCGGAGCCATCCTGACCTGGGGGCCCAAGACCCTCACCTTCCAGGCCCAGGAGATTCTCGGCGGCACCCTGTCCTTCGTTGCTGTCGGCCTGGTGACCTGGATGATCTTCTGGATGGGCAAGAACGCCCGCGAGCTCAAGGGTGACCTGGAGGGATCACTGTCCAAGACCCTCGCCGAGGGCGGCTCCAGCTGGGGTGTTGTCTGGATCGCCGTCGTCGCCGTCGGGCGCGAGGGCGTCGAGACGGCCCTGTTCATCTGGGCCACCGTGCGCTCCAGCATCGAGAGCTCCACCATGCAGACGACGGCGGGCGTCGTCACCGGCCTCGCCCTGGCCATCGTGCTGGGTGTCCTCATCTACCAGGGCGCGGTGCGCATCAACTTCCGCATCTTCTTCGCCGCCACCGGGTACTTCCTCGTCGTCGTCGCCGCCGGCATCGTCGCCTATGGCGTCGGCGACCTCCAGGAGGCCAGTGTCCTTCCCGGCATCATGAGCCACGCCTGGGATCTGTCCGCCCACCTGCCGGGCAGCACCTCGCCCCTCTACTGGCTCTATGTGCTGCTCCAGGCCATGTTCCAACTCAACCTCCAGCCCACCGTGCTGCAGGTAGTGGGCTGGTGCCTCTACATCATGCCGGTCCTGGTACTGCTCACCCTTCAGATCCGGGGACCGCGGCCCTCGCCAAGCCAGGAAATCGCCGCTGACGAGACCCATGAGAGCACCGATGACGTCAGCGACGCCACGTCCGACGTCGATACGAGCAAGGTCTCCTAACCGTCATAAGACCCTCATCCACCACCGCCTCCTCACAAAGGAAAGACAGATGCCGATCATCAAGCGACGCAAAGTGCTCACCCTGCTCCCTCTGACCGCCATGGGCCTGGGCCTGGCCGCCTGCGCCGACAACCCCAAGAACGCCAAGGGCGGTGCCTCGGGATCCGGCAACGCCCAGGAGATCACGGTGACCCTCACCGATGATTCCTGCCAGTTGTCCTCCACCTCCTTCCCCTCGGGCGTCGTCACCTTCACCATCACCAACTCCGGCTCGGCCCCCAACGAGCTGGAGATCCTCACCGAGGACAAGCTCCAGATCGTCTCCGAGCAGGAGAACATCGGCCCCGGCACCACCACGAAGCTCACCACCTCCCTCAAGGAGGGCACCTGCTACGCGGCCTGCAAGCCCAACATGGTCGGCGAGCTCAAGGGTGTCACCGAGCTGAAGATCACCAAGGGCGCCGCCGTCGACGTCAGCGCCGACGAGGCCAAGGCGCGCGAGGCCGCCGTCACCAACTACACCGCCTACGTGCGCGACCAGACCGGCCAGCTCCTCACCGCCACCCAGAGCTTCGTCACCGCCTACACCTCCGGCGACACCGCCACCGCCCAGAGCCTCTACCCGCTGGCACGTCAGTACTACGAGCGCATCGAGCCCACCGCCGAGTCCTTCGGGATCAAGGAGGCCGGAGACCTTGACGCCTCCCTGGACACACGCGTCCAGGACCTCGCCTCCGGCGCCGGTAAGGCCGTCACTGACAAGGAGGTCATCGATGGCTGGACCGGATGGCACCGCATCGAGGCCGACCTGTGGGTCCAGGACCCCGCCAGCCCCTTCAAGTTCACCGACGATGCAGCCCGCCAGAAGGTCGCCGACCAGCTCAACGCCGACACCAAGTCCCTCTACGACCTCGTCTACGGCAACATCAACGGCACCGGCGGCAAGAAGTTCGAGCTCGAGCTCGAGGATGTCGCCAACGGCGCCGCCACCCTCCTCGAAGAGGTCGCCACCACCAAGATCGTCGGTGAGGAGGAGACCTTCTCCCACACCGACCTCTACGACTTCCAGGCCAACGTCGAGGGCGCCAAGGTCGCCTACGGCAACGTCGAGGACCTCATGAAGAAGAAGGACTCCAAGCTCGCCGAGAAGATCACCACCCAGTTCAAGGCGGTCGAGGACCTCGTTGCTGCTCAGGCAAGCGGTCAGACGGCCGACGGCCAGAAGACCTACGTGGACTACTCCACCATCGCCTCGGTCCAGAAGGACGCCGGCGAGACCCCGGACAAGAACTCCTACACCGACGTGCAGCGCAAGTTCTCCGACGCCGTCAACGCCCTGAGCGAGTCCCTGTCACAGGTCGCCGGAACCATCCTCTGAGCGCCGTCGTCGTCACCCCCCGGAAGGAGCAGACAGTGAATGGCAAGCCGGCTGACGAGTCGGACGAGGCCCAGGTCGCGGCCGACGCGACCGGCCCGGAGGCATCACAGGCGTATCAGGAGTCGGGAGCCCCGACGTCGGAAAACCCGGGCGGTGGCTCGGAGGCATCCGGTGCTTCGGGAGATCCCGGGACCCCCGGCGCCCCTGAGAAGCTCGGAAAATCGGACGAATCCAACAAGCCCGACAAGCCCGGTGCCAAGGGTACGAGCCGCCGCGCTATGTTCACCGGTGCGGGCCTGGGGGCTGCGCTCGCGGGCCTGGCCGGTGTCGCCGGTGGGCGCGCCTGGGAGGCCTCCCGGCGACCCGAGGAGGCCATCCTCACGACCTACCCCTTCCGCGGTGACCACCAGGCGGGGATCACTACCCCCGCTCAGGACAACATGTTCACCGCGGCCTTCGACGTCTCCACCACCGACGTCGAGGAGC
>ERZ772946.822-NODE-822-length-10432-cov-3.22733_pt1 | contig 10432 bp, 8 predicted proteins | sample MGYA00511680_ERZ772946 | MGnify/ENA primary metagenome ERZ772946 (study PRJEB29015, sample SAMEA2737918) | human oral metagenome | biome: human oral; feature: human-associated habitat; material: dental | place: China | collected 2016 ... | reverse complement strand
TCAAATAAGCCGCTCTTTCTACAGCTGACAATGCTCTCCAAGCAGGTAAAGCCTTTCTGGCAGATTCCATAGCAAAGTCAACTTCTTCTCTTGACATAGCTGGTACAGTTCCAAGTTCTTCCCCATTTATTGGCGAATAAATAGTTATTGTATTTTTAGAGTCTTTCCATTCTCCGTTCACTAAATTTTGATAATTCATCAAAATACCTCCTTATTCCAATTTTGTATACTTTATAATTTTACCACATATTTTACATAATTAATATACCTTTTTTCATATATTTTTCATTTATTTCGAATATTTGTTATTTTTAATATCGAAAAGTTTCAAAAATTTACTTTTTAATATACAAAACAAATATTAAAAAACTTTATCTCCACTATTTTTTTTCTGAAAATTCATCCGCTCAAATATATTTCCAAATATTTTTTCATTTATATTAGCCTTTTCATTCCTACCTTTTCCAGCAATTAGCATAATAAACAAAATTATTACTAGATTTTTTTTCATAAACAACCATTCTCCTTATTTTTGGTATTTTTTCAAAAAAAAGCAGGAGCTAAAAACTCCCGCTAAAATTTTATTATTTTTCAAGTTTTACCATTGTATATGTTAATGCAAAACTTACTCCTGAAGCTGCTATTATTGAAATTAAGTATAAAGGCATTTGTCCATTTAAGAATAACAACATTCCTGGTACCACTGTAACTGCCATTCCAGAAGCCTTAAGTCCAAAAATTGAAGCTAAAAATCCACCTGTTGCTCCACCTATAAGCCCCATTAAGAAAGGTTTTCCTTTGCCTTTAATTAAGTTTACCCCGTAAATTGCTGGTTCTGTAATTCCTAATGCTGCTGACAATGCTGATGGCAATGCTAATGCTTTTAATTTTGCATCTTTTGTCTTAATACCAACTGCTAGAACTGCCCCAAATTGCCCTGCCACAGCTGCTGATAATAATGGATTAAATGGATTGAATCCGTCTTTTGCAAGCAATTGAATTTCCAAGAAGTTAAATATATGGTGTACTCCTGTTACAACTATTAGTTGTTGAAGACCTCCAATTATTATTCCTGCTATTCCAAGCGGTAATTTTAAAATCCATTCTGTACCAATTAAAATATAATTTTCTAGACTGTGGAATACTGGACCAATAACAAATAATCCTAATGTACTCATTACCAAAAATACAATAAATGGCGTTAATAATAAATCTAATGCATCTGGAATAACTTTTCTTAATTTTTGTTCTAATTTTGCTCCTATCATACCTACGAATAATGCTGGTAAAACTGTTCCTTGATATCCAACTACTGGAATAAACTTAAAGAACATTATTGGATGTGCATCTCCTGATGCTACTTGATAAGCATTCGGTAAAGAACCGCTAATTAACATAGAACCTAATACAATTCCTAATACAGGTGATCCACCAAATACTTTAAATGCAGACCATGCAACTAATGCTGGTAAAATAATAAATGCTGTATCTGTTAATACTTGTGTATACATTAAGAAATTAGGATTTATACTTTCCGGTGTTGTTCCCATCAATTTTAATAAATTTTCATTTGTTAATAATCCACGAAGCCCCATAAATAAACCAGTTGCAACTAATACTGGTATAATTGGAACAAAAATGTCTCCAAATGTTCTTGAAATTCTTTGAATAACGCTTCCTTGTTTAGCTGCTTCTTTTTTCATATCGGATACTGAAGATTCACTTACTCCTCCAAGTCCTTGAACAGCTTCATAAACTTTATTTACAGTTCCTGTTCCGAATATTACCTGAAACTGCCCTGAATTAAACATTGTTCCTTTTACTTTTTCAATATTATCTACCTTGTCCTTGTCGATTTTATCCTTGTCAACTACCATAATTCTAAGTCTTGTTGCACAGTGTGCAAATGAACTTATATTTTCTTTTCCTCCAATAGCTTCTATCACTTCTTTAGCTATTTCTTCATAACTTTTTGCCATTTTCATCTCCTTTACATTTTTTTTAACAATAACATTAATTATACCTTATTTTTTTGAAAAGTCAATACTGCTTTTGAAAAAAACTATAACTTTATTTGAATTACAATAGTTTATTAATTTTAAAATTATTTCCTTTTAATTTTTTGTTGATTTTTAAGAAAATAAAAACTACTATATTGCTAATAAATACAGTAGTCTTTAAAAAAATTAGATTTTTAGTCCATTTCAAATTCGATATAGACAGTTTTTGAAATATTTAATTTTTTTGGAGAAATTACGATATTTCTTCTTGATGATTCATCCAAGAGTTCCTTGTCGCTTTTTTTCAGCTGGACTAAGTTAGTTTCATAATTTGCGTGGCTGTAGTAACTGTAGTTGTAATCTGTATATGGCTGAATAACTCCATATGACTTATCTGTTATTGTAACGGGATTTTTTAAGTTCAAGTCTGTTTTCCCGAGAATAACTTGTGCTTTTTTCAAGGCTTCCTTGTAGGCATTTTCATAAAGTTCATTTTCTAATTGCTGCTTGTTGTCGATGTCGTATTCGATTTGTCCTGTTGTACCAATTCCCAATGTATTTGCTACATTTATGATATTTCCTAAATTTTTCAAATCTCTTGTTTCAACTTCAATTTCATGTGAAACTATCTGAATATTTTTTCTGTTGTTTGTTCGTTTTTCAAGATTAATTTCCTTATTGTCGTAACCTGCAATTTTTATTATTCCTGCTGGAATTCCAGCTTTATTTAGTTTTTGCTGGATTTCATTAAATTTGGACATTGCATTTTGGTATGCCTCTTTGTTTGTCGCATTTTGCGATGTAACAGTGAAAATATAGGTACCATTTTTGCTTCTGTTTAAAGAATAAATTTTTTCTGTGGCAAGGACATTCATAAAGTTTTTCAATGTATCAAGAGAGATTCTGTCAACTTCTATTGAAAGTTTCGTCTGATATTCCTTTTTTCCTTTGTTTTCAACTACTGTATCCCAGTTATATGATTCATAAGTGGAGTATCCTGTCGAATTAATCTTATTATATTTTGTACCAGTCTGGGAAAGCAGTCTCTTGTATCTTTCAAGAATTTGTGAATTTTCGGCACTTGCCTTATCCAAATTTTCATTTTCAGTCTGAATTGTAAGTCTAATTTTTGCTGAATTTGGTGAAATTTCCTTTTTTGAAACTCCTCTAACCTGTATTCTTTTTCCAGTAACTTCGCCATCTGCAAATGATAATACCGAAAAAATTATCATAATTAATGTTATTATTTTTTTCATTTTAAAATTCCTTTCTAAAATTTAATTTTCATTCTTTAAATATAGTTGAGTATAAATATAAAGTTATATTATTTCATTTCATACATAACTGATATATTTTGTATAAGTTTTAATGGTTTTGGAGTATAGTCGACTCTTGGACTTCTGATTCTGCTTTCTTTAGCATAATTTTTACTGCCATAAAGTCCATTTGAAGATCCAAGTTGAATAGAATCCGCCGCTTCATACTTTACTTCCCAGGCCTGATCAATTCTGTCAATCATTTTTTGCTGAAATTCCACATCTTCACTTACAATAATTGGTGTTCCCAATTTCATCTTACTAGAACGCAAAATGCTTTCTGCCTTCTGTTTTGTCTGATTATAGGCATCTTTATACATTTCTGACTCAATTCTGTCTTTATCTGATAAGTCAAAATTAATTGAGCCATTTATATTTATTCCATTATCATCAGCAATAGAGATTATTGTGTTAAGTTCCTTTATATTCTTTGTTGTAAGTACGAATTCATCTATAACATAGTAAACATCTTTTTTTGTACCTTTATTTTCTGTATAATTTTCTTTTATTTGATAATCGCTCAAAATAATATCACTTTCAGGGATTCCAGCTGAAATCAGTTTTCTTCTTGAAGTATTAAGTTTATTAAATACTTTATTTAAAGCCTGGTCAACTGTCATTCCATTTTCATTTATATTAAATGCAAATGTATTTTCGTCAAAATTTTTCTGAATACTTTGTAAATTGTTTCCATCTTCCAAGTCAATCAATGCTGAAATCTTGTTAAAATCAGTATTTTTTACCAGCATTGACATATTTACGTCATAAGAAGTGGGCTTTTTATCAGTATTTTTTACAGTTTTATTTGGAACAGTTTTTACATCCAAAATATCTTCATCATCGTATTCTGTACCCTTTCTATTGTAAAATGCCTTTGTTTCCAGATTTTCAAGTGATATTTTTCTAGCTCTCAATTCATTTTTAAATTTCTCAACTTTCTTATTTACATCACTTGTTGCCTGATTTAAGCTATTTCCTTTAACCTCAACCTTAAAATTAATCTTTGCTAAATCTGGCATAACTTCTCTTTCTGCGTTTCCAGTAACACTAATTTTTCTCACAATATTCTCATTCGCGCCAAACGAAAGAATACTCATAAGCGAAAAAAGTGCAATTGCTATCTTTTTCATATTTACCTCCATAATTCTAATTTATTATTTTTTAAAAATTCCTATCTTTTGTATAAGTATAACACACGTATATTAAAAGTAGATGAGGTTTTTTTTATTTATTTTGTAAGATTGTTTATTACTGAAAATATTGCATCTATGGCTAAACTATGTCTTTTAGTTATAAAAAAAGATATAGTTTGGCAAATAACTTATTATTTTTTTACTTTACAGTCTTTAATAACTAAAATCAAACCAAATTTCGTTATAAAAATAAAGAAAATTAGAAGAATTACATAATAAAAAAATGACAAAATTGAAAAAATATAGTATAATGTATGATATTATTATAAATCCATTTCAAAGTAGGGATTGTTTTACACATCCAATTTAATTTTGGTTAAATCTGGCAGAATTTAAAATTAACAATTTAGTAGATAGAAATTTTTTAGAAAGGATGTAAGATGAATAAAAGAAAAATCGAAGGTGCAATTTGGTTTGCTGCGGGGCTTATATTAGTATTGCTGTTAGGGAATAAATCAAGTATGCTTAGTGATAATGCTGGAGAGAATATTTTTTCTCTTATATTGAGCGGTATTACATTATTTTTTGGAAAAATGACATGGTTTATAGCTGTAATGGCTATTTTGTATGGAATAATTTTATTTTTTTATGAAAAAATTGGCATTGATATAACACAGGGGAAAATTGCAGCTCTTATTGGATTATTTCTAAGCTGGGGAATGGTTTTGGTAAGGGGTTCAGTTGTTAAGGGGAAACCTTTGGCAGATAATTTTACTGAGGCGGGAAGACAACTTTTAGAAATAGGATTTAGCCGTGAAAGTGGTGGAATTCTTGGAGCATTGCTTTCAATGCCGTTTTATAAAGTGTTACATTCTCAAGGGATGTTTATAGTTTTGATAATTTTAGTAATGATTTTTGTAATATGGTTAATTAAGGACTTGATTGAACTTGGATATGAAGTTTTTAAAGAGATAATAAAATATTATAAAAGTGATGACTATAAAGAGAAAAAAAGAAAATTGGCTGCAAAAAAATATGCAGAAAACTTGAAAAAAACAGACTATAAGCGTTATCAAAGAGAAATGTTGAAGGCAAAAATTATCCAGTCCAGAAGTGAAAAATTAAGTTTTGAAATTGCGAAAAAACCAAAAGACAACTTTTTACAGAAAACAGAAGTTTACTCGAAAGAGGAATTAGCTGAAAAAGAAAAAGAGTGGATTGAAATTTTTGAAGAGAAAGAAAAAAGTAAACAAAAAAATGTAGAAACTTTGAAAAAGAATGAAAGTGAAGTAAAAGATAAAATAAAAGAAAATGAGTTGAAAAAAATTACAGAACCAACAGAAGTTACAAAGCAAGAAGAAGTTTCAGAAAAGCCTGAAATTAAAGAACAAGAAGAAGAAAAATTAGACTCTGAAAAGGAAACTTCAGATAATCTATCCGACTCAAAAGAAGAAGTATCAGTTGAAAATGAGAATAAAAAAGAAAACGATAGTCAGGTTGAGAAAGAAGTTGATAAAAGAGGACCTAAATTAGAGATAGTAACACCTTTAAGAAGAGAGGAAATATCTAAAAGATACAATTCTGAAAACATAGATCCGAATTTTCAGCAATTTCCAAAACTGGAAGCATTTGAAAATAAAGAAGTGAAGGAAAAGGAACTGGAAAACGAATTAAAAAAAGTTAATGCGATGTTTGATAATAATCAAGGCTATGATGATGTGGTAAAAAAATCTATTGAAGAAATCTTTAAGTCAAAACCAATGGACCTTAAAAGAAAACAGGAAATTGAAAAAAGCATAAGAGAAAATGTAAGACACCTTGAAAATGTACTAAAAGAGTTTGGAGTTGAAGCCAAAGTTGTAAATTATGAATATGGTCCAACTATTACAAGATATGAAATAGTCATTCCAAAAGGTATAAAAGTGAGCAAGGTTACTGGTCTTTCGGATGATATTGCAATGAATTTGGCAGCTGAAAGTATTCGTATAGAAGCACCAATTCCAGGAAAAAATACTATTGGAATCGAGACTCCTAATAAAATTAAGGAGCCAGTTCATTTTTCAAACATTATAAAAAATAAAGAACTTGATAAAGGGGAATTAAGGGTAATTTTAGGAAAAGATATTGTTGGAAGAGATAAATTTATAGATATCGCTAAAATGCCTCATTTACTGATTGCAGGACAGACAGGTTCAGGGAAATCTGTTGCTGTAAATACATTAATTTCAACATTGATTTCTAAAAAATCTGAAAAAGAAGTGAAATTTATAATGGTTGATCCTAAAATGGTAGAGCTTATGCCGTATAATGATATTCCGCATTTGCTTGTTCCAGTAATTATAGATCCGCAACAAGCTGCAATAGCATTGAGATGGGCAGTTAATGAAATGGAAAATAGATACAAGCAGCTTATGGAAAATGGCGTAAGAAATATAAAAACTTACAATGGATTAAGTTTTGTAGAAAAAATGCCTTATATTGTTATAATAATTGATGAGCTGGCAGATCTTATGATGGTAGCCTCTGGAAGTGTTGAGGAGTCAATCGCAAGAATTGCACAAAAGGCAAGAGCAGTCGGGATCCACTTAGTTGTGGCAACACAGCGTCCATCAACAGATGTTATAACTGGAATGATAAAGGCAAACTTGCCAAGCAGAATTTCTTTCGCATTAAGATCACAGATTGATTCGAGAACAATACTTGATACAGCTGGAGCAGAAAAGTTATTAGGTCAGGGAGATATGCTGCTGCTTGCAAATGGTTCTTCAAAGCTGGAAAGAATTCAGGGAGCATATATTTCGGATGAAGAAGTTAAAAATTTAACAGACACGCTAAAATCTTCTAAAAAAGTAAAATACAGAAATGAAATCTTAGAGGAAATTCAAGAAGAAACAATTGACATTGATCCATTTTTTGAAAATGCAGTAAATATTATAAAACAAGAAAATAAAGTTTCTATTTCATTATTGCAGCGTAAATTAAAAGTAGGGTTTAATAGAGCTTCAAGAATTTATGAACAGTTAAAAGAGCATGGAGTTATAAGCTATGATGATCAAATAATAACTGATAATATTGATGAAATAAATTAAAAAAATAAATTTTGCAATATTAAATAATATTTATATCAAATCATTCTTAAAGTTGCTTGAGTATATTCAAAAAAAATGGTAAAATACCTTATAAGAATAAAATATAATAATTTTTACAATATATGCTCAAATTTAAGTAAAGTGACTGTAACTTTTAAAAAGATTGTACTATAAATATTGAAATTAAATTATTATACAATAAAAAAACAAAAAATAAAGGAGATAGAATAAATGAAATTTTTTGACTTATTTAAGACAAATATAACGCCAAAAGGTACACGTGATATAGCTATTGATTTGGGAACAGCGAATACAGTTGTATATGTAAAAGGAGAAGGAATCCAAGTAGATGAGCCTACTTATGTAGCAGTTAATAAAAAAACGGAAGAATTGGAACACATTGGGGAAAAGGCAAAAGAAATTATTGGAAGAACAGCTAAACATACTGAAATTGTTCGTCCATTAAAAAATGGAGTAATTTCAAATTACGAAATTACTGAAAGAATGCTTGAAGAATTTTTACATAGAATCAAAAAAGATAAATTTCAAAGTTCGAGAGTTATAATCTGTGTTCCGAGCGGAGTTACACAAGTTGAAAGAAGAGCTGTGATAGAAGTTGTAAAAGATGCAGGAGCAAAAGAGGTTTACTTGATTGAAGAACCAATAGCGGCTGCGATTGGTGTAGGAATTGACTTGTTTGAGCCAAAAGGGCATTTGATTGTTGATATAGGTGGAGGAACTACAGAAATTGCATTTATTGTATCAGGTGGAGCAGCGTTATCAAAATCAGTTAAAATTGCTGGAGACCACTTAAATGAAGATATTATGGAATTTGTAAAAGATGAATTTAATATATTGATTGGAGAAAGAACAGCAGAAGAATTAAAAATAAATACAATAAGTCAAGAAGATCCTAATTTTGAATATGAAATTAGAGGACGGGAATTAGGAGTTGGATTGCCAAAAAGTATGAAAATAAAAGCATCTCAAATTGATGGGGCAATTAGAAAACATATTGATGATATTATTGATGAAGTAAGGCTTACGATTGAGGAAATCGAACCTGAAGTAGCGGCAGATATTTATGAAACAGGAATTTTCTTATCTGGTGGTGGAGCTGGTATAAGAATCTTGAAAGAGAGAATCGAAGAGGAATTATCATTGAAGGTAACGGTGGGAGAAGATTCAATTCATGCTGTAGTAACAGGAATTGCAGAAGTATTGACAGATTTTAAAAAGTATAAAAATGTTATTATTTCACCGATGCATGAATATTAATTTAATAATATAGAATTAGGGGAATTTTCTGAAGAAACAAAAAAAGAGAATTCCCCTATTAATCCAATATTGAATTATTAACTTAAAAACAAATAAAAAGATAAAATGGTAGAATATGGAAAATTTTGAAAGTAAAAAAATAGAAATAGAAGAAAATATAAAAAATAAAATTAATGATATTGAAGAAAAAATTGAGGCAATTATTTTTTTGTCAAAAGAAATGATAACTATAAAAGAGCTAGCACAGTTTTATGGAATGGAATATTTTGAAATAGAGGAAATATTGCGTAATTTAAAGGAAAAACGGAAAGATACAGGAATAAATGTAAAAATTGAAAATGGAATCGTATGCCTTGTATCAAATCCACTTTTTGGCTCTGATGTAAAACGATTTTTTAATCCAGAAATGAAATTAAAGAAATTATCTCGTTCAGCAATGGAAACATTGGCAATCATCGCATATAAAGGGCCTATAACTAAAGCAGAAATAGAGCAGATTAGAAGTGTTGGTGTGGATAAGACTATGTCAAATCTATTGGAAAGAAAACTAATTTATATTTCTGGACGGAAAAAAACGGCTGGAACACCGAATTTGTACGAAGTAACAGATGATTTTTATAATTATCTGAATATTCGTGGGAAGCAAGAATTACCAGGAAGTGAGCAGTTTCAAAAAATTGAGCTGCTTTACAAAGAAGATGAGAAGGCAGAAAATGAAGATGTAAGTGAGAAAGAAAAATTAAATTCAGAAGAAGATTCGGAACTAAAAGCAAAAGAAGAAATTGAAAAAATAAAAGAGTAGAAAATAAAGAGGTAAATAAAATGAGATTAAATAAATTTATAGCTGAAACGGGATTTTGTTCACGTAGGAAGGCTGATGAACTTATAAATGAAGGAAGAGTTACCGTAAATAAGCACGAGGCGATTATCGGAATGGATGTGAAGCCTGAAGATGTGGTTAAAATTGATGGAGAAAGAGTAAAACTTAATACAAGATATGAATATTACATTTTAAATAAGCCCAAAAGAGTGATTTGCTCAAATGAAGACAAGTTTGGGCGTAGACTTGCAGTAGACTTTATAAAATCACGTGCCAGACTTTTTACTTATGGAAGATTAGACTTTATGACAGAAGGGTTAATTATAATCAGTAATGATGGGGAAGTTTACAATCACGTAATGCATCCACGAAAAAAATTGTATAAAAGCTACATTGCAAGAGTTAGCCGTGAAATTGAAGACAAGGATATTGAGGCACTGCAGCATGGAGTTGTAATTGACGGGAAAAGAACTGCACCAGCAAAAGTTAAGAAAATTGATAAAAAGGAACTTAGAATTGCAATTTTTGAAGGAAGAAACAGACAGATAAGAAAAATGCTGGAAACATTGGGATATAATGTTAATTCATTAAAACGTATTAAAGTGGGAGAACTTACGCTTGGTAATTTGCAAGTGGGAGAATATCGTGCTTTGAATGAAGATGAAATTAAATATCTAAAAAGTCTATAAATTTTCTGGCAGGAGGAAAAAATTGGGAAATAATAAAAAATCAATCTTTTTAATAGATTTTGATATAACAATCAGTAAAAAAGATTCGACAGATGTTTTGCTTGAAA
>ERZ772946.820-NODE-820-length-10433-cov-114.544_pt1 | contig 10433 bp, 8 predicted proteins | sample MGYA00511680_ERZ772946 | MGnify/ENA primary metagenome ERZ772946 (study PRJEB29015, sample SAMEA2737918) | human oral metagenome | biome: human oral; feature: human-associated habitat; material: dental | place: China | collected 2016 ... | reverse complement strand
AGCAGGGCCAGGGCGAGGATGCGGCGTGAGGTGTTCATGCTTCAACTGTCACGAGTCAGTCCTAGATGGACCACAGGTGAGCGTGAGAGTTCTCTAATGTTGAATAGACTAATAAAACAGTAAAACTTGTAGGTTTTTGATAATGACTGGGGTGCCGCCCTTGATCGGGGACGTACTTGTCCCGCGAGGACTGCGTCTTCCCACAGATCACTGGGGTCTGACCGTCGTCGTGTGCGGGAAAGGTACGTCCTCGATGCGAAGGTAAGTCTTCGATGTGCGCGGCTGGCCGCCGTGGCGCTGGCAGAAGCGACAGCGCCTTGCCTTGTGCTGACGCCTGCTGAGGTTTACAGTCAATTCGCTCAAAACGCCCAACTCGAAAACGATGAACGAGCAGCAGTGTGGGAGTGCATCATGACCGTGACGACTGAGAGCAAGACCTACCTACCTGAGGAGGATGTCGCCGGGAACTTCGCCGAGCTTGTGACGGCGCTTGAGGCCTCCTCCGGTGCGGCGCTGACCGTCAATGGTGAGACGATTGAACTCCCCTCCGCGGCGGCTGAGGCCCTGCTGCAAGTCGTAGATGCGATGCGTCGAGGTCTGGCTGTCACGGTGGCGCCGCAGGACCAGCGTCTGACGACGCAGGAGGCGGCTGACATGCTGGGTATCTCGCGGCCGACGCTGGTCAGGATGTTGGAGGCCGGCGAGATCCCGTTTGAGAAGGTCAGACGGCATCGTCGCCTGTTCCTCACTGACGTGCTGGAGTTCCGTGAGCGTCAGCGTCGGGCGGCGAATGAGGCCCTGTCGGACATAGTGGCCGATGCTCAGGCGATGGGCGATTATGACGAGGACCCCGCCGAGGCACGCAAGGTTCTTAGGGATCTCCGCTCTCAGGACTGAACACAGACGTTCGCTGCTTGCCGTAACGGCTGTGAAAGTTCAGTCGTGCCTGGCACAGCGGGGGTATCGGACGAGAAAGACGCTGGCAGACTCGTGCTGCAGCCCGTCTCTGTGTACCGCAACGTCAACCGCATCCTGGCCAAGCTCCACCTGCGCGACTGCGTCCAAATCGCCGTCGCCTGGTACAAAAGCCGTTAAACGATAATAATGAATCGATATGAAATTCGATTGAGTTAACATAGTTAAAGCACATAACGAGCAAGTTCATACCAAATATTATTTGTTAACTTGCAAACTTAATTAAAAAGGGTTGAGGACTCTTGGTGGCCAAATTTGGGTGTTGAGCTTCCTAGGTCAGCGGTGCTAGCCTTGGTGAAAGACCTAGGCGAATGGGTCTGTAGGGTGATATTTTCCACCCAATTCTAAGTAGTTTTCAGCACTATGTCGAAGATAGGAGAATTGTTGTGGATGCTGTTATTTCAGAAGTGCGCCGTTGTCTGGAACTGAAGCTTTATCTCGCTGCGCTCGCTCTGGCCTTGATGATTCCTGACATGTGTGGCGCCACGGAGAACTCGGGCAAACGGATAAAATCTTACGATCGGTACGTGGGATGGTTTGATAAATGGGTCACCTCAAAGTATGTGAGATTCATAGAAGAGAATGAAAAAGATGAAGTATGTTTCGAGAAGGAGTCACCCTTTTTCTTCACTGGCGACGCGTGTTATGCGTTAAGGTGCACTTTTCTTCATGAAGGAAGCAGTGATGTCAAAAGGAAGACCTCCGATGAAGGCGATCCCGAAGTTGTCGATTACCGAATTCGACTAGTGCTGGGCGGTTCTGATGGATATGGGTGTAGCGAACATCAATATGGTGGACTGAAAGTTAGCAAAACTTATAATGTGACAATTAATGTTGTCGACCTCTGTGAGAACATATGCTGTGGTGCAGAAAAATTCTATGAAACGCGAAAGAAGGAAGATTTCATCGTGCAACAACCAATTTATGTTGATCTCGAAGATGTATTGCGCTGCAATCGCATATCGTAGGCAATGATGCGGCGCAGGGGATCAGTGGGACTTTAGTTGCTCGTTTACTAATTCGGCATCCACTCCGAGTTCGATAGCAGCCCAAGCGCGAATTAAAGTGAGCCCTTCTTCCGCTTTTTCGTCTGCAACTCGCCAATCTGTTGCCTCTCTGTTTGCATGCTTCAATCCGTTGTAGGCGTTTCCTGCTTCGATGATCCATTGTTCCGGAGTCGATGATTTTGTGATGAGTGACACCGTCGGCTCTCCTACCAACTTGACAATTTGAAACACTTGGTCATTAAATGTTTTGAGTTGTTTGTTGGAAGTTCCACATTCTTTTCCGATCGAGAAGCCTAATGCCTCTAAGGCGATCGCTACGTTGATATACTTCATTTCTGAAGTGAGATTATTGCTGAAGTATGTGGAGACTGCGATATTTAAAGCTCTGCGCCATGGTGATTTCGAAGACAGCCATTTTCCTAGTTTATCTGAGTTCACTTCCTTCAGGTGAAATAAAGGTGAGGTGGTTGAAGGTGTTACTTCGACTGGTGCTTCTTCCCTACGCTCCGAGGGAGCAAAGGCGTCCTTCCATCGCTGAACAGTTCCACCATTATGAAGCACTTCATCATCTTTTCTCCATGCCGACTTAATGGTAAATCTACAGGCTCTACCATGAGCGAGCGTCATAAGATCTGCCATCATTTGGTGCGAACCTTCATGATTTTCCCAACTCCTCTGAGACTTAGAGTGTGTTTTATAAACCAATGCCCCAGATATCGATGCTACTTCGTCGTATCCTGCGGGTTTGTGTAAGAAATAAGTTTCAAGATGGGGGCTGAACTCTCCTAGGAGGTGTTTTGTGGGTAAATTTTCGGACCTTATCGATATCGCAGTAAGTCGATTGTGGTCGCGGTCGTATTCTATATTTGTCTCAGTAGGCCACATTTCTGCCCACTCTGCGAGACCGTCTATTTTCGATGCCATCCCGTTGATTCTGGAGTAGTCCTTTCCGCGGCGACCTGTATGAATGGCGTGGCGGTATCGGAATTTGAGTTCATTGTATCCCAGTGTTGAAATAGACGATCTCTGAAGTTTTCCGTCGTTGAGAGTTACCCACCCCTTAGGAGTTCTGGCGATAAGTGGTTCTGGGATGGTGCTTGACGCAAGTGAGCTGAATGCGTCTATGAAAGAGTGACTTCGAAACCAAGTTACCAATACTCCTTTGTTGTCAAACTCTATTAATATAGTCTCATCGTTTCCGGGATTTAGAGACTGGGTGTGAGCCAAATACGCTCCAGATTCTGGAAAAGTCATTAGTATTCCTGGCTGTTAGTTTGTGGCGGGTGAGGAACCAAGCCCCGGAATCGCTCAACATAGGCGGCCAGGGCGGCTTGGACACGGCGCTTCTTTTCGTCGTGGCCGTCATCGCCGACCGAGCGGCGGAACCTGGAGGTGGGCGGCAGAATCCTCGTGATCGCGGTTCCCTCGGTGGGCACGTACCCGTTCCGCAAGGCTGCCTCCACCAGCGCCTTCGCCGGCCCCTCGCGCAGCCTCTCGTCGCGGATGATCGCCGCTAGCTCCTCGCTGCGCCGCTGTTCAATGAACGCCCGCCACTGCTCGTCCACGTCCCCGAAGGCCGACACCGTGTGCACGAAGTCCTCAATGAGGTCGCGCTTGTTGTGCAGGCTGGGACTGGAGGTCACAGCCCGGCGGATTTCCACCGGGATCTCCTTGTCCTCGCCATCTCCCGCCTCGCCCCGGTGCTTCTCCACCAGCATGAGGACGTAGTCGACGCCCACCTCCACCTGCTTGACCAGCTCGATCTCGAAGACGAGATCGTCGTTGATGACCTCCTTCTCCACGTCGGCGGCTCGCCGCATCTCGGCATACAGGTCCACATACACGCTGCGGTAGTCCTGGAACTCGGCTTCGCCGATGACGTCGTCGTCTCCGAAGTCGTCAAAGCTCGCCAGGATGTTGCGCAGCCGCAGGATCTTCCCGAACTGGCGGATGAACTCCTTCTGCTCGGCTTCCGAGGCGATCATCTGACCCGGCTCGAACCTTGCCCGCAGCTCGTTGATCTTCTCCAGGTAGTCCTCTAGGTACTCCTTGTACGGCTTGAGGAGCACCAGCCCGCCTGCGGCCTCGTTGCCGAACAGGGCGATGGCCTCATCGGTCTCCTCCTGCAGGTCCCGGAAGCAGACCACGTTGCCGTAGGTCTTGACCGAGTTGAGGATCCGGTTCGTGCGCGAGAACGCCTGGATGAGCCCGTGCGTACGCAGCGACTTGTCCACCCACAGGGTGTTGAGAGTCTTGGAGTCGAACCCGGTGAGGAACATGTTGACCACGATGACCAGGTCGATGGTCCGCTCCGCCAGCCGCCGGGAAATGTCCTCGTAATAGCCCTCGAAGCCCTGCGCGCTCGTGTCGTAGGCGGTACCGAACTGAGCGTTGTAGTCGCGAATCGCCTCATCGAGGAAGGCTCGGTCGTCGGCGGTCAGCTGCGAGGGGTCCACGGCCTCATCGGCCAGCGTCTCACCGGGCGCGTCGACGTTGGGCGCGTAGGAGTAGACGATGCCGACGCTCAGGCGCCGGTCCGGGGCCAGCCCCTCCTGCTGCCGCTTGAACTCCATGTAGTAGGCGCGCGCCGCCCGGATCGACGCCGTCGCGAACAGGGAGTTGAAGCCCAGCAGCCGCTTCTGCCCCAGCGTGTAGGAGGAGTTGCGCCGCGTCTTCTGGTCGAAGTGCTCGCGGATATAGCCCACTACCTGGGTCAGCCGCTCGGGTGCCAGTAGCGCCCGCTCGGTGTCGATGGCGCTGATCTCCGCGTCGCGCACGGCGTCGGGCATCTTGATCGTGTCGATGTAGTCGATGCGGAACGGCAGTACGTTCTTGTCCCGGATCGCATCCACGATCGTGTACGTGTGCAGCTGGTCGCCGAAGGCCTGCGCGGTGGTGCGAAGCTGGACATTCCCGCTGGAGCTGGAGTTCGCCGCGAAGATCGGCGTGCCCGTGAACCCGAAGAGGTGGTAGTTGCGGAAGGCCTTGGTGATGGCCGTGTGCATGTCCCCGAACTGGCTGCGGTGGCACTCGTCGAAGACGAGGACGACGTGCCCGGTATAGATGGCGTGCTTGCGGTTGCAGCCCACGAAGTTGGAGAGCTTCTGGATCGTGGTGACGATGATGCGCGTATCAGGGTCGTTGATCTGCCGGCTCAGTTGGTTGGTGGATTGGTTGGCGGAGACCGTCCCCTCGGCGAAGCGGTTGTACTCCTTGATGGTCTGGTGGTCCAGGTCCTTGCGGTCGACGACGAAGATGACCTTGTCGATCCCCTCCATTCCTGCGGCCAGCTTGGCGGTCTTGAAGGAGGTGAGGGTCTTGCCCGAACCGGTGGTGTGCCAGATGTAGCCGCCGCCGGCCACGGTGCCGGTCTGCTTGTTGGCCGACGCCGTGAGGATCCGCTGGAGGATCGCCTCGGTCGCGGCGATCTGGTAGGGCCGCATGACCAGCAGCTTCTGCGCGGTGGTGAAGACGCAGTAGCGGGTCAGCAGGGCCAGCAGCGTGTGCTTGGCGAAGAAGGTCCGGGTGAAGTCGACCAGGTCCGTGATCGGCTTGTTCGCGGCATCGGACCACCAGGAGGTGAACTCGAAGGAGTCCGAGCTGGCGGACTTGGATTCGCGCTTGCCGCGCGTGGACTCGGTGACGTGGTCGAACCGGGTGGTATTCGAGTAGTACTTGGTGTGGGTGCCGTTGGAGATGACGAAGATCTGGACGTAGCCGAACAGGCCGGCGCCCGCCCAGAAGGAGTCGCGCTGATAGCGGTTGATCTGGTTGAAGGCTTCGCGGATGGGCATGCCGCGGCGTTTGAGCTCGATGTGCACCAGCGGCAGGCCGTTGACGAGGACGGTGACGTCATAGCGGGTGTGGTGGGCTCCGGTCTTGACGACGTATTGGTTGGTGACCTGCAGACGGTTGTTGTGGATGTGCTGCTTGTCGATGAGCCGGATGTTCTTGGACTCGCCGTTGTCCCGGATGAGGACCTGGACGTGGTCCTCCTGGATTCGGCGGGTCTTCTCCGCGATCTCGTCCCCGCCGCCCGAGCGGGTACGGATCGACTGGGCGAAGAAGCGCTCCCACTCCTCATCGGTGAAGGTGTAGCCGTTGAGGGATTCGAGCTGGGTGCGCAGGTTGGCGATGAGCTCGTCTTCGCAGGAGAAGGTGACGTACTCGTAGGCCTGGGCCCGCAGCTGGCGGATGAAGGCCGCCTCCAGCTCGGCCTCCGACTGGTAGCCGGCGCGGTCGGTCTCCTCGGGCTCATAGAGGCCGACGACGGTGCTCTCACTGGTCAGGACGACCGGTTCGACGCCGACGGCCGAGGCCTCACGAACGGTCATGGGAAGACGCTTTCGTCAGAGTAGAGAGATTCTGCTGGGGTAGTGGGAACGGGATCCAGATCCCGGTTCTCCCAGTCACCGTAGGTGCCTCCTGTCCATTTCCAGGCGGTACGACCATTGCAAGATCGACCAGTGGCGATAGACCCGGCAGTGGATGGTGAAGGGAAAGGGACGTCCCGTGTGAGAGTGCCGGCGACACCATCGACGGCGATACTCCCGTCATCAACAAGCTTGGTGTGACGAGCGCGGAGGGACCTATATGCGCGACGGGTGCTCAGGGAACTTCCTTTATTGGTCCATTCCCCGACGACGCGGGAACCCTCCAGCATGATGAACTCGGCCCCAATGACACGGGCTTGGGCATGGATGTCCCGCTTGGGGACAGCGAGCGTGAAGATGGGGGAGTCGATGTCCTGGGGAAAAGGCGGCCTTTCAGGGAGCGTCTTGGTGCTGCGTAGGATACTGACACCGAGGACCGGGAGGACGCCACGGACCTGGTCAAGGAAGGCCTCTGCGTCTGACTGCTGTGCCTCCGAAAGCTTGCGGGGTTGCGGTGTTTGGGTGTTGTCGGGCAGTGAACAGCGCTTGGCAGTGTTAGCGATTTCGACAAGGCGGGCCTCAAGGTAGCCCCAGTGCCCTTCATTGAAGGAGTCGTCACGACTGCTGACGAGGACTGCCCGGTCCCACCAGTCCTTCTTGCGGTCGTGCTGACGGAATCGAGCAGAGAAGTCCTCAGTTCTCCCGATATAGCAAGCGACGTTCTCAATCGCATCAGGGTCGTCACCAAGCAGGAGATAGACGCCGTTGCGGTGAGCCTCCTCTCGGGCGAGGAGGCGAGTGAGGGCTGTGCGGGGGCCGGAGAGGATATGGCCGGTCCACCCCGAGACGTTCGCGGTTGTGATGCCACCTGGCTCCCCATCAACGAGGAAGAGCTCGATATGTTTTCCCCTCATGAGGTCAGTTCTTTTCAGGGAAGGTGAGGAGGCGGTCGCGGTAGTGCTCGTACTGCTTGCGACGAGCCTCGATTTCGGCGGGGAGACCGGAGGTCAGGTCATTGATGAGGGCGTCAAAGTCGTCGAGGATGTCGGCGATGCGGCGTTGTTCGTCAAGCGGCGGCAACGGAATTCGGATTTGCTCGATTCCTTTTGCGGAGAGGCGCTTTACCTTGGCTCGTGAGACGAATCTGTCTTTCTGGCGGTGGTAGTCGCTCGTGCGGAGGGCGTGCGATATGTACCTTGGGTCTTGATCGTGATGTAGGGCGAACGAGTCATCGTGATAGGCGACAGGTGTGGCTCCTAGCCAGGCGACTCCAGTGCCGACGTCGGCAACAGTCTCTCCGACAGCAGCAATGATGACATCTCCTGGCTGTGCGAATCGTAGCTGTGGCTCAATCTCCAATTTTACGAATGAGGCGGTAGAGTCCGTTTTGCAGCCGTAGGTTGTGTAGATTTCCCCATAATGAATCGCTGGGATTCCTTCGTCAACCATGTCGTTACGAGTGAATCGTCGTCCCCTCTGGAGTTTGCCGATATCCTTAATGGGTATAAGCTGCGCTTGCTGTGAGTCGGCGACAATGAGGTCGCGATAATAGTTAAACTGTCGGCAGCGGGCCTCCAGCTCTGCCTCTAGCTCTGCCTCCAGCTCTGCCTCCAGCTGTGTGAACTGGTCTAGCGTTCTCGAGACCTCTTGCTGTACTTCGAGGGGAGGTAGGGGGATGTGTGTTTTTGTAAGATTTCTGCGAGAAATATTTATTCGTGTTACGCCTGTCGCTGTTTTGGTTATTTGATGTCGAATGGCATTGGAGCGAAAAAGATGTTTTGAAAATTCTGGAAGTAAGATGAAATTCTCGTTGGGTCGAAAGCAAATACAAAAACTGTTGAGATATAGTGGTTCCTGTGGTGGTGATGTGACGACGGAAGTGAGCCCAGCATCTTCTCGAGTTTCTGAGGATCCAGTGAAAAGTATGTCGCCAATCTGGAGGGTGTTCTGTGCCTCTGAATCGCTGATCTTGACGAAGTTGTCTGCGGTCACGTCAACTTCGATGTTCGAATAAACGTTCTTGTATGACACATATCGAGCTGTGCCGTCGACAAAATCCGCTTTGGTCTTTCCTGTCAAGCCGCCGAGTAGACGGCCGACTTCGCCAAGCGGCTTGTACTCCACTCCGTCGGGGCAGAGGTCGCGGATGAGGTCGTCGATGCGGCTCACCGGGCACCACCTTCAAGGTCGGCGATGATCTCATCGATGCTGGCGCGTAGCACCGCCTGCCGCTCCACAATCTCCTTGATCCGGGCATTGAGCTCCACGATGTCGACCTCCTCGCGAGTGTCCTCCGCCTCCACGTAGGAGGACACCGACAAGTTGAAACCGTTCTCCCTGATCGCCTCCGCATTCACCAGCGCGGCCACGTGATCGATGTCGGCGCGCTTGGCGAGCGTCTCCAGGATCATCTCCTGGTTCTCCGCCGAGAGCTTGTTCTTGTTGCCCTGTCGCACAAACTGCTTCGAGGCGTCCACGAACAGAACGCTGTTGTCCTGCTTCGACTTCTTGAGCACGATGATGCACGTGCCGATCGTCGTCCCGAAGAACAGGTCCGGCGGAAGCTGGATGACGGCGTCGACATAGTTGTACTCCACCAGATACTGGCGGATCTTGGCCTCAGCCGCGCCTCGGTAGAGCACGCCCGGGAACTCGACGATCGCCGCCGTCCCATCCACCGCCAGCCAGGACAGCATGTGCATGGTGAAGGCCAGGTCCGCCTTCGACTTCGGGGCAAGCACACCCGCCGGGGAGAAGCGCGGGTCGTTGATGAGAGCCGGATCGTCCTTGCCGATCCACTTCGTCGAGTACGGCGGGTTGGAGACGATCGCCTCGAAGGGCTCATCGTCCCAGTGCGCCGGGTCCGTGAGCGTGTCCCCGTGGGCGATGCTGAAGTCGGCGAAGTTGATGTCGTGCAGGAACATGTTGATCCGGCACAGGTTGTAGGTGGTCAGGTTGATCTCCTGGCCGAAGAACCCGCCGCGCACCTTGTCCTTGCCGAGCACCTTCGCGAACTTCAGCAGCAGCGAACCCGAGCCGCAGGCCGGGTCGTAGACGCGGTTGACGCTGTCCTTGCCCATGACCGTGATGCGGGCTAGCACCTCGCTGACTTCCTGCGGGGTGAAGAACTCGCCGCCCGACTTGCCCGCGTTGGAGGCGTACATCGTCATGAGGAACTCGTAGGCGTCGCCGAAGGCGTCGATCGAGGATTCCCCGTAGGACAGGTCGAGGACGCCGATCGCCTGCATGAGCCGCACGAGCTTGTCATTGCGCTGAGCCACCGTGCGGCCCAGTTTCGTGGAGTTGACGTCCACGTCGTCGAACAGCCCGCGCAGATCCGACTCCGAGCCCGTACCGGTCGCGGAGGCCTCGATGCTCTTGAAGATGCGCGAGAGCGTCTCGTTGAGGTTCTCGTCGCGCGGGGCCCGCTCGCGCACGTTGTCGAACAGGTCCCCCGGGGCGATGAAGAAACCCTTCTCCTGAATGATGCCTTCGCGGGCGCCTTCGGCGTCGGCGTGCGACAGGAAACGGTAGTCGAAGTCCAGGTCCCCGGCCTCGCGCTCGCCGGCGTTGACGTACTCGGTGAGGTTCTCGGAGATGAACCGGTAGAAAAGAAAGCCCAGGACGTAGGCCTTGAAGTCCCATCCGTCCACGCTCCCGCGCAGGTCGTTGGCAACTCGCCAGATCGCACGGTGAAGCGCATCGCGCTCAGTCTCTTTGCTCAACAGTCGGCCTCTTCGTCGTCAGGATGGGGGATCGGGCAGAAGTATCCCACCAACCGAGGCGGCTGATGACCATGTGATGAGGTTGGGGCGCCGGACGGGTGCCGACTGCACTCTCTGCCAAGCGATGAGCGTCGGACGTGGACCGGTGTGCATGCTCCGGCGGCCCCGCGCCATGCGTGCGGGGCCGCCTGTTCGCGTCGGCGCCCGGCAGAGGGGCGGGGAAGGCCACTGAGCCGGCTTTCACGCAGCTGCAGGTGGGGACGCCCGACGCCGTCGGGAACGGGAATCCTGTTCCCGACCGCGTGGAATGTCTCCGCTGAGGTTCGGAGACGGGTGCGAGGCCGACCTGATCA
>ERZ772946.816-NODE-816-length-10490-cov-15.3587_pt1 | contig 10490 bp, 7 predicted proteins | sample MGYA00511680_ERZ772946 | MGnify/ENA primary metagenome ERZ772946 (study PRJEB29015, sample SAMEA2737918) | human oral metagenome | biome: human oral; feature: human-associated habitat; material: dental | place: China | collected 2016 ... | reverse complement strand
CACCTCGTGGCCGGCGGCCGGCCCCTCGCTGACGGTGCGCCGCCGCGGCCCGCGGACAGCAGGCCGTAAGGCAGTGTCATCTAGAAGTTCGTCAGGGGCCGGCATGAAGGTAGAGCTCATGGCATGAGCCTACGGGCAATAGAAGCGAAACGTCACTGTCCCAGACAGCAATCGTCGCAAGCGACTCTCACCTTCCGGAACCAGGTGCCAAACAAAGTCGTTGCGAGGTCTCTCGTGACGGTTGTCTAGCAGCTCCCATCATCGGGGGACCTCGACCCCTACCCACCGCAACGACGCACCCACCCCACCTACACACTTCAATAGGCTCCAGCTACCACACCCTCAAACACGAAGAGCCGGATTCACCAGACACAGGATCTTCACCTACGCTAGTAGACATGGCACAGCCCCAATTAGACATGGCACAGCCCCAATCGAGACCGGCAACGACACGACCACTACTCGACATCATCGTCATCCATCATCCCGAAAGTTTACACGGCAATCAGGTGTTCGTCCGACTTCGCGACCACTACCACTCACCAGCATTCGCCGGACTCGTCGGAGGCAGTGTTGAAGTTTACCACCGCAGCATCCCATGGTCTTCTACCGACCCCCAATCGGCGCCCCGCCCTGTGCCAGCCTCTGACTCGCACCCTCTAGCAGCCCAGATCACAGTCGTCATACCCGTCATCGACACAAGCCTCATCCGCGCGACAACCACTGTCGGCACTCCCTGGTCTTTGTACCTCAATGACGCACTCAAGACATACGACAACGACACCTCACGCAGACTTGTCATTCCCGTCATCATCAATTCTGCCTTTCCCACGCACGGCCCCCTAGCCGACCTTCTCAACAACACTCAAGGCATACACGTCTCCGCTGCCCATCTGGCCACCCCCAACCACTCGACCTCGATTGACGAAGAAGACGAAACAACCACCTGGATCGATCATCTTTTTCTTGAGCGCGAAATCAGCCAGGCAATCGTCCAGCACATATCCCCCGATTGGAGCATTGACCACCCCCTCAAAGTCTTCATCAGCCACACAAAGAAGGAGACTTCAGGAGAGGAAGACGTCACCGACATCGTCAAGAAAATCATCGACACCACTCATCTCGACAGCTTCTTCGATGAGCGCTCAATCCAGACCGGTGACAAGTGGAAGGAGGCACTGCAGGATAATGCCAGCAACTGCGCACTTCTCATGATCCGAACTGACCTCTACGCGAGCAGACTCTGGACTCAGAAGGAGGTGCTACTAGCGAAGGAGCACGACGTTCCCATCGTCACGCTGTCCGCACTCGCTCGCGGAGAGGAGCGTGGGTCCTTCCTCATGGACCATGTACCGACTGTCGCGTTTTCCTCGGCAGATACCGACAGCAGCGTCGCTCGCGCGCTGTGCCGCCTGGTCGATGAAGCGCTCAAACGGACCCTATGGGGGCTCCAGGCCTTGTATACGAGTGATACAGGATTCGACTGGAAACCTGTCCACGCCCCCGAGCCGACAACAGTCACCACCTGGCTAAAGAATCATCCGCGCGACGACCGCCACTTGTGGGTCATTCACCCGGACCCCCCACTCACCTCCCACGAGAAAAACCTCATTCGAGACATGTGTGAACTCGCTGGGTTCAAGAGGAATGACGCCAGCCTCACCATCGTGACCCCACGCGAGTTCCTTTCACGGGGAGGTGCCCTCCTCCCCGGGCAGGACCCTTTGATTGAGGCTGGAGAGCGCAGCCTGAACGGCCGCCGCCTCGGTATCTCCGTTTCTCCCTCGGAGGACCTGGAACGCCTCGGTCTTTCAGACTCTCATCTCGACTATGCAGTTGCTGAGCTAGCCCAACTTACCTTCCTTCATGGAGGCACCCTCGTCTACGGAGGCAGGATCAATCAGGACGCTCACGACATGACAACGTTCATGGCAGAGCAGGCCGAGAGATACGCCGATACCCCTAATGCCTTTGAGAACCTCCAGCCGTGGTGCGTATATCTCACTGCGACGGAACAGGACCTCCGTGCGTTCGAGGACCGGATCGCAAACGTCGGCTCCCTAAGAATTGTCTTCACGGACCAAAAGCTCTCGCTCGCCGAAGCAGCACAACAGCGTGTTGCCTCAAACCGCTGCGATGATTCGGACAAAATGAAGTCCCTTACGGACATGAGGCAACTCGCCGCATCCACGACGCACGCCCGCGTTCTCATCGGCGGAAGCCTCGAACGTTCCACCTACGCACAAATCCCCGGCACACTCCAGGAGGTATATCTCCAACTCAGAGCCCACCGCCCCGTCTACATCTGTGGCGGTTTCGGTGGAATCGGGGCGGTCGTCGCCGACGCCGTCGGCCTACCGACTCCTGATGACTACACCGTTACCATCCCGGATATAACCCCGGAGGCGGTAGACATGCTGAACTTTATCGGGGAAAACTGGCAGAATATCAATACTGGACTAACCAACGCGGAACAGGCCGACCTTGCCATGTCCCACCACCCGAGCATGATAGCAGGCCTCATCCTTCGCGGAATGAACCGCCTGGTGAACAATTCGCCGCAAGATTCGAGAGGGGACTCACGTGGCATCGAGTGACCGGAGGCGAGCAGATCGGGTTGCCGCAATCCTCGAGTGTGCGTGTCGGCTCGAGGAGCTCGATGGGACGGTCGTTCAGACCGTCCTCGCGGAGTACGGGCTGGACACAGTGACACCGGGTGTCGATTACATCCCGCACGAGCGTCTCATACCGGTGCTTCGCGCCGCCGATACGCGGACTCTGCTCAGTCTGGCAAATTTTCTCAGGCGCCCCAGGGCACTCCTGCTCGACGAAGAACTCCCTTTCCGTGGGCAAGGACTCCGTCTGTTCTTCTCCCATCTCAGCCGGTCACACGAGTTCGTCGAGTCAGTCAGCGCAGTCCTCGAGGATCTCAGCATCGAGGTTCTTATCGCACACCAGGACATTCGCCCCAGTCGCGATTGGCTGGCATTTCTCGCTAACGGTCTCGACCAGTGCGACGGCCTGGTCGCCTTCGTCGAAACGGGATTTCGTGAGAGCGAGTGGTGCGATCAAGAGGTCGGTTGGGCACTCGGCCGACACCGCCCCATCCTGTCCCTATTTCGCGAGCAGACCGTTCCATATGGCCTTGCTGGAAGGGTCCAAGGACTAGCGTTCGAGAAGGATGCCCCCTCAACTGTCGCCGAGAAGATCATCTCGTGGGCGGGAACTGAAGAGCTCCTGAGACACAGACTGCTCGAGAGCCTCGTACAGACGCTCGAGAACAGCCCAAACTTCGACACCACACGAGAAGTTGTCAAGATGCTCCGAGAAGTGCCTGCCACGGCTCTCTCCACCGATCTCACAGATCGGCTCTCAACGGCGGCGACGTCCAACCCGCAGGTCGAGAAGGCTGTCGTTCCCCGCCATACCGGAAGGCGTTACCCGACCGTCCTGTTCTCCACGTGGCTGGCTGAGTTTACTGGACACACGACACCCGATTCCTGAGTCAGGAACGCACACCCAGCGCCTCCTGCCTAAAGTCAAGGTTGGTGATGCCCGGCTCTGGCTCCCCCATGGCGGCTCTGGCACGTCCGAGACGGGCTGCGAGTCCATCCATGGCGGCCCGGATGCCAGCCTTTTGTGCCGTTGCCCGCATAAATGCCGGACCGTAGTACGGCAGGAAGGCGTGAACGCTGACGCCATCACGGCCCAACTCGCGACGCAGTACAGCCCGAATCTCGGGATCGGCGTCCTCCCAGGAGGCGCAGACCGACTCAGCTCCCGCTGCATCGATCACCTGAAGCATTAGAGCCAGACGCGTGACAGCTACTAGATCAGAGTCAGCGACCCGTTCGCTCAGTCCAAGCACCGTTGCACGGAGACTCAGATAGCAGCCATAGCGATCCATTCCTGCAGTCGTCTCCTCACTTCCCATCGCCTCAGCCAGGTCGGTAAACTCATCAACGACCGGCAAGGTCAATGCTGTCGCCCCAACTCTGCCATCGCTAGCTTTGACACCGGCTAGATCGAGCAGCAGGTGAACGAGGTACCAGTCACGCACATGTGAACCGACACCATCCCAGCCCAACAGCACGCCGGCAGGAGCCTCGCCCTGCATCACCTGACCCAGGTTACATTCTAGCCCGAGCACATCCCGCACCAAGACGCTCTTTCCCTCGCCCAGCACTCCGAGGTTTGGCAAAAGCGCTTTCTGAAGCCGCGGAGTCTTTATGACGCAGCGCAGCAAGTCGTCGTGATCGGTCCAGTCGAGACCTGCGTCTTGTGTCATCTTTACCACCGCCGCGCACTTTCCAGCGTCATGCACCAGCATCAGGTAACGCATGCCCATGAGGCCACTGTCGTCTACGAGGATATTTTTCACCCAGTGATGAAGCGAACGAAAACGCTCTTTCGTCAGAGTGGTTCTCGTTGACGGTTGCCCCCTGACGAACGCGGTGTAGTCCTCCTTTGATCCCGCCCACAGATACTCGAGACACCTAAGTGAGCACGCAGTTCGAAAAAGCTCACGATACCCAGGCCCATCCGCCTCTGGGGATGGCGCTACGTCATTCTTGAGTAGATGGAGCTCGGGGAATTCCCAAGCCCAGGTCGGTACTCCGCAATGCATCCAAGTCGCCTTGTCACGGAAGGTGTCATCGTGCGCTGAATCCAACTGAACCATGAGAGAAGCATAACGGGGTACCCCGGCTTCCCGAATCTTTACTGATGAGTGTGAGGTGAGTTCTCAGGCAGGAGGTGGCTGAGCCGGCTTGACGGGGTTGTGGCAGGGCCTGGCGCGTCGCTGAAACGAGGACACGAGCCCCGTAGGGACGATGAGTGGTGTCAAATCAATCCCTCGCCCCCAGGAACCCGCGCTGATGTCAACTTCCACCACGACTGCCCTACCACGCCAGCCTCTGGTCCGGGCCGTTCAGGAGGATGGCTGATCCCAGAGACCGCCGCGGTATGCGCCACGACCTGCCCACGGTACTGTCCCCGGCCGTCACCCGGGTGCTGGCCGGCTACCGGAGCCCAACAACGATATGGGAGCACACCACAGACCCGACCGGTGCCGACCTGCGCTCTGTGGGGCTGGGGAGAATCAGCCCCTTCCATCTTAAGTCCACGATCTGGCGGCTGCTCCAAGATCCCGCCCCTGCAGACCTTGTCAAGCCCCGGGTTTTGTGGAGGCTGGTTTATCTGGTGCCGGTGGTTGCCGGTTGTGATTGTTCGTGGCGGTGGGTGTCGGGTGTCCAGGCGGCTTCGTGCTCGGCAGGGGTTCGCATCCCGATGGCGGAGTGTGGCCGGGTGGTGCTCGTACCAGTGGACCTACTCGGCGGTGGCGAGCACGGGCGGCGTCGATGTCCTCCCAAGGGCCCTGGTTACGGATCGGCTCGGCCTTGTACAAGGAGCTTGAGCGCCTCGGCCAGGGCGAAGCCAAAAGGAGTCGCCCTTCGACCCCACCGAGGCGACTGCCTCGCAGTTGGACAGGGCCTGCCCGTAGCGAATGGACCGGTACTGCACCCCTCGGTCGCAAGTGGTGCACCAGGCCCGTCAGATCGGCCCCCTGACGTTTCCGCTGCCAGACGGCCATCTGAAGGGCGTCCAGGGCCAGGTCGGTGTACAGGCCGGTGGAGGTCTGCCAGCCCACGATTCGCCGCGAGAAGACATCGGTGACGAAAGCCACATAGACCCACCCGGAGAAGGCGCGCACGTAGGAGGGGGTACCTCCCACGTAGTGGGGGAATGTCGGCGACCCACAGCTCGTTCGGCCTGAACGCGCTGAAATGCCTTTTGACGAGGTCGGCCGGGCACTGCTCTCGCGGCGCGCTGTGCGTGGTGCGCGGCGACTTGGCGCATCCGACGCCGTGTAGGCCCAGATCGTCCATGGGGCGCACGGGCGGTACTGCGGGCCACGTGACCGGCACCGTGACGCTCGGCGGCCTCGGGTCGGCCCCGTATCGCGTGCATCTTGCGGGTCCCCAGCACCGGGGTAGCTGGTTCTTGTGGACCTTGGATATCTCCGCCTTGAGGATCTTCTCGTCGCGCAGGCCCCTGGCGCTAGGAGGCCGGCTACGGTGGGCGTGAGTCACGTGCTTTGGGGCGAACTTGATTCCGGCGCCAGTGAGCACCTTGCAGACCGGCCAGGCCCCGAGCTCCTCCTTCTTGGTCTCGATGTACTGGCAGATCAACGGGACGGGCGCTCACACTCCACCGCGACAGACAAGCCGACTGCGTTCATCAAGATCGCGTTGGCTCTTCACAGCTCTCGGACCTCTTTCTCAAGCTCCTTGATCCGCTGCGCCTCGTCGGTGGTGGTGCCAGGCCGGGTACCCGGGTCGACCTGGGCCTTCTTGACCCAGGTGCGCACAGCCTCGGAGTGGACACCCAGCTCCTCGCCGATCCTGCGGATCGCGCCCTTGGCCCGTGTGCTGGGTCAGCCAACGCGTCCAACGCCCGTCCTCGTAGCTCGCCCGCGCAGCCCATCGGGATACTTCCTTGAGTCCTATGACAGCGATCCCTCCACGTCATCACTACCTCCATCAAACCCAGGGCGATTCGAACCATTGAACAGGCTCACCGCCACCGCCAGGGCCTAGATGGCGGCGGGCTGGTCGACCACCACCAGCAGGCTCCCGTGATCGGCCAGCTTGTCGTAGAAAGCACGCAGTCGCTCCTCGTCGTTGGGCAGGGGCTTGTCAAAGACCTTCCGCCCCTCCCGCCTCAGGGCCGTGGCCCAGTGCTCACTCTTACCAACGTCAATACCGATGAAGACCTCGATGTCCTTGATATCCATCTCTCCTGCCGCCTCTCGCTGCATGGGTACGGGGGCCAGCCGGTGGACAGGCCGGCCCCCGCACCCACGCCTGCGAAAGACCTCACACGCAGTGGGCCGTTCCCCTTATCAGCGGTCACCAGCGCCCGGCTGTCGCAGGTGACTCCCGCCCCCCCGGATCATCTACGGACGGGGCCAAGACAACCGTGCCCACAGCAGCTGGCCCAGCCCCGGACCACCAACAAGGTAGCGAGCCGTCAGCCAGCTGCTGACGGTACGCACAGTAGTGGTGGGGACGTCGAGAGCGGCACAATACGACAGCACTCGGAGCATATATTGCAAGCAAGAGTTCTTGGTCGAAAACAACTCTGACGCACGGTTCCGCGCGCACCCCAATCCGCCTCCCCGTCACGGTCCTATCCGCACTTCTCAGTCACCCCAGAGTTCAGGCCGCCAGTACCACCAGCCCCGGCTAGAAAACCTCAAGAAACGTAATTGGAGCAAGCAAATCCACGACTCGGTTCGCTCATCTCGGTGACTCTACGCCACTCTGTCAGCGAAACTGTTCTGCGCACAATTCCGCAATTGCTGTTAAACCAGTTACGGGGCTCAAGATCAACTTTCACCGTCATTTCCCGGCCCCTCAAGCTATCAAAATAGTTGGCATATAATGACGAACCCGACGGGGCAAACTGGACTGCAGCAGCAGAATATGGATTCCCTGTTAACTTAATTGTTCCGACCTTCACTCCCGCAGCCAAAGAGTACACTGAAACAGTGTTCAAGGAATCAACGTAAGCAAGATACTCACCATTGCCAGAAATGTTTACAGCAGAGGATCCTTCCAGGTACGAACGTTGCTCAATTGTTCCATATCTCGTACTAGCAACAACAGTATTATTTCCTGACGTACTGAAAGTAGAACCATCGTTAGCCAGCCAAACATAATGATCATAGTTCTCCACCTTTCCATCGTTATAAGTAACTTTAAACGTGCCAGATCTGTAACCGTTGTCACTATCTTCCGAAACCACAATTCCACGATCAGTCATTTCAACTACGCGACCTTTAGATGCAGTCTGACTAAACTCATGTTTGCTATAGTCAAAACTCCAAATGTCTGAACCGTTTGAAAACCTTAGGGAGGTTCCATTCCACACCCCCTTAATGTTTCCAGGATTGGACATAAGATGCCTGGAACCGGAGTCGTTTTCAGTCCAAGACGGTATAGTCCAACAACGATCGGAAGCACTACCTGCCGCCCGATAAAGGCAAATCTTCCCGTCGTTTATAGCAAAGTAGTCCTCATCGGTTCGCCATGCGAGGAAATCTGCTTCTTTAACTTCACTCTCCGAACCATCCCTAGAATTTAGGATAAAAATGTGACCACCTTTAGATGTGTTCCAATACTGGGCTAAATACTTTCCTGACTGAGATGGGGCAATTCGAGATACCGCACAGTCGTCACACATGGGGCCTGCCGTCGATTCATATTCCCGAATTACTTTAGACGGATTGTCTATCCTCCAATATGATACGTTCGAACCGATCGCAGTGAGAATCACATGCTTGGTCGGCACAGCCAAGGCAGAAAGTTCATTCCCGACAGGGAGAGAAGTAGAATTCCATCGATTAGATCGACCATCTTCGATATCATATACAGTAAGTCCATCCGCGTTAATGACGGCAGCCGTCGATCCATCATCTGAGAGCGCTGGCAATGGAGACCTTACATAGTAACGTTTGTCCCAATCAAGTTCCGCATAGGATACAGCAGGCTCTACGTAGTCAGGAGTACTCTGTTGCGACGATACGCAACCCTTTTCACCGAAGCTATAGCTGCCATTCGGTGAAAGAACAGGAGACTGATCGTCTGGACCATCAATATAATTTCGCGTACGATACACTTCCTGCTGACCAGAAATGGAATATGTACGTATCGATGTGTAACTTTGGATAACCACCGATTCATCATCAGGTAACGCTACTGAGTCGTTCTCATTGGTGGAAAAGCGACTGTGCAAGTTAACAACTGACCATCCGCAATCTCGCGATTCGCTACGTAGTACTTTCATAACTCCAGATCCTTGAGGCGGTAGAGCAACTGTCTTTCCGGATGGAGATACGGCAGCACCGCCATAGCGATCTAACTTACTGACACATTCTTCCTTTCCCGACTTCCACAGTTTGACTTCAGCTTCATAGTATCCAGGGTAAACGTCACGCCATCCCGTTGCTACAACAACATCTCCGGAACGATTCACGGAAATTTTTCTTACTGCAAACCGTAGTTTTCCAACCTGCGTCAGCGCGTTCGTTTTAGTTTCCCATCGTTCCATCGTACCGTCTTCATGTCCAACGAATATCAGTGATGCATCAGAATTTGCGGCCAGCGACGTAACGCTAGTCGACGTAAGTCTATTGCCCACCAGATTTCGTGACTCTACAACAGATTTGAATAACGCCGCCCGAGTGACTTCATCTTGATGAAGATCCCACGCTTGCGCGGCATACAACTGAGAATCGGCTACATCGCTATCTGACAACTCGTTAGCTCGAGAAGCGAATGCTCTTGCAGTAGCGACATTCAAGTTCGATAAGGCTTCGTTTCGAGCAGATACCGCGAACCAGGAAACTGCCAATGAGATCGCGAGAAGGATGGTGAGTACCGAGAAAGACATCCTCCGAAATCTCACGAGACGATTCTGACGTTTGTTCTCACGGTCTAATAGAGCCTCTTTCGAAGTACTCTGAACCCGCGACGAGATACTAAGGACGGCGTCGAGAAACTCTGGATAATTTTCTAAGGACTCCTGAGACTCACTACACCCTCTCACATCTATCCATAGGGGCTCATCCTTAATCTGATTTAGCACTTCTCTCGGAATATTTGTTGTTGCTTCGGAAAAACTCTCCGCTTCTCGATCCCAAAAAATGAGGCCATCATCCACTATGAGTATAAGTTTTTCAACACCATTGTGTTCAATATACCACTTAAGCTCTTTAGTGACCGGGTCTGATTTGGCGGCGTTCTCGGAACAAATATACACAAGCCATTCGGACCGCTTGACAATACTTTCGAGCTCTTTTTCTAAACTCATCGTCGGCCCAAGCGAGCTTCGATCCAAGAATACATTTAGGGCCCGGAAACTATACCAGTTTCGACTGAGTTTTTCTAGGCTGTCGTGCAACGTAAACGCGAGCGTTCTAGATGGGTCGTGGCTGTAGGAAATGAACACGTCATAGTTGCCCACTCGCCGATGCTTCCATCGCATCCACTGACCTTTAACAATAGACGTCAGTTTATCGGCAAGGTCTCGCTTCATTGGGAGCTCCCTAGGTGGTTGACGTTCACGCTGTGGCTGTTCTTCTTCGAATTCCAAAGCGGATGCTGCAGTTCGATCGAACCGAATTATTACGTATTCTACCACCTAGACATGATGGTGGTGCCGTCACCCTGGTCAGGGTGACGGCACCACCATCGTCAAGTTCTGTTCAGCAGGCCATCGGCCCGCTGACGTATGTCAGGCCTTGGGGGCGTTGACGTCCTCGGGGAGGGCCTTGCGGGCCACCTCCACGAGGGCCTTGAAGCCCGCGGGCTCGTTGACGGCCAGCTCGGCGAGCATGCGACGGTCGATCTCCACGCCGGCCAGGCCAAGACCCTGGATGAAGCGGTTGTAGGTCAGGCCCTCGGCGCGGGCGGCAGCGTTGATGC
>ERZ772946.814-NODE-814-length-10502-cov-3.09524_pt1 | contig 10502 bp, 12 predicted proteins | sample MGYA00511680_ERZ772946 | MGnify/ENA primary metagenome ERZ772946 (study PRJEB29015, sample SAMEA2737918) | human oral metagenome | biome: human oral; feature: human-associated habitat; material: dental | place: China | collected 2016 ... | reverse complement strand
CTTCATTAAGGGTCTTAATAGCAGCTTCATCCATAAGAGCTGTCATTTTAGGGCGCTGTACTGTTTTACACGAAAACAACAGTAAGGATAATACAATAAAAGCAATGGTTCTCATAAAGTTTAGATATTTAATGACGCTAATTACAAGTACAAAAGTATAAAATAATCAGTTACAAAAAAAGCAAAGTGAAGATTTAATTTCACTTTGCTTTTTTGTTAAGGTACAGGGTCGTAGCCACTACCTCCCCAAGGGTGGCAACTACATATACGCTTGATAGCTAACCAACCTCCTTTAAAGAAACCATATTTTTGTAGGGCTTCCAAAGTGTATTGGGAGCAGGTGGGGGTATACCTACAAGTAGGCGGTTTCAGAGGTGAAATAGCTACCTGATAAAAGCGTACTAAATAAATGAAAAGGTATTTCATTACTTAGCGAATCGTTCAATTACTTCTTGGCTTACACCTGTATTAGAGAAACCTCCGTCGTGGTAGAGGTTTTGCATCGTTACTTTGCGAGTAAGGTCGGAGAAGAGAGATACCGTATAATCGGCACAATCTTGAGCGGTAGCATTGCCTAATGGCGACATTGCATCGGCGTAGGCAATAAAACCATCAAAGCCTTTTACACCTTGTCCTGCAGTGGTGGCAGTAGGCGATTGTGAAATGGTGTTCACGCGCACTTTTTTATCTTTACCAAAGAAATAGCCAAAGCTACGCGCAATAGACTCTAAGTAGGCTTTGTTATCAGCCATATCGTTATAATCAGGGAAGGTACGTTGGGCTGCCATATAAGTAAGGGCAACAATACTACCCCACTCGTTCATTGCATCATTTTTGTAAAGCACTTGGCATACTTTGTGGAAAGAAAGTGCTGAAACGTCCCAACCTTTTTCAGTATTCATATAGTTAGATTCGGTATAAGGGATATTTTTACGCACATTCACCGACATACCGATAGAGTGTAATACAAAATCCAACTTGCCACCTAAAATTTCCATTGCTTTAGTCACCAAGTTTTGGAGGTCATCCATATTGGTAGCGTCGGCAGGAATGATTTCAGAGCCAGTTTTTTCGGCTAATTTTTTTATTTGTCCCATACGCATTGCCACGGGAGCATTGGTAAGCACGAACTTACCGCCTTCTTCGTGTACGCGTTCTGCTGTTTTCCAAGCGATAGAATTTTCGTCTAAGGCACCAAAGATGATGCCTCTTTTTCCTTTTAATAAATTGTACATAATTCTTTCTTTTATAAAGTAAAATTTGTTTCTGTGGTGCAAATGTACAAAAAAATATTTTTTAAGAAAAAAAAATTCTATCTAAAAAATTAGGACTATTAATTTTTATTTTCTACTTTTGCTCTACAAAAACTTAAAAAAACCAAATTATGACAAGTACAAATGAAAAACTAACAGCTTCTCAGCTACAATTGATGCTTGATGCTCATTGTCAAGATATGAAAGCTAATATGCCAGGGTTCCTCTTTTATGGAATTTTAAGCTGTACTGATGGTTACATTCTAAGTAGAGCCTCGGCTAATGCTGAAGCTTCGAGAATTATTGAACAGGGTTCTGCTTTTCACCTCACTATTATCAATCAAGTAAAAATGGTAGTTGAAAGCAATAAAGAATTAGGTAATTTAGAGCTTGATTACATTCTTATTGAAACGAGTAAAATCACTTTTATGCTGATGATTTCTGCTCTTGGTAAATTCTTTTCTATTACTGCTTTAGATAGAGCTAAGGCGAATATGGGTATTTCGAGAGCCTTACTCTACAAATGTAAAGCTGAGTTTGGGACAATGTTAGATGATTTTTTTTAGTGTTCTCTCTATATCAACAAAAGAAAGCCTGAAAAAATGCATTATAAGAACAGCAATTTTTCAGACTTTTTTATTATATTTTTATGGTTCGTAATGTTTTAATGCCTCTGTAATGATAGCAATACATTCTTTCAATTCGGTTTCATTCATCACCAATGGTGGGGCAAACCTAATGATATTACCGTGTGTAGGTTTGGCGAGCAAGCCATTATCGCGCATCTTTAAGCAGATATTCCACGCAGTATTGCTTTCTTCGGTATCGTTGATAACCACAGCATTTAAGAGTCCTTTACCACGTACTAAGGTAGCTACTTTTGAGGTTTTGATATAATCGCCTATTTCTTTGCGGAAAATTTCACCCAATCGAGCAGCGTTTTCAGCCAGATGCTCATCTTTTACTACTTGTAAGGCTTCAATTGCTACAGCAGCAGCCAAAGGGTTACCGCCAAAGGTACTACCGTGTTGCCCTGCTTTGATTACGTGCATTATACGGTCATCGGCAAGAACAGCACTCACAGGATATACCCCCCCGCTAAGGGCTTTGCCTAATACCAATATATCGGGTTTTACATTTTCGTGATCTACTGCCAAACGCTTCCCAGTACGCGCTACTCCTGTTTGTACCTCATCGGCGATAAAGAGGGCGTTATACTTTTCACATAGAGCTTTAGCTCCACTCAAGTAGCCATCGGAGGGGACATATACGCCTGCTTCACCCTGTATAGGTTCTACTAAAAAGCCTGCTACTGTAGCCTTATTATCGGCGAGCACTTTTTCTAAAGCTGCCAAATCGTTGTAAGGAACAGAAACAAAACCAGGTGTATAGGGGCCGAAATTTTTACGTGCATTTTTATCGGATGAGAAAGAAACTACTGTAGTGGTGCGCCCGTGGAAGTTTTGATGACACACAATGATGATTGCGGCGCTTTCGGGTACTCCTTTTTGTTCATACGCCCATTTGCGACATATTTTAATGGCTGTTTCTACAGCTTCAGCACCTGTGTTCATTGGTAGAACTTTCTCGAAGCCAAAATACTCGGTGATGTACTTTTCGTACACTCCGAGTTTATCGTTGTAGAAAGCGCGAGAAGTAAGGGTAAGGGTTTGAGCTTGCTCAGTAAGTGCTTTGATGATGCGTGGGTGACAATGCCCTTGGTTTACAGCAGAATAAGAAGAGAGAAAATCGTAGTAGCGTTTGCCTTCTACGTCCCACACATACACGCCTTGTCCTTTGCAGAGTACGACGGGTAGTGGGTGATAATTATGGGCACCATACTGGTTTTCGAGTGCCATTGCTTGTTCTGAGGTTAATTTTGGTAATGTCATATATCTTTCGTTTTATTTTCAGACGACAAATATACGACATATTTTCGTAAAAACAAAAAAAACACAAATTTGGGATATTCCAAATTTGTGTTATAAAGTTTTTTACTTTAGTGCTCGTTTCTAAAAGAAGTCGTCTAACATTGTTCCAAATTCTGCTTTACATTTATATAGTAAAGCTCTTGAAATACCTACATTAGATTTTGGTCTATCTAAGGCAGTAATCGAGAAAAACTTCCCTAAAGCTGAAATCATTAGCATATAGGTTATTTTATTAGCCTCAATGAGAATGTAATCTAACGCTAAATCTTCTATAGTTTTGTTAGTGTTTATTACTTTTTTCACTTGATCTACAATTGTTAAGTGAAAGGCAGAACCTTGTTCTACAATTCTTGAAGATTCTTCATTAGCTGAAGCTTTAGATAAAATAGTTCCATCCTTACAGCTAAGGATTCCATAAAATAGAAAACCAGGCATATTGGCTTTCATATCTAAACAGTGAGCATCGAGTAATCGTTGTAATTCTGTTCCTGTCATAAAAAATATATATAGTGTTTGGTTTTTATGGCGCAAAGCTATATATTATTTTGATAACCTCCAAGTTTTTTTAACATATTTTTTAGACTTCTTTTACACTGTGTTAAAACAATCTAATTATCTTACTCAAAATCAAACTTTTATAAAAAACATTTTATGTTGAATAGTTTTATAGTCAAGCAAAAATAAATTACAAATAAACAAACCTACCTTATACATACCCACCCAGCGATTGCAGATTTCTATACAAAAAAAGCACAAATTTAGAGTTTCTAAATTTGTGCTGAAAAATACTATTAGCTATTTTTCTAAAGTTGTTCGTCTAATATCACTGCGATAGGTCTACTTTTTTCAATCAAAGCTCTCGCTATTGCTATATTAGCTTTGTTTCGTTCTAAGGCTAAGAGGATAAAAAATTTCCCTGAATTTGAAACTCCAATAACATTAGTAATCTTATCAGTTTCAATAAGAATACTGTGAGTTTCTTTAACTCCTAAGGATTCACTTGAAGCAACTACTTTTTTCACTTGTTCTACAATAGTTGAGAAAAAGGGTGCAACTTCTTTTGCAATTTCTGAAATTCCTGTATTGGCTACTGATGATCCTATAATAGTTGCATCAGCACATCTAAGGAGTCCACAAAAGATAAATCCTGACAAATTGGCTTTCATATCTAAGCATAGTTTGTCGACCATTTCTTGTAATTCTGTACCTGTCATACGCTTTATTTTTTATATGTTATTCAAGTGCAAATATAAACATAATACATATACCCTTTTCTTTTTTAACGTTATTTAACATTCCTATATCTATTGAGGAACTATTGAAAAAATTATCAATGTTCAATCATCACAGCTCCTACGGTAGCATTGCTAGTCTCATCAATGAGGATGGCACTACCCATCGGAGGATTGCTTTGGAATGCATCATATACTAAAGGGGCAGCTGTTTTGAGTCGGATTTTTGCTATTTCGTTGAGTTTTACACTTTCTACTCCTTCAGTTTGGTCAAGGGTATTGACATCAATTTTGTATTCAATTTCCTTTACAACGGCTTTTACGATCCTACTGCGTTGTTGTAACAAGTACTTATTACCCTCGCGCAATTCGCGTTTATCCATCCAGCACACAAGGGTTTCTATATCCTGACCTTGCTGAGGTTCAGCTCCTTGTTTGGCAAAATAGTCGCCACGAGAAATATCGATATCATCTTCGATATGTAACACTACAGGGTCACCTGCTTTGGCTTCAGCCACATCTTCGCCATTGTGCTCTATCTTGCTGATTTTAGTGTTGATATCTTCAGGGAGTACCACTATAGCATCGCCTTTGTGGTAAGTACCCGAAATAATTTGCCCTGCGTAACCGCGATAGTCGTGTAAGGCTTCGGTTTGAGGGCGTATTACATACTGTATCTGAAAACGAGGTTGTTCGTAATTATCTTTGTTGATTTCTATAGTTTCTAAGAAGTCTAATAATGAATTTCCTTTGTACCAAGGCATTGCATTAGTGGTATTCACAATGTTATCACCTACAAAAGCAGAAATTGGGAAATAGTGTACACTTTTCAATCCTAAACGTTTGGCGATACCTTCATATTCTTGTTGGATATTTTTGAACACCTCTTCACTATAGCCTACCAAATCCATTTTGTTTACAGCTACAACTACCTCTGGAATATTGAGCAGAGAGGCTATGATAGAATGGCGGCGAGTTTGTTCGGTTACACCATTACGAGCATCTACCAAAATAATAATAAGCTCGGAATTAGAGGCACCAGTAATCATATTGCGGGTGTACTGTGTATGACCAGGGGCATCAGCAATGATAAATTTGCGTTTAGGGGTTGCGAAATAGCGATAAGCCACGTCAATAGTAATACCTTGTTCACGTTCTGCACGAAGACCATCGGTGAGTATAGCGAGGTCTATACCATCATCGTTCTTATTTTTAGATTGTTGTTCAAGCGCCTCAAGCTGGTCGGCTAAAATGCTTTTGCTATCGTATAACAAACGACCGATGAGGGTACTTTTACCGTCGTCTACACTACCTGCAGTGATAAATCGTAATATATTCATTTGTATCTTAAAAATCAATTTTTGGCAAAGATACAAATAATTACGAAATACGAGTTACGAATAGCGAAAATAATTTGTTAAGAGGAAAATATTAAGGGCGTTTTTCATAAGTTATCCAATTGGTATAAGCTACATTATATTTCTTATCATTTGGATACTTGTAACGTATAGAAGCACGGATTTTTACAACCGGTTTATCAAAGTCTATTATGTCTTGGCAATTGATCATTTCATGAATTATGTAATAAACAAGGTTGTATTTCTCACCTTTCTGCAAAGTTTTTTTGCAATCATCTAAATTTGCTGGAGGTATAGAAGGAGGTAGACAACCTTGTATATCTTTAACTTCGCCATTCTCATCTTCATATTGTAAACCAAAGTGAAACACATAATAAGTGTTGATTTCAATGGGTTTACCTGAGTAATTTACAATAACTGCCTCAGCATATTCTCGGTTTACATCAGTGTAGTTTAGTGTTGCTTGTACGCCAATTTTTGCATTAGACAAGGATTTTCCAAGGTATGTACATAGCTTTTGTTGTACTTCTGTCCGATATTCTTCTACATAATTCAGTAAGTCTGAAGGATAAGTACATTTTTTCTCAAATACATCAAATTGGATATAAAAACATTGAAACAAAGGAATATTTAGTGTTTTTTGCAAATAAAGAAAAGCTACATCACCTTTGCGCAATGGTTTTTCTTTGGAACAGACCATTACTTTAAGATTTGTAGTATCAGTAATACTATTAAGCAATAGAGTGATAGCCTTACTATCTTCTTGATAGCGTTGATAATTGGTGTTTTGAAGCAGTTGTTGAGAAGCGACATCCCATTGTAGAGAAATATCATCGCTGAAAGGAATGGTAATTACTTCAGACTCTTTAACAGCGGTAGAGGTAGGTGATTGACTATTACAATGGTTGAGGACAATTGTAGAAAATACTAAAAACAAAAGTGTACATTTCATAGTTTAGTTTTCTCGAATTTTTTCTATAATATACTCGTAGTGAGTGTAGTGTTGCACAAAATCAAGATCGGTTACATCGATGATAAGAGAATTGATAGCGGTATTCTTCTGTATAAAATCCAAATAACCATAATGTATCTTTTTCAGATAATCAGGGGAGATGTTCTGTTCGTATTCCCTGCCGCGTTTTTTGATGTTCTCAATAAGGCGGTCGGTATTTTGATAGAGGAATACGTACAAATCGGGTTTGATGATTTGGCTATAGAGAATATAGAAGAGTTTGCGGTACAACACAAATTCATCATCAGTAAGGGTTACCTTAGAGAAAATGAGAGATTTGAAGATATCGTAATCGGAAACGACGAACTCTTTAAACAAGTCGGTTTGTGCTAATTGTTCCCGCATTTGTTGGTATCGTTCGGTAAGGAACGACATTTCGAGTGTAAAGCCGTATTGTTTAGGATTTTCGTAGAATTTAGGCAAGAAAGGATTATCGGAGAACTGTTCTAAAATCAGTTTAGCATTGAAGTCTTCAGCTATTTTAGTAGCCAAAGTAGTCTTGCCAGAGCCTATATTTCCCTCAATAGCGATATACTTATAATTTAAAAACGGCGACTTTTGTGCGGGAAATGACAGTTGATCGGACAAGCGTTGCACGGGTGAGGTATCATCGGTAGTTCGGAGTAGTTGGGCAACTGTTTTTTTAAGTACGGGGTGTACTTTGAGGTCATCGATATTAGCTAAAGGCTTAAGCACAAACTTGCGGTGTTGCAAGAGAGGATGCGGTATGGTAAGTCTATCGGTATGAATCACTTCATCGTCATAGAAAAGTATATCGAGGTCAATTGTACGGGATTGGTAGCCTTTAGAGTGAGGCATACGTTCGCGCCCTAGTTCGTGTTCTATTTGCAAGAGTTGCATTAGCACCTGCTCAGGAGAGAGGAAGGTGCGGCAGAGCAAACAAGTGTTGAGGAAAGCCTCGCCAGAAAATCCCCAAGAGGGTGTTTCGTAGATAGGAGCTATATCCACAATGGTACCTACTCGCATAGCGATGCCTTCAATGGCTTGCTGTAGGTAGGCTTTGCGGTTTCCTAAGTTACTCCCTAATGATATGTAGACGTCGTGGTTCAATTGACAATTAATAATTAATAAAAGTCTCAGTGTTTTGACACAATTTGAGACTAACTTTGCCAAAGGTGCAAGGTACAATGGACAATTAGAAACTTTGGCAAAGTAGAAGCAAGAATGCTATTTTTATTGATTCTTTGATTATTGGTTTTGTAAAAATCGTAATATATTGTCGTAGATGCGGTTTTCTATATCGGTAGTATCGGCAGGGAGGAATTTTTCACCCATAATATTTTCATAGAGTTCGATATAACGTTCTGAAACGGATTGTACATATTCATCACTCATCGCTGGTATTTTTTGTCCTTTTTCGCCTTGGAAACCTTGTGAGATGAGCCACTGGCGTACAAATTCTTTGGAGAGTTGGATTTGAGGTTCGCCGTTTTCTTGGCGTTCTTCATAGCCTTCTTTATAGAAATAACGGGAAGAATCGGGGGTGTGAATTTCGTCGATGAGTACGATTTCACCATCGCGGGTTTTACCGAACTCATATTTGGTATCTACCAAAATCAGACCGTGTTTAGAAGCGATTTCGGTACCACGTGCGAAGAGGGCGTAGGTATATTTTTCCATCAATCGATAGTCGTCTTCACTTACAATACCTTTACGAATAATGTCTTCACGAGAGATATCCTCGTCGTGTAAGCCTTGTTCTGCCTTAGTAGCAGGAGTAATAATGGGGTGTTGAGGGAACATATCGAACTCGCGCAATCCTTCTGGCAAAGGTACGCCTGAGAGCTTGCGCACACCATTTTTGTAGAGACGAGCTGAGTGACCTGCAAGATAACCGCGAATCACCATTTCTACTTTTAGAGGTTCGCACACTTGCCCTATAGAGACGTTAGGGTCGGGAGAGGCTATAAGCCAATTAGGCACGATATCTTCAGTTTGTTGCAAGAATTTTACAGCTATTTGGTTTAGTATCTGACCTTTATAAGGGATGCCTTTGGGTAGAATGGCATCGAAAGCTGAAATACGATCGGTGGCAATCATAATGAGAGTATCATCTTTTAATTGATACACATCACGTACTTTCCCTCTGTAAACAGACTTTTGTTTAGGGAATTTAAAGTTTGTTTTTGTTATGGTATTCATCTTCGTAAAAAGTTTTTAAAATCTCTTTTTTCGGGGCAAAGGTATAAAATAATTACGAATTACGAGTTACGAATTATGAAAAAATAGTACTTTTGCAATATCATTTTTATACGTTAAAAAGTAAAGACTATGAAAATCATTTGTATAGGAAGAAATTACCGCGAGACTATCGAAGAAAACAATCAAACACCACGTCAACCTATAGTAGTGTTTATGAAACCTGACACAGCTATCCACAACCTCGAGATTCCTTATTATATTCCTAATTTCACACAGGATTTGCATTACGAAATAGAATTAGTACTGAAAATCAACCAAAATGGGAAGTGTATTTCGGAGAAGTTTGCGCATAAATATTACGATGAGATTGCTGTGGGTATTGATTTTACGGCTTGCGATCTACAAACCGAATTGAGCCAAAAAGGGCTGTCTTGGGAGCAAGCAAAGGCTTTTGACAGCTCGGCTATCGTAGGAAAATTTGTATCTAAAGAAATGTTTAGCAACTCCTCCCCTATTGAGTTTCACTTAGATAAAAACGGCTCTACTGTACAAGAGGGAAAGACAACACAAATGCTCAGAGGATTTGACACTATCATTGCCGAAGTATCACAGTACTTTACCCTTCGCAAAGGCGACCTTATCTTTACAGGAACGCCCAAAGGAGCAGGGAAAGTAGTGGCAGGTGACTTATTAGAGGGATTTTTAGGAGATGAGAAGAGTTTTAGCTTGAAAATTAGATAATTTGGAAATTAGCCCCCGAACCCCCGAAGGGGGACAAGCTACAAAAGCAATTGTAAAATAGTGTTTTATTATATGTAACTGGCACAATGTTATTTACTAAAGAAGAGTTTAAAAACAATCTTGTTTCTTTGCTGGCAGCTCACTGTATAGCTATTAGCAAAAACGATTTATTTATCATAAAACCTATTGAAGAAGAAAATGTTACTTACAATTCATTTGATGATTATGTTAGATTATGGTTTTTAACTCCTAACAACATCAATAGGCACTTTTCATTAATCGAGGTAATTGATTTTTTATCTTTTTCCAACAATCGATACCCTTTATGGGTTAAAGTTAAATTAGTTGAAGTACACGAGTCCTATTCAGTTTTTGAATTGTGTATTAGTATGAGATTTAGGAAACCTTCGGAACTAAAATACAAAGAGTCGGGCTACCCTCCTTTTATTTTTGAAAAAATAATATGATTAGAAAATATGTCTTTAATTTTTTTTGAGATTACTAAAGCTTGTAGTATAGAATATTATAGACATTGTCAAAGCCATAAAACTTTGACAATGTGTGTGATACAAAAGCGATTTTAAAAATCAGCTTGTATAGCTTTGATGAGTTCATCTGGGTCTTTGAATTTTACAAAAGCTCCATTCTTGAAGTAAGAGATATGCCCTGTTTCTTCAGAGACTACTAATGCAGTAGCATCGGTTTTTTCGGTAATGGAAATAGCAGCTCGGTGGCGCAATCCATAGCGTTTAGGCAAATTGATTTCACTTGCAACAGGCAGTATTACCCTTGTAGCTACGATGTGGTCACCC
>ERZ772946.810-NODE-810-length-10514-cov-3.35711_pt1 | contig 10514 bp, 8 predicted proteins | sample MGYA00511680_ERZ772946 | MGnify/ENA primary metagenome ERZ772946 (study PRJEB29015, sample SAMEA2737918) | human oral metagenome | biome: human oral; feature: human-associated habitat; material: dental | place: China | collected 2016 ... | reverse complement strand
ACTCTCCGTTTCTGAGTCTTTCCTTAAAGGATTCCTTATCTTTTTTCTCTATAGGCACTCCATCGAGCACAAAAAGCATATCTGGTTTTTTCCTACCTCTATCACACTTAAAAAAATCAATAGAATGTACAAATGCATCATAACTTTGATGAGGTGTTTCCGTCAGTACATAGTGAGGTGTGGCGATTTCATAATAGCGAAACTTTCGATCCAATCTATAAAAATAAATGACATCCCATAGTTTGGCTTCTATTTTATACCTGCCCTCACTATCGGTTCGCACCGTATCTCTTCCATTGGTAACCGGAAAATCAACATAAGGTTTCTTTTTCTCATAAAAAACCCTTCCTGATATGGTAATTTGCGCCATAGTGGAAAGCGTAAAAAAGAATAGAAATATAGTTATTCGGATCATATCAAAAATATTTTATTTCTTTTTACTCTTATTCTTTATATTCCTCATTATAGTAATCCTTGGTATAAGCTACTAATCCATATTGACCGAGATAGCCATAATGTTTAGATAACTCTTGATAATCCATTACAGAATACTTGTAAAACTGTCCGCTTCGGAGTTCTTTTTTGAATGCTTCTCTATCTTTTTCTTCAACTATCTTATCATTACGTATAAAAAGGATTCCACAACCATAAGCATACTCAATATGAATATTACTATTCCTATAGAGTCTGTCCATAGTATGGTTATATACTTGGTGAGGTGTGTCTTTAAACACAATATAACAGCCCATATTGTCAAAATGGATTGTATCCCACTGTTTTGCTTGTATCTTATACATACCATTGGCATCCGTTGTTACATAATTAGCGACATAATACCCTTGATTGGTATAAGTTATCACGTCTGTATTTACAGTAATATTGGCAAGAGGATTCCCTTCTTTGTCAGTAACCTTGCCTGTTATAGTGATTTGCGCCATAGTGGAAAGCGTAAAAAAGAATAGAAATATAGTAAGTCTGTTCATAACTTTTATTTTTTAGTGTTTATAATGATTACTCCATAGGCTCCAAGAGAGCCATATAATAGAACTCCTGATTGTTCATCTATTTCTATTATTTCGTCTATTTTCTTCCGTCGTATTTTTTTGAGAAACTCTTCCTTTTTTTCTATAGGCAATCCGTCGAGAACAAACAACTTGTCGCAAGGAGTTTTCAAACTTATAGAAGGTGTAGAGGCTCTTGGGTCGCTACTTCTGCTTTCAATAGGAGGGTGTTGTACAAAGTTATGGCTTTGCTCTTTTGCTTCTTTTACAACAAGGTAACAATCCTCTATATTTTCAGGTTGTATCGCCTCCCAACGACGTGCTTGGATAGTGTAATTACCTATGCTATCTGTATAAGTCTCAGTATTCCTATCTTTATTATATACCCTAATATTAGCCATAGGATTCCCTTCTTTATCTGTAACTTTACCCGTTATAGTAATAAAAGAATTCATATAGTTATACCACCCTAAAATATTCCAATATTTTTGATATTTCTGATATTTCTTTAGCTTCCTTCTTGTCCAACGACTCATTGCAAGGCTATCAGCTTTTTGTTTAGCTACTTTGGTGGTAACATATATCAAGCCATTTATAGCACGTGATCCATATAAAGCTGTTACTATATCATTCCTTAATATATAAATTGTTTCAATTTCATCTGCTCTATTTTCCCATTCATCAAGGAATTTATGATTATCACTAATGTTTTCATCTTCCAGCATAATAAGAGGAGGTGTATTTTCTACAATAGAATGACAGGCTCTAAAAGCAGTCGCTATCTGGGTTATACTATTTGTTTTTTCGATAGACTCCTTAGCAACTTGCGCCATAGCCGAAAGTGTAAAAAAGAATAAAAATATAGTAAGTCGGGTCATAGCTTATTGTTTTTTCTGAGCTTTACGGGCTTGTCGTTTATCGTATTTCTTCTTAGCTTTTTCAGTAACTGCTACCAACACCCCATTGATAGCTCCAGAACCATAAATAGCTGTAGCTGCTGCTGGAGTAAGGTAATGAATCTCTTTTGAAATCTTTTGCCTGCTTGTTTTCTCTCGGAACTCCTTCTTGTCCATAGGCATACCATCCAATACAAAGAGAGGTGTAGCACAATAGTCCTCTGAAATTCGCGCTATTGCATTTGGAGAAATCTGCTTTATCATCTCTTCTATATACGCTTTCTCAGCTTCTTTATAAGTTCCTTCAAATGATTCCTCAAAATTAATTTCTTGAGTTTTCTCTTCATCGGTAATCAGTTTGCAAGAAGTACAACAATGCACCATCAGCATATCCCAACGGTGGGCTTTGATTGTGTAATTGCCTAAACTATCCGTATATGTCTCAGTATTCCTATCTTTATTATATACCCTAATATTAGCCAAAGGCTTGCCTTCTTTATCAGTAACTTTTCCTGAAACCACTATAAGACGATAGGTTTGATAGAATTCCCAAATCTCTGCATAAAGTTGCTCTTCCTTGTTGAGTTGACTATTAGGCGGATTACTAGCGAGCGCTTTTGCTTTCCGAAAAGTGTCCTTAGTGATGATATATACCGCTCCATATTTTGCACTACTGCCAAAAAGATTTTTAGCTTCTTCTCTAAAAAACACCAAGATTTCGGCTATATCATTGGGTTGAAGTTTTTCAGTCTTTAAACTCCATTTAGTAATTTTCTTCCCATCGATAATATAAAGAGGGGGCTCGTTAGAAATTTTCCCTACATCCTTTATGCCTCCGCCTTGGGATTCCTTAACTTGTGCTGTGAGAGGCAGAGAAAAGAGTAATAATAACAAATATTTCATAATAACGAGGGGCAAGTTACGAATGACGAGTGACGAATGACGAGTGACGAACGACGAGTTACGAGTTACGAATGACGAGGGGCAACTTTTCACTAAAAGATGGGTTGTATTTTCTTTACGAGGCTGTCCATTGAAATGGGTTGAGGTTTGATCACGGTACCCGTACGTACTTTATTGAGACCTTGAGCGAGGATGGTATCACCTTTTTTGAGTCCGCTTTCTACAACTGCGTAGTTATCGGCGCGGTTTTTAAGTGTGATGACGGTTTGTCGCAAGGTATCTTTTTCGGCTACGCGGTATACAAATACTTTTCCTTGTTGTTCAAAAGTGGCTACCTCAGGAATTACAAGTGAATTATTGAAATTTTGAGGTATTTTAATCGTTCCACTATTGCCATTAGTGAGCAATTTGTTAGGATTAGGGAAAGTAGCGCGGAACTGTATGCTACCTGTAGAGGGGTCAATTTGTCCGGTTACCGCTTGAATTTTACCTTTTTCAGCATACTCTTTTCCGTTAGCTAATACCAAAGAAGCCTCAGGCAGGTTTTTGAGTTTTTCGGCAGTAGTTTTGCCTTCGGTGTTAGCTAAAAAGTCGAGGTATTCTTTTTCGTTCATTGAAAAATAAGCATATACCTCTTTCACATCAGAAACGGTAGTGAGTACTGTATTATTGGCAGTTACTAAAGCACCTTCGCGGAAGTTGATTGCTCCTACCACTCCATTTACAGGTGCTTTTACCACCGCAAAACCAATATTACTCGCCACCTCGTTGTAGGCAGCTTGAGCGCGTTGCAAGTTGGCTTTGGCAGTTGCTAATTGCACGGAGCTCACGATATTTTTTTCTACCAAGGGCACTAATTTATCTACCTCCACCTTAGCCGCATCTACAGCTGCTTTGGCTGAGGCTGCCGACTGGTTAAGGGTTTGTGTTTCCAGCTGAAACAAAGGTTGCCCTTGGGTTACTGCCTGACCTTCGTCTACTAATACTTTGGTGATATAACCAGAAATCTTGGCCTGCACGGAGCTGTTTACAATACCTTCAATATTTACTGGATAAGAGAGTTGAGAAACCGTATTTTGCTCCCCTACTACAATCACAGGATAAGCCTCAGGTCCATTTGATTGTTGTTGTTGTTGTTGATTCCCATTATTACAAGCTATCATTGCGATAGCTACTGTTGTTGCTAAAAAGATTTTATTCATTATACTTAGTTATTAGTCGTTAGTTATTAATATGAATCAATGGTTGATTAAGTAATGTTTTAATGTTTCATTAATAGCCCCCGTTCCCCCGAAGGGGGACAATCCAGAGTGGTAGCCCCCGAACCTCCGAAGGGGGACAATCCAGAAAAGAGACTTTTATTATAACTCTTGATAAAACAATATGCTATTTTTTAACTCTTGATTCGCTTTATTAGTGGTTAGTTTTAGGACAAGTTGGACGGGGCTGACAAGTCGAGAGAGGTAGATGGGGTTGGAGGGTAAGTGTTATTGGCAAAAGTAGTTCAAAAATAGTTATAGGCAAGTGTGGGACGGCGTTAATCTTTTGTTAAAGTTTAGCAAATGAGACTAATACGCTGTTTTTAAAACTATGGTGCAAAGGTAAGATGAAGAGAGGATTTAGGCAAATAATATCGACAGAAAGGCTGATTTTATCGACGAAAAGTGCAAAGTACGAGGTGTATTTTTTTAACTATTGATTTGCTTTACTAATATTACACTAAAGACTCCCATTACGAGAATCACTCTAAGCATATTGTGTAAGGCTCTGTATTGAGGTTGGGTTTGGCTTTTCCAAAGAAAGGCTACAAAAAACAATAAATAAAGCATTGTGAAGTAGAGAAAGTACGTCAGTTTGAATATGGGGAAACTATGGAGTAGCCAATAGATAGGCATAAAGCAGAGCAATACGTTCAAGGTGATGAGTTTTTTAGCAAAACTCTCACCATAGACCACGGGAATTGTAGCGTAGTTGTGAGTAAGATCACCTTTGATGTTTTGCAAATCTTTGATAAACTCTTTGGTGAGCATTAACAGAAAGATGAGTATAGCATGGGCAAAAATCACGGTTTCAAAATTGCGATAATACACAAATATTGCAAAAAAGGGGATAATAGCTAAACTTGCTGAAGTGAGGTTGCCCCAAAGCAGTAGCTTTTTGATACGGTGTGAATAAAGCCACATTGTGAAGATATAACCTGAAAAGAAAATCACTGCTCTAAACGACACATAACTGGCTACTATTACTGAGAGAAAATTGAGCAAAAAATAGAGGGTAAGTTTGGTATTCTGACTCACTAAGTGGTTGATCATCGTTTGGGTAGGTTTATTAATCAAATCTTTATCTTTGTCGTAAAAACCATTGATAATATACCCTCCAGCGATAGCCAAAGCTCCTGCTATGACGAGCATCAACAAGTGTGTATCGGCAAGGACTTCACGCCAAGGTTTTTTGGAGAGCACGAAGATAGAGGCTAAGTACTGAGCTACACAAACCATCGCGATATTGTAGCCACGCACTACCGAAAAAAGCCCCAATAATTTTAATAAAGCTCTTCTCTTCATACTATCTAACTGTTATTTCTAACTTCTATATTACTTGTATATAGAAAGTCGTTGTCCCACGCGTACTTTATTACTTTTCATTCGGTTCCAGCGTTTGATATTATTGATTGTCACGCCGTGGCGACTAGCAATTTTACCTAAGTTATCGCCTTTTTTCACCGTATAAACTGTTTTTTTAGTAGATTTACCTCCTGCGTATTGTTCGCCTTTGGTTACTTCAGGAAGAACTTGTTCACGTTGAGCTTTTTGTTCGTTTAGGTAGTTGTAGATAGCTTGTTCATTAGATACGAACTTACCTATTTCGGAGATAGGCAAACGCACGGCATAGTTGCGCCCTTCAACATAAGGCACTACATCTAATTGGTAAGAAGGGTTAAAAAACTGAATATCTTGTACATCCATACCTGTAATTTCGGCTATATCCTTGAAAGGAATGGCTTGTTTTACACGAATGGTATCAGTTTGGAAGAGATGATTGGCGCGTTTTTGAGGTTTGAAGCCGTGTTCTTTAGCATATTCAAAAATATAGAGTGTTGCCAAGAAAGCAGGCACATACCCCGCTGTTTCACGAGGAAGATAGGGGCGCAAATTCCAATAGTTAGTCTTTCCGTTAGATCGGCGTATAGCTTTAGTGACATTGCCAGGTCCTGAATTATAGGCAGCGAGAGCTAAATCCCAGTCACCAAATATTTTGTAGAGTTCGTTTAAGTATTTTGCAGCGGCCTTAGTAGAACGAACGGGGTCGCTGCGTTCATCGACATAGTTATTTACCTCTAAGCCATAGCTTTTACCTGTAGCATACATAAATTGCCATAAGCCTGTAGCCCCAGCACGAGAGCGGGCTTTAGGATTTAAGGCTGATTCAATAATGGCGAGGTATTTCATTTCAAGAGGAATTTTTTGGTTACTCATTTCCTGCTCGAACATTGGGAAATAGTAATCACTGAGGCTCATCAGGCGTTCTAAGGAAGAGCGGCGATTTTTCAAAAACGATTTGATCACCTGTTCTAATATAGGGTTATACTCCACGTTGAAAGGTGTTTTTTCATTCAGTTTACGCAAGCGCTCTTTGAGTACTTCAGTAGGCAACTCACTGTAATCTACATCAGTAGGGGTTGCGGCTACATCTTCGCTCATTTGAAAGAACAAATCGGAATTAGACAGTTCTTTCAGCCATTTTTCATCGTATTTTTTTATGTTGGGATTATCGTTAAACTTGTGTAATCCTTCGCGTTTAGGATTTCTATTTATTGTGTCTTTTTGAGAGTTTTGCGCCTGCATTGGCATACTACCTAAGAGCAAACAGGCGAGGGTAGTGAGTGTATATTTTTTAAATTTCATATTCTTAATAATGTAAGTGCGTTTTTTAGTTTATTACAATAAGGGCGACAAAACTACTAAAAATATTACAAAGAGACAAACATTCGCTCAAGAAACTTTAAAAATCGATTTCAGGGTCTTCAGTATCTCCTTCTTTTTCTTTATTGCAATCTATAGGAATTTCTTTGTTTTGAGGGGCAGGAAAAGCGCCTTTAGAAACGCTCAAATCTTTATCGGCATAGCATTTTTTCATATAATAGCCGAATATGGGGAGTGCCATTGTAGCCCCTTGACCGTAGGCAGTAGTACGGAAGTGTACCGCGCGGTCTTCACCTCCTACCCAAACACCGGTAACAAGATTAGGCACCATACCGATAAACCAACCATCGCTATTATTTTGAGTGGTACCTGTTTTACCTGCAATAGGGTTCGTAAATTGATAAGGATATCCTGTCATTACATTTTTGTAAATGGTATTATAAGTTTCTGCACCTTTGGTACGCAAGCGCGCTCCTGAACCATAGCGTGTAACCCCTTCCATCAAGTTTACAACAGCACGAGCTACTTCAGCACTTACTACATCGTGAGTTTCAGGGGTGTTTTCAAAAAGTACTGTACCGTTCTTATCTTCTATACGCGTTACCAACACAGGTTTTACATATACCCCTTCATTGGCGAAAGTACCATAAGCCCCTACCATTTGGAAGACAGTTGCATCGGCGGTACCTAAGGCGATAGAAGGCATTTCGGGCATATTGGAAGTGATGCCGAGTTTTCTCACCAAATTGATCACGGGTATAGGACCTACTTTATCCATCAGGTTTACAGTAATAGAGTTTACTGAGTTTGCCAAAGCGTATTTGAGGGTCATCATTTTACCTGTGAAATTACCTGTAGAGTTACGTGGGCACCACGCTTGCACATTGCCGTACTTATGAGCTTCTACACACGTTGGGATATCAGGGAGTTCCATACAAGGAGAATAGTGCAATTGGTCGATAGCGGTGGCATATACAAAAGGTTTGAAGGTAGAGCCCGTTTGGCGAGCTCCTTGTATCACTTGGTCGTATTGGAAATGCTTGTAGTTGATACCTCCTACCCACGCTTTTATGTGTCCTGTTTGAGGTTCCATAGACATCATACCTGTACGCAAATAAGCTTTATAATACAATATAGAGTCACGTGGGGTCATAATGGTATCTTTTTCACCTTTCCAACTGAAGACACGCATCTCTACTTTTTTATCAAACGACTCGCGGATTTCCTTTTCGGAATAGCCTAAATACTTAAGGTGTATCCAGCGATTAGAGTTTTTCATTGCGCGTTCCATTAGGTTTTTATACTCTTCTTTAGAGACTTTCACAAAAGGATAGGTAGCATTTTTCTTAGGGTTATTCTCGGCGTCGAAGGCTTTTTGTAGTTGTTTCATATGAGCTTTCACAGCAGCCTCGGCATAAGCCTGCATCTTAGAGTCGATGGTTGTATAGACTTTCAATCCGTCGAGATAGAGGTTGTGTTTAGTACCATCGGGTTTAGGGTTTTGGTCTATCCAGGTTTTCATATAAGAACGCAAGTACTCACGGAAGTAGGTTGCCATCCCGTCGTTATGACTTTCGGGGGTAAACTTGATTTTCAATGGCAACTTTTGCAAGGAATCTTTTTGTTCTTGGGTAATGTAGTTGTTCTTAGCCATTTGGGCGAGTACCACATTGCGACGGTTAGTTACTCCTTCTTTATTTTTCACAGGATTGTAGAGAGCAGAGTTTTTAAACATCCCTACAAGCATTGCGCCTTCTTCTATTTTGAGGTTTTTAGGTTCTTTATCGAAGTAGATTTTAGCAGCCGAACGGATACCATCGGCATTGTTATTGAAGTCGTAGATATTAAAGTACATTGCTAATATCTCTTCTTTAGTATATTGTTTTTCAAGGCGTGTAGCGATCACCCATTCTTTTATTTTTTGAGTATAACGTGCTAAACCTCTGGTTTTTTCTTTATGAAAAAGCTGCTTTGCCAATTGTTGTGAGATGGTGGAAGCACCTCCTTTTCTACCAAAATAGACCATTGCCCGCAACGTACCACGCACGTCGATTCCTGAGTGTTCATAGAAACGTTCGTCTTCGGTGGCGACGAGGGCATCGACTAAGTGTTTAGGTAAATCTTTGAAGCGGATAGGCGTACGGTTTTCATCTAAATAGAATTTTCCTAACGATTTACCATCGGCGGTAACGATTTCGGTAGCTAAATTGGTTTCGGGATTTTCCAAGTGTTGGAAGTCGGGCATTTCGCCCAACAAGCCTAAAGAAGCCGAAGTAAAGAGTAATATCACTCCTACCACACCCGCTATAAAGATATACCAAAACCATCTCACGACTGTGCTGAGTCCTTTTTTAGGTTTGCGGCTGCTGTTGTTACTGTTTGTGCTGTTTGCTTTTTTCATAGTTTATTATTTTTTAAGTCTCCTACGAATTTCACGAATTTACACGAAATTGAGACTATATAAAACTCTTTTGTTAGGCAATTATTTATTAGTTTCTTCGCGTAGCCCCACTTCGGTGATTCCTTTGAGTACTGGTATTCCTTCATCATCACCTATTTTGCGCATTGCTTGTTCTATTTTGATGTTGTACTTACCTTTAGCAGGGAAAACGAATTGTTCTTTGTACCACAATTTGCTTTCTTTCACTGCTGAATAGCCATCTCCCAACCATTTACCTTCGGGGGTTGCCATTTCGTATTGCAACGTATCGACAATTACCTTATCGCTATTGGGCACTTCCATTTTGGCAATCAAATAGATATTGCTAAACTCGTAATGCTCATCGTTACGCAACATTATGAACAAGTTTTTTTTAGCCAACGTATCGTTTGCTTCTAAAAGAAAGGTTACAGGTTCGTTTTTAGTCCAACCATTAGGCAAAGACACATATTGGCTGTATTCCACATTACTATGGCAAGACACGAGGGTTAGCCATAGGAGTAATACACTAAGCGTTCTCATTTTTAGGTTTATCGGCATTAGAGGCTTTGGGTTTGTTATTTTTATTATTGGGCTTTTTCTTAGCGGTATTGGGGTTGTTGTTAGCATTAGGATTGTTATTATTGCCGTTATTTTTAGGCTTGGGCGATTGTTTCTTTTTGTTAGACTGCCCTTGGGGTTGGGATTGTGCTTGTTGGGTTTTGTTATCTCGCTGAGGCTTACTGTTATTATTGCTCGCTTTTTTGTTGTTATGCTTGTTCTTTTTGCGTTTAGGGGTATCGAAACGGGTGATGCTATCTTCTTCTACTGGAGCGAGTTCAATACCTTCATAAGCTGAAGTGCTTTTACGTGAAGACAAATCGGTAACGATAGCATACTCTTCTAACTCTTCAATAGGTTCTCCCTCTTTATTGAGTTCCATAATTTCTTTTACGCTATCTACTGAGAGTTTGTGCCAAGTGATAGGATTTTCGTCATAAGTGAACCACATTAGGCGTTTGAAGATGTCTATTTTTTGGCACGATGCCATACCGCGCTGTGTGTGGAGTTTCACATCGGTACGAGGAAAATCTTGTAAGGCATCGAGATAAGTATCGAGTTCGAAGTTTAAACAGCATTTGAGTTTGCCGCACTGACCTGCGAGTTTTTGAGGGTTGAGGGACAATTGCTGGTAACGCGCTGCAGATGTAGAAACGCTTCTGAAATCGGTGAGCCAAGTAGAGCAGCAAAGTTCACGACCACAAGAGCCTATCCCACCTAAACGAGCAGCCTCTTGACGGAAACCTATTTGTCGCATTTCTATGCGTACCGAAAAGGCTTTTGCCATATCCTTGATGAGCTGGCGGAAATC
>ERZ772946.802-NODE-802-length-10564-cov-46.0349_pt1 | contig 10564 bp, 15 predicted proteins | sample MGYA00511680_ERZ772946 | MGnify/ENA primary metagenome ERZ772946 (study PRJEB29015, sample SAMEA2737918) | human oral metagenome | biome: human oral; feature: human-associated habitat; material: dental | place: China | collected 2016 ... | reverse complement strand
ACCCTCAAGGCGGAGATATCCAAGGTCCACAAGAACCAGCTACTCGGTGCTGGGGGACCGCACGATGCACGTGATGCGGGGCCGCCCTGAGAGCGCCGAGCGTCACGGTGTCGGTCACGTGGCCCGCTGTACCGCCCGTGCGCCTCATGGGCGATCTGGGCCTGTGCGGCGTCAGACGCGCCAAGTCCCTGCGCACCACGCGCAGCGCGCCGCGAGAGCAGTGTTCTGCCGACCTGGTCAGGCGCCACTTCGAGGCGTTTGCTCTCAATGAGCTGTGTGGGGTGCTGACATTCTCCCGCAAGCGGGAGGTACCCCCTCCTATGTACGCGCCTTCTCCGGGTGGGTCTACGGCGCCTTCATCACCGACGTGTACTCGCGGAGGATCATCGGCTGGCAGACCTCCACCAGTCTGTACACCGACCTGGCCCTAGACGCCCTGGAGATCGCCGTCTGGCAACGAAAACGTCAGGGGCCGACCTGACGGGCCTGGTGCACCACTTCGACCGCGGCGCGTAAGTACAGGTCCATCCGCTACGGGCAGGCCCTATCAGAGTGTGATGCCGTCACCTCAGTGGGTTCCATGAGCGACTCCTTTCTGCTTTGCTCTGACCGAGGCACTCAACTCGCTGTACAAGGCCGAGCTCATCCGTAACCAGGGACCCTGGCAGGACATCGACACCGTCGAGCACGCCACCACTGAGTTGGTCCACTGGGCGGACACCATTCACCCTCACTCCGCCATCGGGATGCGAACCCCCGTCGACCACGCAGCCGCCTGGGTCCCCGACATCAGCCAGAACAGCCAGGAACAATCACAACAGGAAACCACCCGCACCAGATAAACCAGCCTCCACAAAACCCTGGGCTTGACAATGTTCCTGTCCTCCTTCGCCTCCCTGAGCTCCCGCCCCGTCTCCCGGTCCTACTACCAGCGCAAACGCCAACAAGGGAAACGTCACAACCAGGCCGTCCTCGCCCTGCCCCACCGCCGTATCCTGACCCTGCACGCCATGATCCGCAACAACAGCCTCTACAACCCACAACCATCAACACAGCTACCCACAGCCGCTTGGCACACCACATAGGGGCCCCTGGCCCAACCCTGACCTCGCTCAAGCCCTCAACGACATCCACCACAACGCCAAATGAGCGACCTCAGGTCTAAGCCGGCCTGTAAGAGATCAATATTGGGGCACGAGTAGGGGCAAACGCCCTAACATCGAACTGCACCATATGGCGATAATCAAACCATGTTTCACATTCAGCCCCCCAGGCTCACACACCTCAGACGCACCCTGAATGTATGTAGTTCAAATCTGGGGTCTGACCAGACCGGCATAACAACAGTAGAGCATGCCGGGGCATATCTTGTGGCGGCAGCAATAGTTTCGGCGATCCTAACGGTTAGTTTCACCCCGCTCGCTGATAATTTTCTGTGTACGATCGAATCGGCGATTTCCAACTCTCCGACAGCAAGTTGCCGCAGCGACGTGAAGCCAGTTAGCGTTGGAAGGCCTTCCAACGGAAGCGGCAGCGACGCCTCTAACACTAACAGCAGAGCTCAAAACCGGAGCGAGCAAGCAGATTCTCAGCATAGCAAATCGAACACCACCCCGGCGAAGTCAAATGAAAACGTCGACCAGGCCAAAGTAAATAACTCACTGAAACAAATCCGAGAAGGGATAAATGGTGGCTGGTATGGGGTAAGCACTGGCGACCTAGAAAAAATAGAACGTGCATTCAATGGACTCAATGGGGCTGAAGTTGATTCCGTAATCAAAAATATGTCAGATGATGAGTTAAAGCGGTGGGTAAAACTACTAGAAAGACCTTGGTTCTTTGGATGGAGTGGCTGGGACGTCCAGCACCGCCAGCAAATGTGGACGAAAATTCTAAAAGACGCCTCACCAGAAACAGTGCGTCGACTTGCTGGAACCACCAAAGACATTCAGCCTAAATACGACAATGTCGGTGGCGACGCAGCCAATGATAACACAAAACAGAACAATCGTGAATATAAGGAAGTTGCCCCAAATGCTAAACCGGTTGTCAATGGAGTTAACCCTGATGACGTTAGTCAAGGCGCGCTTGGAGACTGTTGGTATATTGCCTCTCTTCAGGCTGTGGCACGATCCAACCCAAGAATCATTGAAGAAGCCATAACCGACAACGGAAACGGTACATACACTGTACGTCTCTACCATGATGGCAAGCCGGTGTATTTAACAGTTACAGGGGATCAAGTGGAGAACGAAAGAGGACCAGCATTCGCTAGATCAACAGACAGAAAAGAACTATGGCCCAGCATAATGGAAAAAGCCCTCGCATCATATGAAGGTTCCTATGGTGCCATAGAAGGTAACTGGACTTCACACGGAATGGAAGTGATAACGGGACAAAAGTCTACACAGAAAAACGACTTCTCCGCCAAGGACTTGAAAAATTCTCTCGACAATGGTGAGGCAGTGGCCGTAGATTCTAAAGATAAACCTTGGAGACCACCTTTTTCGGAAGATGACCCGAATTCCTATCCTGACCCATTATATAGGCCAAATGCGCAGGACGCAAATGGGAAAACCCTAGGTGACCCTCTCCACTATAATCATGCCTATAGCGTGAAGTCGGTTGATCTAGGTGACCCCAACGACGATTCGGACGATAAAGTGACTGTAGTTAACCCCTGGGGTCAAGGGTATGCTCCAATAACGTTGAGATTTGAAGACTTTAAAAGTCATTTTAGAGCGTTTTCTTTCAATCCCACAAAATGACACGCAACCTTGCATTCGCACACGTTAAGTCGAACCGAACATGAAAAAGACTTAGACAAAGAAAAGGTTTTGACATTTTCATATTTCACACTTTTCGTAAATATTGATCCTGTTAAATCTGCACTAAGAAAAGAAGGCTAGTGGTGGTTAATTTGATGTACCTGTGGGCATCGGATGAATGGTTAGGAGGTTATTCGCGGGACGTGACAGATGGCCTTCAACCTGGACTAACACAAGCGGTCGCCGTAACTGCAAATTACCCTCCTAGCGCAGGAGGTAACTATGTATGACTTAGGTCGAGACAAATTGCTATGTTGTTGACCCCGTAATTTAGTTGGAGTAGAATCGTAAGCCTGACATTCGTTTCAAGAAGTCACTTCACATCACGGAGACACTCGATGAAAAAGCCGAAGAAAGTGATCGCATTCTCTCTTGCAGCCTTAGTAATCACGGCTATCCTCGTTTCGTATTTGTTGTTTCAAAGGCCCCTAACTGAAGGAACGCCAACTTTATCTCCGGATGTAGAATCACTCCGCAGCCAAGCATCAAATTTTATCGAGAATAAGCCTAATAATGGAGGGGATTGGAGCTTAGTTGTAACTTCCGTTAACTCAAAGAATGTTTGGATTTCTTTTGTTAGAAACGATGAAGAGGCTATTAGTTCGAACATACCGGTAGGATCCTCTCGAGAAGTTTCTGACTGCACTGTGACTGTTCTTGAATCGCATCCCCGCCGTCCAGGCAATGGGTCTGGCGATACAAGTTCCTCAGCACTCATCGCTGTTCAGTGCCCTAACGAACCATCGTTCAGAAATGGCGAGCCTTCTCCGAGTGCTTCATAGAGGCTTATTCCTGGGATCTATGTGAGTATGAATCTGGGGTGCGCACTGTTTCTTGGACTGGGGAGTTTTTCTTCCCCTGAGTCGATAAGATCGATACCACATCAGCAGCGAGAAACTCCGAGGATTCAAGGCGCAGGTCGTGCGGCATCGAGAAGGAACGCACGATAGCGTCAGTGGCCGGCCATACGATCTTGTAGCCCAAACGGCGGGGAACTGGGTTGCAAGATACAAGAAGGATAACACCACCGATCAGGACCGCAAGAAGGCGTCCGAGTCGGCCGAGATAGTAAAACTGCGAGCAGAGGTCCGTGAACTGCGTCAGGAGAATGAGTTCCTGAATAAAGCTGCCGCCTTTTTCGCCAAGGAACGACCGTGACCGAGCGCTGCGAGCCGATCAACCGCATAGAAGGCTCCTACCCCATTTCTTCAATGTGCCAGTGGTCCAGGGAATCAAAATCAGGGTACTACTCCTGGCGCGACCAACCCCAGTCGCAGACGGCCATTCGGACCTGGCTCATGACGCTAAGTGTGCTGGGGGTGGAGTGCTCAGGGCGGTGAGAATTTGTTCGGACTTGGGGGTTAGTTGTGGTGCGGCGTTGATGTGGTGGCCGTTGAGGTTGATGGTGACCTCCTGCAGGCCGCGTAACTCGCGCACGATCCTGGCGATGCTCATCCCGGTGGTGTCCTGGAGGTAGCGGGCGACGGCCAGGGAGGCCATCACCACGGTCAGGTGGGCCTCGATGGCGTCTCGGGTGTGGTGGAAGACGGGGCGGGCCCTCAGGTCGTGCTTGCTCATCCGAAAGGACTGCTCGACATGCCACAGCTCGTGATACGAGGAGACGACCTCACCAGCGCCCATCAGGTGCGAGGGGATGTTGGTGACGTAGCCCTTGAGACCCACCAGGGACCTGGCCCTGGCGATGGAGGCCTCATCAAGGACCTGATCGCCTTGATGGACGGTGACAAAACGCGTGCCCTTGGGACGCTTCTCACCGGCGATGACGGCCCGGGCCCGGTTGGCCTGAGCGGTCAGGGTCTGGCTGTCCCGAGCCGCACGCTTCTTGGAGTAGACCCATACCGCCCTCCACGAACCCGGGTGAGTGACCGGGTCCCACACTGGCTCGGCCTTGAAACTCTTGTCCCGCTCGGTGTTCAAGCCTCTTTTGGGGGTGATGGTGTCAATGACCTGTCCATCGGTGAAGGCGTCACCTTCCCAGCGGAAATGGGCCTCCAGATCCCCCGGGGCCCGGGTGGTGCGGGCCCCGACGATGAACCGCAGCCTCGCCTCATCCAACGCCGCCAGGTTGGCCGCCGAGAGCATGCCTGCGTCAGCGACCACCACGAGCTCCTCGATGCCGTGGGCGGCCTGGAATGCCTCCACGATGGGAACGATCGTGGAGGCCTCGGCCTTGTTGCCCTCCCAGCAGCCGACCTGGAGAGGAAAACCTGCCCGGTCAACCAGCAGGCCCACGATGACCTGAGGGTCGACCCTACGCTCCTTGGAGTAACCGACCTTGCGCAGGTCGTCCTCACGCTCGGCCTCGAAGTACAAGGTGGTGACGCCTGCAGGCACAGGGCCAGACCCCCACTGGCGGTGACGTGATCAAACAGGGCCTGACAGATCGCCTCGCGGTAGCCCCGCTGCCCGCAGCGTCCCAGGGAGCGGAGCAAGGTCCGCGCACTGACTGACTCCAGGCCCAGATCACCCAGCACGCGGGGGACCTGGGCCTTGGAGGTCGGCTCGATCAAGTGCGCCAGAACCATCTGCTCAAAGGCCCGATCACCTCCAGTAGCGTCCCCCAGCCCCAGACGGGTGTAGACCCCGTGCAGAACGTCCCACAGCAGGCCCGAGCGCTTGGAGACCACCGTTGCGCCTACCAGGCCGGTGTGTCCAGGCGCTGGTTCCAGGGACTCCAGGTCCAGCAGCCCCTGGCCCTGCCAGGCAGCGATCCTCTGCCGCCCGACCTCCAGCAGGGCCGCCACCTCGGTCTCGTCGTGGGCTGAGCCCAGGTGCTCCACAATCCGACGCACACCACCGGACTTGGACACGATCTGCACCGCCGTGGCCCCCGACGCGGTCCTGACCTTGCGCACAAACGGGCTCACACCAGCACACCATACGGGCTCTTAGTGCCCCACCACCAGACCCCCAACACCGTAATACCAACGAAAACTCACACCAGCCCACCCACAACCCACCAAGGTGTCACCAGTCGGGAGCCAAGGTCTCCACCCGGCTGGCCTCAGCCTGAGCTCTAGGCTCCCGAGCAGGGGCTTCGTCTCGAAGACACCATGCCTCCACCTGACACCGACCGACTCGGCAAACGTTGGCGCTGGCGCATATCTGTCCGTAGAGTCTCAGTCAGATAACGGTATCGACCCCGACGACACCGCTCTGCATCTGTCGCCTCATCGAAAGGACGCACTCCGTGCGCTGCCGTTCCCAGTTTGCCCGGCTGGCAAGGACAGTCGTCCTCACACTCTTCGTCGGTATCTCAGCCAGCGCCACTCAGCCCGCTGCCGCAGCCCCAGACTCAGGGGCGAAGCAGGCCGCCAGTACCACACGGTCACTGACCAGCGGATACAGCGCGGAAGGTTCCGGGACCAACCCAGTGACCACGCAGGTCACCGGCGCGAGGGCCAAGCGAGCAACGTCTCAGTGCGCCAACCAGCGCTCCTGCCCATCTCCCTCATCCCCGGAAGTCACCAAGCAGGCGGAGAACACGGGAGCCGGTCGGGCCAAGCATTCTCACCCTTCTGCGGCATCTCAACCCGACTCCACGCTCGAGTCGTCACCCAGCCGGCTAACAGTCGGCACAACGGCGTCGGGTAAAACCCCCGGCACCACGGCGGCACCCCAGTCCTCGGTCACGTATCCGGTTCTGACCATCAGCGGCGATGTCACCTACCAGCGAGCAACCTCCGCTGAACCCGATGGAACCGGCGCCGTCAGCCATACGCTCTCCTACAAGGCCGACGTCCCGGTCCCGGAGCACAGCCAGGAAGTCGACTCGGCATGGAACAGCTTCGGTATCGTCTCTCCCCCGAAGGGGCAGCGCATCAGCCTGGGAAACCTTGCTCTCTCCTATGACACCGGCGGTGACCTCGACAAGATGACCTTCACCCATGTCACCGAGGGATCTGCTAACGGCGGCATCTCCGGAGTCCCCGCGGGCACGGCAGTCACGACGGTGGTCACCACGACACTTGACGTCTCAACACTCAGTGGATCGGATCGCGATCTCGCTAACGACTACACCTCAACCGTCCTGCTCTCATCGGGCACCGTCAATATCCCCGCAGCCTCATTGTCCGTGGGGGATCCGCAGGGCTCCTCTGCCAGTGGCACATTCGCCGCCGTCCTGGCTGCCAAGGCGAGCACCAAGCAGCTCGTTGTCAACGGCACGGCGATCACCGATAACGGCGGATTCGACACCCTCTCCGGAAGCTGGAGCACCGACAAGCTCACGAAGGACCGCAAGCAGCTGGCGAGTCAGACCCATTAGCCGGTTCCTCTTGTGGACGCCTGACGACAACGCAAGGACAGCGTATGAAGACTCCTGTAAGAGCTGCGGCGGCAGCGATGGCCGCACTCGCCCTGTGCGCCTGCGGCCACAGCGGCGCCTCGGACTCCAGCACCGCCTCGGCTGCAGCATCCGCATCTCAGCCATCGACGTCGAATGACTCCAGTGCGGCGGCGTCGGACGGCATGATGACTCTGCTGCCCACTGGGAACCTCGTCATCCAGGTACCTGGGGACGCCGTCACCGGCACCACCACGACCTACGACGACGGTATGCAACAGATCTACTACGACAGCAGAGGCAGCATTCCTCTCACGGTTGCTGTCGAGTACTACGCAGCCGGCGCCAAGCCCGCGGCAAGCATCCTGACCGCAGAGCAGCAGGCGCTGACCGCTCAGTCCATCCAGCCGAAGGTCACCCCCGTTGACGTCCCCGGCGGATCCGGCGCGAACCGTCTGGACTGGCAGACCACGGCGATCCCGCCATGGCTGCAGGACCGTAAGACCTCCGAGGTTCCCATCACCTGCGCGGGGATCATCGTCGACGGCCCAGGCGGAGAGAGCTACGGCGTCTACGTCTTCGCGGACCCCAAGAACAAGGAGAGTCTGAACCGCATGTCATCCGTCCTCACGTCAGTGGCGGTGAGCGCCTCATGAAGCGCCGCCTCCTCATGGCCGCCGGCGGCATCGCCTCCCTGACCGCAGTCGCCTCATGCAGCAAGTCTCCAGAGAAAACCCCTGTTTCAGGAATGACCTCAGTCGAGGACGTGAAGCAGCCGCAAGCCCCGTCCAAGAGTCCGCAGGATGCTCCCCAGGACTGGACGAGCATGAACTTCTCCGGTATCTCTCTCAGTCTGCTGTCATCTCTCAAAGGCCCCACCCGGCGCAGCGGGTGGCCCCCGTATGCCGTCTCCTACGACCTGCAGACCAACGACACCAGCTTCGAGCAGCGGGTCCTGCTCTCCGGCATCGACGCGAGCACCACCGCCGACGGCGTCAGGCAGACCGTCAATCTCACGAGCTCCTACCTCTTTGAGAACTACTCGGAGATCGGCCGGGTCTCCTGGGAGGCCAGCGGGGACAAGCCCGCCACTGAGCGAGTCGCCTTTTCCTGGGGTCCTACAACATCCTGGCTGGGGTGGACCTGGCTGCTTGCGTCAGAAGTCGGAACTGGCGTCGTCACTCTTCTGAGCACCACCCTGGATGACGGGCTGCGCAACGGCATCGAGAACTCTCTGACCCTGACGAGGCAGCAACAATGACCATCCAACGACGACGTGCCCTTCTAGCAGCCTCAACGGCCACAGCCGCAACGCTTCTTAGCGGCTGTTCCTTCGCAAAGCATCCAGGGCCGAAAGGGGACTGGGACCGTCTTGAGGACGGCGACCTGCTTCTCGCGGTTCCCAAGGGCTGGGATCGGTCAGTGGCGCAGTCCAGCATCTGGGGCACCAAGTGGACCGACCCGTCAGACAAGTCGGCCGTCCTCATGACGGCCCAGTCCGTGAAAGCGAAGGACGGCTACGACGCCCTTGACCTCGCCATGAACGCCGCACGGGCCGTGACTCGCGGCTACCAGCCGGTTGGCTCTCGGACCGCTGTCACCAACGGCTCCGTCATCCTGGTGCAGCAGCAGTACCAGTTCACATGGCCTTACCAAAAGCCGGGCTCCCTCTGGGCTATCAGCCGGGAGTCGACGATCTGTCTCGTGGATTTCTCAGGAGAGAAGATCACCAGCGATCAGATCTCGACTCTGGGCCAGTGGATCGAGCTGCGCTGAGGCGGGCGCCCACCCCCCTCACCCCCAGCGCACATCGACGTGGCGGTTGGCGGCCTTGCCTGCCTCGTTGACACTGCCGTCCGCGTTGGTCTCGGAGGCCACGGGCTCGCTCTCCCCCTTGCCAGAGGACTGGACGTTCAGGGAGGGGACCTTGGAGGTCAGGTAGTCGGCAACGGCCTTGGCTCGTTGCTCGGAGAGCGTCTGGTTGTAAGCGTCGTCGGCGACGGAATCCGTGTGCCCCACCACGGTGACCGTGGCCGGCGGCTTGCCGTTCCAGCGCTTGACGATCTCGTCGAGCACCTGCTTGGCGCGGTCAGTCAGGGCCGAGGAGTCGACGTCGAAGGTGACGTCTCCGGATAGTGAGGCCACCGTGGTCTGGCCGTCCGAGGAGTAGGTGACCGCGCTGTCCGAACTGCTCGAACGCGACACCGGGACCACACGGCGATCCAGGGGCTGAACCCGCCGGGAGTCACCCGGACCGGCACTTTCCGGCGACACAATGGTCGGTGCTGGATCCGGCGTAGCGTTCTTCGCCGGAACCGCCACTGGGCGGCCGGCATGGGGATCAGCCGGTAACGCGGCAGCCCCCGCCGCAGTCGACCAGGCCAATGCGCTCGCACCGGCAATCGCAGCGATGAGCCTCGTACGATGTCGTAGCCCCGCACCCCTTGCTCGTGATGCAGGAAGAGTCCGCCGCTTCATCGTGACACCGCCACGTTACTGAAGGTTCCACCATTAGGAATGGTGACACTGACGGTCTTCGTGTCCGCGGGAACGCCGGTGAAGGTCGCCTGGAGTGCGATCGTCTGACCGGGCTTGACGAACTCGTTGAGGTCACCGGAGCACAGACAGCCGCCTTGGGAGTCGTAGGAGACTCGATAGATGTTCGAGGAGGACGGCTCAATGAGCGTGAGTCCATCGACGTTGTTCTTACTTCCTCCCGGTGTCGCCTTTCCGCTGGGCTGCGGAATCGAGTCGTCCCCATCCGAGAAGTAGTCGGTGACGTACATATCATTGCTCTTGTCGTCATTCGTCACGGAGAACATGACGGTGACCGTCGTCCCCGTGGCGGAGACGGAGTTCAGGGAGACGGTTGCAGGCTTGCTGTCAATGCTGCTGGTGTGCGACTCAATGGCCGCGCCCTGGCCGCTATTGCTATCACCCCCGGACTGCGCCGACTTCGGCGCTGACGCCGACGTCGAGGTCGAGGTCGACGCTCCTTTCTCACCCGAGGAGCCTCCTGGCAGCTGGCAGGACGCCAGGGTTGCCGCCACACCAATGGCGCTCATGGCAGCCATGATTCGCTTCGAAGCAGTCATCATGATGGAACCTCCGTTGCTCTCGATCAGACCACGTTGACCTGAGGAATACCGAGACTCTATGCAGCACCCATCATTCGATAAATGGGGAGACTCCCACGGGGAAAATACGTGCAGTACCCGGCGCTCTACGGGAACCCCAGGGGACTCATATACTCCCCATGCAGCAATGGGGAGTACCCGGGGAGCGATGGGGAGTACCCGGGGAGCCCCTCTTGCTGGGATGATTACGTTATGATTACTCTCGATCGTTGAGAAATTTCAGCGGCCCCATGAAGGAGTTCTTGTGTTTCCCGTATCGTCTGGTTCTTCGTGTGTTCCTTCGGCGCCGTCTC
>ERZ772946.799-NODE-799-length-10577-cov-14.1935_pt1 | contig 10577 bp, 8 predicted proteins | sample MGYA00511680_ERZ772946 | MGnify/ENA primary metagenome ERZ772946 (study PRJEB29015, sample SAMEA2737918) | human oral metagenome | biome: human oral; feature: human-associated habitat; material: dental | place: China | collected 2016 ... | reverse complement strand
GCGCAGGGCTTGGAGCTTTTAGGCACTAAAATACGGCGCAAAGGCGGCATCATCACGGGCGAGATCGAGGGACAGAACTGCTACGGCGCGCAAAAGGTCGCTCGCGTGCGCGCAGCATACGATGTACAGGCTTTTGATCGCGTTATCGCTTACGGCGACAGCAGGGGCGACCGCGAGATGTTAGAATTCGCCGACGAGGCGCACTACAAGGCGTTTGAGTAAAATTTAACGCTGAAAGCTTAATAATAGTATCTGCGGCGACTGCGCTTTTGCCGTGAGTTAGAATTCACCTCACGCTGAATTTTATCCTTTTAAATTTATCGCGCTTATCTGCGGGATTTTATATCACACGATAAATTTCCATATTTTATTGCAGCGCAAAAGCCCTGAATTACGAAATTATGTTGCAGCATGGGATTTTAAAATTCTCGGTGCGGGTAAAATTCTAAAATTCCGTCGTGCATAAAATTTTAAAATTTTATCATAGCGTGAAATTTTGCTCCGAATGGAATAGATGTTTTTAAACCGAGCGTGAGATAAAATTTTAAATTTTGAAATTTTGCGGAATTTCTCGCTTACTAAAATTTCAGAATTTGCAGATTTTAAAATTCCACTCGCCGCGTGCGAAGCGGAATTTCAAAATTTCAAAATTCCGCGCCTTAGAATTCTAAAGTCTAAAGCATATTATAAATTCCGTCTAAAAGGAAGTATTTTTTATCCGCAGTGCCACGGTAAAATGGCTCGAAAGTGTCCTCATAAGCCTTTTTGAAAAAGCCTTCTTTGCTTAGCTTGATTAGATCGGCATTGATGAAATCAAGCAGGCTTTGATTGCCTTTTTGCACGCCGACGCCTAAGAATTCCGCCGCGCCTAGGTTTTTAAACGGCACTTCAAGCGTATCGTCCACGACGGCATAGGCTAGGACGATGATGTTGTCATTGGCGTAGCCGTCGGCTCTGCCGTCCTTCATCATCGCGTAGCACTCGGAGGTATTTTTGCAGTAAACTAAATTACTAAATTTCTCTTTGCGTAGATAGCGCTCGGTCATCGAGCCGTTGGGATTTTTTTCGATTGAAATTCTCATATCGCGAACTTGCGCGAAGTCCTTCACTTGATCCTCTTTACGCGTTACAATGCCAAAATTTACCGATAAATACGGCAGTGAGAAATCCACCTGCTTCTTACGCTCTTGCGTAATCATAAAGGTGCCGATAACCATATCGACCTTGTTATTTTTCAAAAACGGGATTCTATCGCCTGCGGTTACGGCTACAAACTGCACTTCGCCCTTTTTATCGCCGAAAATGTCTTTGGCGATCGAGCTAGCAAGCTCGATTTCAAAGCCCTCAAACTTGCCGTTATTAGACTCGCTTAGTGGCGGACGACCTTCTCGCACGCCTACTCTGATGACCCCTGCTTGCCTGATTTCATCTAATGTATTTGCAAAAATGCTAGCGCAAAATAAGGCTAAAATAAAAAGTAATCTCATAAAAAGCCCCCTACTTTTTAGTTTTGAAATAATTATAGCACTATATATTTTAGAGAAAATAAATGCAAGCGGTTTAAAATTTAATCACCGCGCGTATGCAGGCTTGAAATTTAGGGGCGAAGTGGGGATTTAAAATTTAGCGAATTTAAAAAATTTTAAATCCCAAGATTTATTCGTTATGCAAACTACCTTCGATAAATTTTATATTTTGATTCCTAGCTCGCTTTTATAGCAAATCATAAATTCCATCTAGCAGGAAGTATTTTTTATCCGCTGTGCCGCGGTAAAAAGGCTCAAAGGTATCCTGATAAGCCTTTTTGAAAAAGCCCTCTTTGCTTAGCTTGATAAGCTCTGCGTTGATGAAATCAAGTAGCTCCTTATTTCCCTTTTGCACGCCAATACCGATAAAATCGGGCTTACCGAAGTTTTGAAACGGCACTTCGAGCGTATCGTCCACGACGGCGTAGGCTAGCACCGTGATATTTAGATTGACGTATCCATCAGCCTTACCGTCACGGATCATCGCGTAGCATTCGCTTGTGCTTTTGCAGTAGCTTACGTTGCTAAATTTCTCTTTTTTGAGGTAATTATCTACGGTCGTGCCCTCTTCGGTTATGAGCCTCATATCACGCAAACGCGATATATCTTTGATGGCGTCTGCTTTGCGAGTTAGTACGCCGAGATTGGTCGAAAAATACGGCATCGAGAAGTCTACATGATTTTTGCGCGCCGAATCAATGACGAAGGTAGCTGCGACCATATCGACTTTATTATTGACTAGATATGAGACGCGATCGGCGGCGCTTAGAGAGACAAACTGCACTTCGCCTTGTTTGGCACCGAAAATCGCCTTTGCGATCGCATTGGCAAGCTCGATCTCAAAGCCTTCAAATTTACCGCCGCTAATCTCGCTAAAAGGCGGTCTGCCATCTCTGACGCCGACTCTGATGACGCCGCTATTTCTGATCTCTTGCAACGTGTTTGCAAAAAGCCCCGCACAAAGCAAGATCAAAGTAAAAAGTAGTTTCATTTGCCGCTCCTTTGTTTAGGTTATTTACGGCTAATTCTAGCGAAATTAAAATCAAAAGGCGCTTTTTTAGGCTAAATTTATTTGCCGTTTGCTTTTTATGAAATTTCAAGACGCCGTTAAATTTAGCCTTAGATTTGATATAATCGCGCAAAATTTAAGCGAGGGCAATATGAAAAATTTTATCTTTTTGTGGCTTTTACTTGCGGACTGCGCTTTCGGCGCCGCTAAGGATGGCCCGAGAGTTTCTGCTTCACAGCAAGCAGAGTCAAATTTATCGCAGCCAAATTTTGAAATTTTTTACGATGAAAATGCTAGCGATGCGCAGATAGATGCGGGCTTGGACGCACTTTTAGCCTTCGCGGCGCAAAACAGGGGCAGGATCGACGAGGATTTCGGGGAGTTTAAAGATAGAATTTTCACCGCTTTCATTTTTAATCCGAAGGTGCTGCGAAATTCAAAATTCGACTTCGAGCGGATAGAAAAAATCCTTAAATTTAAACCAAATCTCAATTACGGCGGAGACGGCGGTTATTTCTCGCCGCTAAAGCTCGCGATCTTTTTCGGCTCGAAATTTAGCGGCGAGACAGCGAAGCTTTATCACTTTGATAGCGCCGATGCGATGCGGCTTTTAGAGCTTTTAGTACAAAACGGCGCGGACGTCAAAGCTGACGGATTGCTGCTAGATGCGGTATCGAACGATAATTTCGCGGCGTTTAAGTTCTTGATCGAAAAGGGCGGGCGAGACGCTAGCGGCGCGGTCGGCTCAATCCTTGGCAGCGAGGTGATATTTTTAAACGAACATAATATATCGTCGATCATCGGGATTGATGCGCCGCCGCCGAAGCAGATGCGGGAGTTTACGGCGAGCGAGGAATTTAAAAAATTTAGCGCCGAGAGGCTGCGCTACTTGGATGAAATTTTAAAATTCCAAAGCTTTGCCGATCTCGATCGCAGGCATCTTGAGGGCTTTATTAAGTTTGTATCTATGCTAGACGACGACGCTGCGGCGGAGTTTTTGCTCTCTCGCGGCCTTTGCGAGCAGAAGGAGCTTTGCGAACTTTTAGAGGAGAGAGCAAAAAGATACGACGCTGTAAAAATTTCTAAAATTTTAAGCCGCAAAGAGAAGTAAATTTTAAAATTTGAGTGGCTACGGCGTGGCAAGCGGATAAAATCGCTATTATAATTGTATCAGTCGTAGCCGCCCTACTTTGTCATTTAACGCGAGCAAAAAAGCAAAATTTGTTCCGCCTAACCTACCCTCCTCCGCTTATCAAACAGCTCGCTATTAAGTTCATTCGAGATAAATTTTAATGTATTTGCCAAATAGCGCGACGGCAGAGGTAAATTTTAAAATTTAATCAATATAAAGGACAAATTTAAGTGCCATTGTTATATAATTTATCTTATTTTTTAAAAAGGAGTTTGAGATGACTTTTATGGAGTCTGTTCGCACTTGTCTCAAAGAGAATTATTGCAATTTTGAGGGGCGTGCACCACGTTCAGAGTACTGGTGGTTTGCATTATTTGCGGCACTTTTAGGAATCGTAACGTTAGTATTGGATGGCTTTTTAGGCACCTATGCCGTTACGAGTTCCGGTAGAATGATCGGTTTCATTAACTCAATCTTTTTATTGGCAATACTTTTACCTTCTATCGCCGTAGCGGTAAGGCGCCTGCACGATACCGATAGAAGCGGCTGGTTTTATCTGTTAATTTTTATCCCGATAATAGGTTCGATCGTATTGATCGTATTTTTTATCCAGCAAGGCACTAACGGAGGCAACCGCTTTGGAGACGATCCGTTGCGACCCGCAAGCAGAGGCTCGATTTTTTAAACGCAGCTTTGTAGCACACATAAGCTTTGCAAATAAGCTAAATTTAGGGCTAATTCCATTTTGGTTTTAGCTCTTTGTCTTATGAGGCGGTTCCGCTTAAAACAGCCTTTTATGTTTAAATTTAGATCCGCCGCGCAGATTCAGACTATAAAATTTTAATCCTATTGCCCTTTAATTTCACGATCTTTTTGTCGTTTACGAGCTTCGTAATCGCCTGAGAGACGTTTTGGCGAGGCGCACCGAGTAGGCTTGCCAGCGTCATTATATTAAAGGGAAGCTCCACGATCTTATCTGCGTTTGCGATGCGATTTAGAAAATTTAAAATCCGCGTCTGGATTTTCGCAAAAACGATCTCTTTAATTAAAATCCGTTGCGAGTAGATATTTTTGATAAGCGCGTTTATGATCGAGCTTGCAAACTTGTCTCCAAGCAGCTCGAAAAGCTCCGAGATATTGATCTGCAGCGTCTCGCAGTCGCTTAAAATTTCAAGGCTCGTGTTTTTGTCCAAGCAGATGTAGGCGCCGCTTCTTACGAAGCTAAAGATAAATTCCTTGCCGTTTTCGTAGCAGTTTAGCTTCGCCCTGCCGCGCAGTAGAATGATAAATTTAAACTTTTGCGCGTAGATCACGTCACCGCGAGCGTAGCTTTCGCGCCTAAATTTAGCAATCCGCTCCCTGCTTAAAAAGTCGAATTTCTCGCTGTAATCGTTATTTAGTCTATCTATCATAGCAGCTCTTTGCATAAAATTTCACGTAAATTTTACTCAAAAAGGATAAATTCGTCGCAATCGCGACAAATTTAAATTTATCTTTGATTTATAATTCGCGTTAAAGACAATCTAGAAAGGATACTTTATGAGGAAAATTTTTATCTCATTTATCTGTGCGTGTTCGCTTTTCGGCGGCGAGGTGATCTCCAAAACCGCTACAATCTCGCAAGACGGCAAAGCAATCGGCGAGGCTGAAATTTTAACACCGATCGAGGTAATATCCAGCGATGGCGGCGTTACCAAGATTAAAATTAAAGGCGTCGTAAGCGAAAATTATCAGCTTCAGATCCAAAAAAATATGAAGGAGGCTGAAATTTACGCGATTTTTACAAACGAAGCCGAAGCAAATTTTAAAAAGGGCAAAAAGCTCGAGGACGATTACGGCGAGATCTGGTACGAAGCCGAGGGGATTTACGAGATCAGTTCGGATGCCGTAGCTAAGGACGCTAAGGCTCTTTATGCGGAGGCAAAGACAAACTACGAGCAGATCTGCTCGGCGTGTCACCGCCTGCATGAGCCAAAGAGTTTCACGGCAAATCAGTGGCCTGCAAATTTACAAGAGATGATCAATGCAAACTACGTAGCGCTCGAGGGCGACGAGCTAAATTTGATCATAAAATATCTACAACACAACGCAAAAAAACCTGAATGATAAAGGAGATCAGATGAAAAGGCGAGACTTTTTAAAGGCAGGGATTTTAGGCGCAAGCGCAGCAAGTGCTAGCAGGATTGAGGGAGTAACGCAGACGATTTTTGATAACAAAAAGGTATTCGGCGCGAATAGATTCGGCCCTTTTTGGCTAAATTTAAACTCGTCGCAGATCGTTTCGGTAAGCGATTTCGAAGGCGATAAATTTCCAAACACGATGAATTACAGCTTACCGGATAATATCCAAAACGAAAACCGCGTGCTCTATCCGATGGTGCGTAAAAGCTATCTAAAGGCAAAAGGCGCGGCAAAGAGCGAACTGCGTGGCAAAGAGGAGTTCGTGCGCGTTAGCTGGGACGTAGCGCTTGATCTAGCTGCAAAGGCTTTGAAAGAAAATTTCGACAAATACGGCGCCGAGGCGATCTACGGCGAGTGCTACTGGTGGGGCGGCAGCGGCAAGATCGGCTGGGGACGCACCGTAGCGCACCGAATGCTTAAAATTTTAGGCGGCTACGTAGAGGAAAGCGGTGATTATTCGACTGGCGCGGGGCTTGTTATAATGCCTCACGTGCTGGGCTCAAGCGCCGTTTACGACGCGCCTACTACGTGGAAAGCGATCGTCAAAAACGCCAAAAACGTCGTATTTTGGGCGACTGATCCTGCGGTAACCAATCAAATTTCATCCATTCCGCCTACGCACGACGGTTATATCGGCATGCAAGAGCTTAAGAAATCGGGCATCAAAACCTACAGCGTAAACGTGATGAGAAACGACACCGCGCGCTACTTCGGCAGCGAAGATATCATCGTGCGCCCGAACACCGACACCGCGCTCATCATCGGCATGTGCCATTATCTATTTACGAACAACCTCTACGACGAGGAATTTATCAAAAAATACACCGTCGGATTTAATAAATTTAAAGCGTATTTTCTAGGCGAGAGCGATAAAATCGTAAAGGACGCAGCTTGGGCGAGCAAAATTTGCGGACTTAGCGAGGAGGCTATTGCGAAATTTGCTACGGCACTTGCAAAGGAGCCGACCACGATCCTAATCGGTCGCGGTTTGCAGCGCGCAGATCACGGCGAGCAGCCTTTCTGGGCGCTAGTGGCGCTTAATGCGATGCTGGGATATATCGGCAAGGAGGGTCTCGGCTTTGAATTTAGCCTGGGCTACGGCTCCGCGGGCGCTACGAATAAAGTGGCTCCGATTTTAAAGGGACTTAGCACGCGCATAGATGAGAAATACGAAAACACGGGCTCTGCGCCTTGGAAAAACGCGAAAAACATCACCATCCCGTCCTCTCGCAGCATAGAGGCGCTGGAGCATCCGGGCAAAGAGATCGACTACGACGGCACCAAGATCAAGCTGCCGCATATGAGAGTCGCATATATGGCGTGCGGATCGATGTTTACGCGTCATCAAGACGTGAATAATATCGTCAAGCAGTGGCGTAAATTTGACACCGTCATCACCGCCGAGCCGTACTGGACGAGCACGGCGAAGCTTAGCGACATCGTGCTTCCCGTCGCGATCGAGGTCGAAAGGAGCGACATCAACCAAACGGGCGCTACGGGCGAATATATAGTCGCTTACAGGCCCGCAATCGAGCCGATGGGCGAGAGCAAGAGCGACTTTTGGATCTGCGAGCAGATCTGCAAGCGCTGGGGATATGGCGAGGTCTTTAGCGAGGGCAAGGACGAGCTAGGCTGGATGAAGGAATTCTACGCCGATGCCGTAGAGCAAGCCAAAGGCCTAAATATAACGATGCCTAGCTTTGAGGAATTTTACGACAAGGGCTTCGTGCGCTTTGAAAAGGACGACGAGAGCAGCGCGCTATACACGCGCCTTGCGGCATTCCGCGAAAATCCCGCCAAAAACCGCCTAGGCACCCCATCTGGCAAGATCGAGCTTTACTCGCCAGTAATCGCTAAGATGGGCTATGCCGACTGCCCGCCGATGCCTACTTGGATCGAGCCTAAAGAGTGGCTGGGGGATGCGAAAAAGACGGCAAAATACCCGATTCACATCGTAAGCCCGCACTCTCGCTACCGCTTGCACAGCCAGCTAAACAACTCGATTATCAGAAATTTTGCCGAGGTTAGCGGCAGAGAGCCGGTGCTAATAAATCCAAAAGACGCCGAAGCGCGTGGGCTTGCGAACGGCGACATCGTGCGCGTTTTCAACGATCGCGGCGAAATTTTAGCGGGTGTGCTCGTTACCGACATCGTGCCCGAGCGCGTCGCAGCGATCTGCGAGGGCGCGTGGTACGATCCCGAGGTTTGGGGCGAAAAGAGCCTCTGCCAACACGGCTGCGTAAACGTGCTTACGTTTGACAAAGGCACGTCAAGTCTCGCACAAAGCAACTCGGCTCACACCGTGCTAGCGCAGATTGAGAAATTCAAGGGGGAGATTAAGCCGATTACGGCGTTTGGTAAACCTAAAATTTTGCAGTCGCTATAAAATTTAGCGCGTCGTCTTTTAAGCGTCTTTGAATGAGCTAGAAAATTTCGCCCTGCGACAGGCTAATTGCCTAGTCTTGGGACGAAATTTTCGTCGCAACATTCAAATCCATCTTAAAATACTTCCGCTTATCTTTTTACGTTCAAATTTTGTAATCTGTCAAATTTGAGCGCAAATTTACCTCTTTCGTATGGCGAATTTATCGCACGGAGTGGCTAAGCGAGTAAATTTAAAATTTTTAACTCTCGCTACTGCTAAATTTAAAACCTAGCGACGAGTAATCCTATAATTTTTGTGCTCGTTCGCTTGCTATCGCAGTGCGTTAATAGCTTTGCGTACGCTGGAGCGCAAATTAAAGCATAAAATCAAAATGTAAAATTGAAGTAGAATTTAAGCGCCCTACTTCGTTTTTTACTTGCAGTAGGGCGAATTTGCTTAAAGTAGTGAACTAAAGCGAGGCGAAAATTATCCAAACCTTGGATCTATTATCTTGCTCAGTTAGAGCAGCTGTTGCGAGCGACGAGCTCTGCAAAATCTAGCGCTGCGTCGTAGTCGGGCTCAGAGGCTATGTCGCTTACGAGCTCTTTATAAACCACAACGCCTGCGGTATCTATGACGAAGATTGCTCTGGCGCTAAGACCTGCCAATGCGCCGCTGGCGATGAGGGTGCCGTAGCGGCGGCAAAATTCCTTATCGCGGAAATCGCTTGCAACGCGTAGATTTTTGATCCCCTCAGTCGTGCAAAACCTCCCCATCGCAAACGGTAAATCCATCGAAACGACGATTACTTCGGTGTTAGGAAGCGATGCGGCGCGCTCGTTGAACTTGCGTGCCTCCGTCGCGCAGACGGGCGTATCTAGCGACGGCACGGCGACGATGATTTGCACGTGCTTGCCGCTAGCGATCTCGATTTCGCTTAGATCTTGAGCTACTAAGCGCACTTGCGGCGCGCGATCGCCTAGATTTATCTCTTGTCCGCCTAGCTCTACAGGCTTTCCTTGAAATGTTACTTTTGACATTTTTGTCCTTTGTTTTGAATTTGTAGCGGCGAATATACAAAAATTCCTTAAATTTCAGGTAAAATTGCTTTAAAAATCAAGGAGAGCAGATGGGCGAAGATATTTGGGGCGGCAGCAGCAATCCTGCGTCGCTAGCCAGCATAAGACGTAAAAGCGGCGAAGAAAAAAAGCCTCTGGACGAGAAACCACAGGAGCAACCTGAGAATTTAGATTTAACGCAAGAAGCTCTTGCGGCGGATGATACTAGTGAGCAAAATTCTGCGATTCAGAATTCTATAGAGCAAAATTCCGCTTTTACAAAACAGAATTTTACGCCACAAAATTCTGCGGAGCAAAATTTAGCTTTTTCAGCTCAAGGCTTGGATGAAGAAAATTCTATTTTGCGAGATTCTGCCGCGACAGGCTCTAGCGAGCAAGATTCTAACGCTAAAAGTTTGAATTCTACCGAAAATGCTGCAAACTTACAGAATTTTACAGAGCAGAATTCCACTTGGCAAAATTCAGCTTCCTTAAATTCCGATAGAATTAGCTCTACGCAAAGCTCAACTAGGGCTTACGATCTAAATAAGGCCTACGTATTTTATATGTTTCTCGGACCTTTCGGCGCGCATAGATTTTATCTTGGGCGTATAATCTCTGCGATTTTTCAGCTTTTAGGCGGGCTGCCATTTCTCATCTGGCTTTTTTTAGTAGTGGTTGCTGTCATGTGGACGAGTATAGAAAGTAACGATTTGCTGGCGCTTGTAAACTCATCTCGTCCGGATTTGGGTGTGCAAGCATCAGACCTAAAAGATATAGAACAGAGCTTTTTTCATTTTATGGTTATTTTCTCGGTGCCCAATGTTTTATTTTTAATCTGGCTTATTGGCGACTTTTTTAGGTTGCCTGAAATGGTGCGAAAGCTAAATGCCTCCGTAGGCGTGGGAGCAATTCTGTATGTTTATACGGATGATGCTAAAGAGCAGAGCGAGAATCTATCTACTGCCAAAACTACCCTTTACATAGCATTTGGGCTTGAGGCGTTAAATGCGGTAGGCAGATATATCAAGAATTTAGATAAAGTGGGCGCGTTGGAGGGTGTCGGACTTATATCGATGATATGCCTAGCTGTGGGGCTATATTTTTTAGCGCGCGCTATACGCAGCACGGATCTATTATCAAACGCCGTGCTAGTCGGGGTTTCCTCGGCTATAAGCGCAGTAAGCACTATATTTGTAGGATTTGAATTGTTTAAACCATCAGTTTTTATGATAAGCATTTATTGTGTATGCACAGCGGTGTATCTTATCTATCAGCTGCTAGTTAGTAAAGAGCTTTATGATTG
>ERZ772946.797-NODE-797-length-10597-cov-4.07048_pt1 | contig 10597 bp, 10 predicted proteins | sample MGYA00511680_ERZ772946 | MGnify/ENA primary metagenome ERZ772946 (study PRJEB29015, sample SAMEA2737918) | human oral metagenome | biome: human oral; feature: human-associated habitat; material: dental | place: China | collected 2016 ... | reverse complement strand
TTTAGAGTGTATTATGTAGGGGCGTTTTGCAAACGCCCCCTCAAGAAAAACTTTTAGGACAGCCCCCACAAAAAACATTTTGTAGACGCCCTTATTTGCAAACGCCCACAACGCCCCCACAAAAAACTTTTCAAACACCCTTCCACCTCCAATCTTCTCCAAGATTCTCCCAGATTCTCCGAGATTCTCCCAAAACTCCTAAATCATTACAAACAATAATTTGCTTAATACAAAACTATTTAATAACTTTGCCAAAAAATATTTAATGATATGACCCATAAACTATTCCCCGCCGCACTACTACTATTAGTAGCCTGTAATCAAAACCCTAACAACCCTAACACCGAAAAAATGACTTACCCTCAAACTCGTACCGACAACACCGTCGATACCTATTTCGGCACTCAAATCGCCGACCCCTACCGTTGGCTCGAAGACGACCGCTCTACCGAAACCGCCCAGTGGGTAAAAACTCAAAACAACTTCACCTTCGCCTATCTCTCCAAAATCCCCTATAGGCAAACCATTAAACAAAAACTCGAAAAACTTTGGAACTACGAAAAAATAGGCGCACCCTTCACCGAAGGCGACTACACTTATTATTATAAGAACAACGGATTGCAAAACCAGTCTGTGCTCTATCGTAAAGATAAAAACGGTAAAGAAGAAGTGTTCTTAGACCCCAATACCTTCTCAAACGATGGTACCACCTCTTTAGGCGAAGTAGCCTTCTCCGAAGATGGCTCTTTAGTAGCCTACCTCATCTCCGAAGGCGGTAGCGACTGGCGCAAAGGCATCGTCCTCAATGCTAAAACCAAAGAAGTGATAGGCGATACCTTAATAGATATCAAGTTCAGCTCTATTGCTTGGAAAGGCAACGAAGGTTTCTTCTACTCCAGTTATGATAAACCCAAAGGAAGTGAACTATCAGCTAAAACCGACCAACATAAACTCTACTACCACCAACTCGGTACACCCCAAAAAAATGATGCCCTCATCTTTGGCGGTACTCCTGCCGAAAAATATCGCTATGTATCAGGAGTAGTCTCTTTAGATGCCCACTACCTAATCATCTCAGCGGCAGTAAACACCTCAGGTAACAAACTCTTCTTAAAAGACCTCAAAAACCCTAAAGCCCCTTTAGTAACCATTACCAACGATTTCAATGCCGATACCCATTTCATTGATAACGACGGATCAACCCTATTCTTTGAAACCAATCTCAATGCCCCTAACGGACGATTAGTGAAAACCGAAGCTGCCAAACCACAACCCGAATATTGGCAAGATGTCGTCCCCGAAACCAAAAATGTATTGAGTATCACCGCAACAGGGCATTATTTCTTCGCACACTATATGGTCGATGCCCTCTCGCAAATAAAACAATATAACTATAAAGGTGAGTTAGTACGCGATGTGAAACTCCCCAGCATAGGTACAGCAGCTGGCTTCCACGCCAAAAAACAAGAAACTTACACCTATTTCTCTTTCACCAATTACGCCTATCCTACCCAAATATACAAAATGGACTTGGCTACAGGCGATACACAGCTCTATTGGAAACCCAATATCGCCTTCGACCCCAACAACTACGAATCCAAGCAAGTATTCTACACCTCTAAAGATGGCACCAAAATACCAATGATGATTACCTATAAAAAAGGAATCAAACTCAACGGTAAAAACCCCACCTTATTATATGGCTACGGCGGATTCAACATCAGCCTAATGCCAACCTTCAGCGTCGCCAATGCCGTATGGATGGAACTCGGTGGTGTGTATGCAGTACCCAATTTGCGCGGAGGAGGTGAATATGGTAAACAATGGCACAATGCAGGTACCAAAATGCAAAAACAAAACGTCTTCGACGATTTTATAGCCGCCGCCGAGTACCTCGTAAACGAAAAATATACCTCCCCACAATACCTCGCTATCAAAGGAGGATCTAACGGAGGGCTACTCGTTGGCGCTACAATGTTGCAACGCCCCGACTTATTTAAAGTTGCCCTGCCCGCCGTAGGAGTACTCGATATGTTGCGATATCACACCTTCACCGCTGGTGCTGGGTGGGCTTACGACTATGGTACTGCTAACGATAGCAAAGAAATGTTCCAATACCTAAAAGCCTATTCACCACTCCATAATGTAAAAAAAGGTGTCAGTTACCCCGCAACCCTCATCACCACTGGCGACCACGACGATAGAGTAGTACCCGCACACAGCTTTAAGTTCGCCGCCGAACTCCAAGCTAAACAAACAGGCAACAACCCTATCTTGATAAGAATAGAAACTAATGCAGGGCACGGCGCCGGAACTCCCGTAAGCAAAACTATTGAACAAAACGCCGATTTGCAAGCTTTCACCTTGTGGAATATGGGAGTAAAAAAACTAAATTTAAAAGACTAAAATACACAAAAAAATGAACTTTTCTTTTAATCTTTTTTTACATTTGAAGCCCTTTAATCCTTTAAAATGTAAAGATATTGTTAAATTTTATAGTTTATAGAAATAAATAGTGAATTTTTTTTGCGTGTGTAAAAAATTATGCGTACGTTTGCGCCCTAATTAAATGTGAATTTAAACAATGTTTATGGCAAGAAGAATAATCGTAGTGCTACTTGTGCTTTTAACAATGTCTGCTTGTAAACGCGGAAGTGGCGATGGCAAGGGAGAGCTCGTAGGAGTAAGAGGTAAGAGTTGGAAGCAACCTACCCCTTACGGTATGGCGCTCATCCCGAGTGGTTCTTTCATTATGGGTAGTTCCGATGATGATAAAACTGCGAGTTTAAACGCAACAATCAAAACTGTGAGCGTTGGTTCTTTCTATATGGATGAAACCGAAATCACAAATAGCGAGTACCGCCAGTTTGTCAATTGGGTACGCGATTCTATCATCCGTACACAATTAGCCGATATGGCTGAACAAACAGGCCAAGGACCAGGAAGTGGCGGAATAGGTGAATACGCCTATCTCGACGCCAATACCGAAAAAATGAACGCTTGGCAACAGTACCTCCAAAACACTTACGGTGATGATAAAGCGCGAAAACTAAACAAAAAAGTAGCCCTCATTTGGGACGTAAACAAATTCCCAGACGAGTACTACTCCGAAGTAATGGACAAAATGTATTTGCCCGAAGAAGAAGCTTACAACGGCAAACGCATTATGGACGTCCAAAAATTCGAGTTCAAATACCAATGGCTCGATATGGATAAAGCCGCTCGTAAGAGAGGTAACCGTAAAGACTTCATCAAAGAAGAAATCGTGAAAGTATACCCCGATACAACCGTATGGATTCGCGACTTCAACTATTCTTATAATGAGCCTATGCACAACGACTACTTCTGGCACGAAGCTTATAGCGACTATCCCGTTGTAGGCGTAAGCTGGATCCAAGCTAAGGCTTTCTGCGAATGGCGCACCTTGAACAAAAACTCTTATCAAAAATCCAAAGGTGATTACACCGTTAACTCTTTCCGCCTTCCTATTGAATCCGAGTGGGAATACGCCGCTCGCGGTGGATTATCTGGAGCAACTTACCCTTGGGGAGGCCCCTATACTTACGACGATAAAGCTTGCTTCCTCGCGAACTTTAAACCTATGCGCGGCGACTACGCCTCCGATAACGCTCTCTACACCGTAGAAGCTAAATCTTACGAACCTAACGGATATAACCTATATAATATGGCTGGTAACGTATCCGAATGGACTAACACCTCTTACGACCCTAACTCTTATGAGTATATGTCTTCTATGAACCCTAACGTTCTCGACGATAGCAACCGTCGTAAAGTAATACGAGGCGGCTCTTGGAAAGACGTCGCTTTTATGCTACAAGTAAATACTCGTGATTACGAGTACCAAGATTCAGCTCGTAGCTACATCGGTTTCCGTACCGTCCAAGACTTTATGGGAGTTAGCGAAAAACAACAAGCTAAATCCGCAAGAGGTTATAGATAATAATCAAAAAAGTAAAACAAATCAAACTAATTTAACAACATTTATTTAATAATTAAAGTATTATGGCAGGAAGTAAAGTAACAAAAACAATTTTTCAATACGCTTATGGTATTGGTGCCTCAATCGTAATCGTTGGTGCCTTAGCTAAAATTTTGCACGCAGATATCTTAGGTATGAGCGGTAGTTTCCTTTTAGCAGTAGGTATGGGAACTGAAGCTGTAATCTTCTTTATGTCAGCTTTTGAGCCTCAAGAAGAAGATTTAGATTGGTCTTTAGTTTACCCAGAACTTAAAGGTGGCGCTCCCTTGTCTCGTCAAGGAGTTATGGCACAACAAAGCCAAGACGACAAACTCATCAGAGAGTCTTTGTCTGAAAAGTTAGACAATATCTTAGCCGAAGCTAAGATCGATGCAAACTTAATGCGTTCCTTGGGTAGATCTATCGAAAATTTCGCCGAAGCAAGTAAAGAAATTGCTCCTGTAACCAATACTATGGTGGCTACTCACAAATATGGAGAAGAACTTTCTGAAGCTGCTTCTAACTTAGAATCTCTCAACAGCCTTTACAAATTACAATTAGAAAGAACCGAAAGACAAGTGTCTGCACAAGCAGGAATTGCCGAAAATCTTGATTCTTTGAATCAACAGATGCTTTCTTTCAAAGATAACCTAAGATCTTTGAACACAATCTATGGAGGAATGTTATCTGCAATGAGCGGTGCAAGATAAGAGTAATTATTTATTAACTTATTAAAAAAATAGCTTATGGCAGGTGGAAAATTAAGCAATAGACAGAAGATGATTAACCTGATGTATCTTGTCTTCCTCGCAATGATTGCACTCAATATGGGAAAACAAGTACTAGATGCATTCGGGTTAGTAAATCAAAAATTTGAAGTATCAAATAAACGCGATACTCAGGGAATTAGCTCAGCGATGGACCAACTAGCGCTCAAAGCAAGCGAAAGTCCCGCTCAGTTTGCTCAAATCAACGAGCAATCTAAACAAATTAAAACCATTTCTGATGAATTGTACAACTATGTACAAGGACTCAAAGATGGCCTTGAAAAAGCTATTGGACAAAGTGATAAAAAGGTAAACGAAAAAGATTACCAAGCAATGGATAAATCTGATTATACTGATCACTTATTTTTTGCCGAAGGCGCTACCGAAGGTAAAAAATTCGTAGAAAACATCAAAAACTATCGTGAAGCCCTATTAAAAATATTAGGTGATAACCCCGCTTATGCTGATATCGCTAAAAAAGTAAAAGAAAACTTTAATACCGATGCAGTAAAAGATAGAGATGGTAACACCGTTCAATGGTTGAACTTCAACTTCGAAGGATTCCCTTACATCGCTACTTTAGCTAAGTACTCTATGATGCAATCCGATATCTTATCTATACAACAAGAGTTCGTTTCTAAAGCTTTGGAAGGTCAATTGAAAACTCAAGTATCAATGACTAACTATACTACTTTGCTCGAGCAAGGTAAAGGTGCTTTCTATCAAGGTGAAAAATTCGACGGTGCTATCGTTTTAGGTAGAAAAGATCCTACTACCCGCCCTAACTCCGTAGAACTTTCATTAGACGGTAGAAAATTAGGACCAAGTGATTATACTATCGAAGATGGTCGTGTGAAATTGAACGTAGGTGCAGGTAATGCCGGTGAACACAAAATTACAGGTAACCTCTACTTCGACGAAGAAGGCAAACGTATCGCAGTGCCCGTAGCACAATCCTTCTCTACCATCCCTAAACCAAACTCAGCCGTTATCTCAGCCGATAAAATGAACGTAGTATACCGCGGTGTTGATAACCCTATCACTATCTCTATGCCTGGTGTGCCTAACAATAAAATTGTCGCTTCAGGAGCTGGTCTTTCAAGATCAGGTAGTGCTTGGGTAATGCGTCCTGGTCAAGGTAAAGAAGTAACCATTACTGTAAGTGGTGAAATCGACGGTCAACGCTTTAGCTCTTCTAAACTCTTCCGTATCAAAAATATCCCACGCGCCGCTGGTAGTATGGGCGGTATGATAGGAGATGCTAAATTGCCTAAACAAAACGTCGGTGTATTACCTGTAATGGCCGTACTTGAAGACTTCGATTTCGACTTGAAACTCCAAGTAAATGAGTTCAAAGTGTTTATCCCTGGTCAACCAAGTATCATCGTAAAAGGTGGTAAATTTAATGAACAAGCTCGCGCAGCTGTATCAAGAGCTAAACGCGGTGATAAGATACAAGTGTTTGACATCAAAGCTAGTATCGTTGGTAACTCAAGCTTGAAATTACCTCCAGTATCACCTATCATTATTGAAATAACAAACTAACAGAATTTTTATGTTACAATTGAAGAAGATTATAGTACTATTGATCATAGTATTTGCTTTTCAGATCTCCTCTGCTCAGGTAAATATACTTAATGCCAAAGTAGCTAGTGAAATAGGAGTAAAAACTGAAGCTCAAATACAAGCGGATAACGATAAGCCTCTCCCTTATGGGTATGTTGACGACCGCGACATCCTTTGGTCTGTAGAAGTTTGGGAAGTAATCGACCTCAACGAGCGCGCTAACTTTCCTCTCCTTTTCCCTACCGACACCTTGGAAGTAGATGCTTACCGTCGTTCCCTATACGATGTACTATTGAAAAATATCAAAAATGGTAAAATCAAGGATTTGTACGTAGATTCTTATTTTACTCAAACAAAAACCGCTGAGTCTATTGAGGCTTCTCTTTCTAAAATCGATACCTTAGACGAAGGTTACAACTTGCTTAACGCAGGTGAAGCCCTCCCCGATGAGTACATCACTCGTAGAAACTTAGAATCCGCCGATATCGCTCAGTATTATATCAGAGGTATCTGGTATTTCGACAAACGTCAAGGAGAACTCAAATATCGTTTGCTCGCCTTAGCTCCTGTAGCTCCCGATGTAAACTTTATCGATTCCGATGACTCTACAATGTCGGCTTTAGTACCTTTATTCTGGGTATTCTATCCTCAAGTGCGCGACATTTTGCACGAAGCTAAAACTTTCAACCGTAAGAACGACGCTCGCCCAATGTCTTTCGACCACTTGCTCAACGCTCGTATGTTTAGCTCGGTAATCTACCAAGAAGCTAACGTTTACGGCGATAGAAAAATCAAGGATTATATACCCGATAATGCTCTCTTACAACTCTTAGAAGCTGATAAAATCAAAGAAAAGATTCGCGACAGAGAGCAAGATATGTGGACAAACTAATTTTAAATTCACAGTTAGAGTATTTTTACAACAATTTTAGAAAAGCATTGCTCTCCCAAGAGCAGTGCTTTTCTAATTTGCATTCCAAAACAACAAAAAGATGAACATCAAAAATGCACAATTAGAAGTAGATAATTGGATTAAAGAACACGGAGTGAGATATTTCAACGAGCTTACCAATATGGCTCAACTCACTGAAGAAGTAGGTGAAGTAGCCCGTATCATTGCTCGTCGTTATGGAGAACAGTCCGAAAAAGAAAGCGATAAACAAAAAGATTTAGGTGAAGAACTCGCCGATGTAGTGTTTGTAGTACTTTGTTTGGCTAACCAAACCGGTATCGATTTGCAAGACGCTTTTGATAAAAAAATGCTCCGCAAAACCGATCGTGATCACGATCGCCATCACAACAACGAAAAACTTAAATAAACAAAAACTCAGGGTGTTGAGCCCTGAGTTTTTTTATAGCTATTCGTCGTCTTCTTCTAAAAGTTCATCGTCGTCAAATACTTCTTCCTCTTCTTCAATATCTTCAGCTAAATCCTTTTTGCCTTTGGCAGCAGCGCCTTTTTTGCCCTTTTTAGGTTTAGCAAATGGGTCGCCTCCAGCTTTCAACCACTCTCTTACTTTCTTTTCTATTTCCTCTACTAATTCAGGGTTGTCACGCAACAAGCTGAGGGTTGCATCACGACCTTGAGCGAGTTTGCTATCACCATAGCTAAACCAAGCACCGCTTTTGCCTATAATATCGGAAGCAACACCTATTTCTAATAGCTCACTTTCTTTTGAAATACCTTCCCCGAACATAATGTCAAAATAAGCCATTCTAAACGGAGGTGCAACTTTGTTTTTCACTACCTTCACTTTGGTTTTATTACCTATAATATTGCCATCGCCGTCTTTGATAGCAGCACTACCTTGTGCACCGCCATCTTTGCGTATTTCAAGACGTACTGATGAGTAGAATTTCAAAGCATTACCCCCTGTAGTAGTTTCAGAAGGACCGCCGTACATTCCTCCACCTAATTTGTCGCGCAATTGGTTGATAAAAATTACTATACATTTAGCTTTGCTAATGCTACCCGTAATTTTGCGGAGTGCTTGCGACATTAGTCGTGCGTGAACCCCCATTTTAGAGTCGCCCATATCACCATCTATTTCGGTTTTAGGAGTAAGAGCCGCTACCGAGTCGATGATTACAAGGTCTACAGCGTTAGAGCGAATAAGGGCATCGGCTACTTCAAGGGCTTGCTCACCACTATCGGGTTGAGAAACGAGCAAATCTTCGGTATTTACCCCTACGTTTTTGGCGTATACAGGATCAAAAGCGTGTTCCGCATCAATGAATGCTGCTGTACCGCCTGCTTTTTGTACTTCGGAGATAGCGTGAAGGGTAAGCGTTGTTTTACCTGATGATTCAGGTCCGTAGATTTCTATCACGCGACCTTTAGGGTATCCGCCTACTCCCAAAGCAGCATCTAAGGCGATAGAGCCTGATGAGTAGACCTCTACATCTTCTATAGGGTTGTCGCCCAAAGCGCGCACAATGCCCTTGCCATAAGTCTTGTCTAACTTAGCAAGAGTGAGCTTAAGGGCTTCTTTTTTCTGATCTTGAAGCGAAAGTTCTTTATCGTTTTTTGCCATTGATTGGATTTTTTATTGTTTAGATGTTTATAAGTGCAAATGTACGAATATTTTATGAATTAACAAAATTAGGAAGTTTCAGTGTTTTTTTATACATTTGTCCGAAAATGTGTAACATTCTATTTAATGAAATGAAAAAACGCGTATTGTACATATTATTTATGAGATTATTATCTATCATTTTTCTATGTTTATGCAGTTATAATTATATGAATGCTCAGCCTCTTTGGGAAGGTTTGAGTGTGGATAAGTTCTATAGAGAAAACAAAGAGATTTATCTACAAAGATTTGAAAATGGTATAAAATACTTCTCTGATAAAAAGGGAAGAGAAAATAATGGATTATCACAAGGACAAAATACTTTGATTTATAAAAAAGATACTATGAAAATTTACATAGATCCTATACCATATCATCTTATTATGGGGATTAAAAGAGTTCATTTTCAAAAAGGGGAATATGTAATTAACTTAAAAAAATGTATTTTAGGAGATAGTCTTAAAATTAAAAATTTTCCTTGTGATTGTTTAAATTATAGAAGAGAAGAAGAATAAAAAGTATTGATTTTTTGCTTTTTAGTCCTATATTTGCAAAAAAACCTATTCTTATGAAAAAGATATTATTATTTTTACTCATAGCGACATTCCTAACCTCTTGTTCTATGTTCACCCCCAAAGACGACAATATGAAATGGACTGCCCAATACAACTTTATGGATTTGTACAAACAAAAAGTATATGAAGGTTATTTTAATGCAGGGGCAGCTATTGAGATAAATGGCATTGCAGTAATCAACAGCCACACTATTCTATTGGGAGCAGAAAAAGATTTGCGAGCTTTTGATCCTGAAATTTTAGAAAAACAAGCGGTGCTTTTTGTCTCTACCGACAAAGGTAAAACCTATAAGGAAATCCCCTTAGAAGGAAATTACTTTGATAGTTTTTACAAAACTGAGGACTACTGTATTATAGAGACTTCGGGAGAGCATCGTTTTATTTATCTATTTAACAATAAAACACTTAAAGTAGAAAAAATAGATGAGTATAATAGAAAATCAAATATATGGTATGGTATTTTTGACGGCAGATATATTATGTATGACAACAAAGAAAATAAATATGTAATGGATATATCAAACCGAAACAAAATGTATGAAATACCCAAAGCAATTAAAGATATACCTACTTACCCTATCAATCAGAATGGAGATTTGATTTATATGAAAAACAATGATTTGTATATTTACAATGTCATCTCTCAACAAGAAAAGTTATATAAGAAACTCAAAAATAAATACGACTATTTCTCTTCTATGGTATTTGAAGAAGATGATACTCCACTAACATTACAGCAAGTAAAGAATGAAGATAATGAGGAAAAGTATGAAGAAAAGATTTATAATTTAGATGAAGAGTTGTTGTATGTTATCAATAAGGACAATAGGCGAAAACATTACAGATACAACAATTTTATTTGCGACTATTCAGCCTTAGGTACCTCCCCCGAAATTCGTTTTTCTTATGATTATGGCAAAACTTGGAAAACACATCACGTAAAAGGTTTTTCTATCTTACAAAGTACTTTTGGCTTTTATAAAGATGAATTTTTGGTAACCGAAGGCATATTCTTTCGAGGAAATTCACCAGAAAGTGGTGGGCGCATAATGGTAGGGGAATTTCAGAAATAAAAAATAGTACGAGCCGCACGAAAAGTCTCAAAATTGCTTTTGCATCATAAACTTTGTCAAAGTC
>ERZ772946.793-NODE-793-length-10629-cov-98.9759_pt1 | contig 10629 bp, 7 predicted proteins | sample MGYA00511680_ERZ772946 | MGnify/ENA primary metagenome ERZ772946 (study PRJEB29015, sample SAMEA2737918) | human oral metagenome | biome: human oral; feature: human-associated habitat; material: dental | place: China | collected 2016 ... | reverse complement strand
GCCGAGCGCCGCGAAGCCGTGGCCGCCGAGCGCGCCGCCGCCAAGGAGCAGGCGCTCAAGGAGCGCACCGCGATCGTCGAGCGGGCCGAGGCCATCGCCGAGCAGGATCCGGCCCGCACGCAGTGGAAGAACTCCGGCACCGAGCTGCGTGAGCTGCTCGAGTCCTGGAAGTCGGCGCAGCGGCGCGGTCCGCGCCTGGACCGCCCCACCGAGGACGGGCTGTGGAAGCGCTTCTCCCACGCGCGCACCACCTTCGACCGTCACCGCCGCCAGTTCTTCAGCGAGCTGGACGCCAAGCAGGCGCAGGTGCGCGCGGCCAAGGAGGCGCTCATCAAGCGCGCCGAGGAGATGCAGAACTCAACCGACTGGGCCGGCACCTCCGCGAAGTACCGTGATCTGCTGGCCGAGTGGAAGAAGGCCGGACGCGCTTCCCGCAAGGAGGACGACGCCCTGTGGGCCCGCTTCCGGGCCGCGCAGCAGGTCTTCTACGACGCCCGCCGTGCCAAGGACGAGGCCGTCGACGCCGAGTTCGCCGAGAATCTCAAGGTCAAGGAGGCGCTGGTGGCCAAGGCCGAGGCGCTCCTGCCGATCAAGGATGTCAAGGCCGCTAAGAAGGCGCTGCGTCCCATTCAGGACGCCTGGGAGGAGGCCGGTCGGGTCCCGCGCGGAGCCGTGCGCCGTATCGAGGGCCGTATGCGCGCCGTCGAAGACGCCATTCGCGAGGCGGAGAACGCCGAGTGGCGCCGTACCGACCCGGAGACCAAGGCCCGTGCCGAGGGCCTTGCCGGCCAGCTCCAGGACGCGATCGCGGGCCTGGAGAAGGATTTGGCTGCTGCCCGGGCTGCAGGCGATGCCAAGAAGATCGCCGAGACCGAGGCCGCGTTGACGGCCCGCCGTGCTTGGCTCGAGCAGGTGCTGCGCTCGGCCAAGGCGTGACCCGAGCACGTTCGGCTCAGTTCTGAGACCTAAAGAGCGCCTGAGACGGGGCCGACACCAACCACCCACTGGTGTCGGCCCCGCCTCGTGTCTCGTCCTGGCGTCCCTCGTCGGGAGATCTGCTACTCCCAGGTGGCGGTCGCGGGGTCCACTCCTTCAGACCTGGCGCCGGCGTCGATGACGTCCTTGAGCCAGGCCGCCAGCCCTGGCGCACGTTTGTCGTAGTACCGGGCGAAGCGTTCGTCCGCCACGTAGCCGCGGGCGATGAGCACCTGCTTGGAGATGGAGACCTCGAACCACCGGTTGAAGTCCTTGCGATGCCACCGCGCCAGGGCATTGGCCTCGGGGCTGCCCGGCTCGACGCCGCTGCGCATCGCCTCGGCCAGCGCGGTTTCCAGGGCTACCGTCTCCTCGTGCGCCCGTTCCCAGTCGGCGCGCGTCATCCGGGCCTTACGCCGGTAGGACTCTGCCCAGTCCTCAGTGTCACCCCACCGGGCCTGAGCCTCCTCAACATAGACAGGATCCCAGTCGGTCCCCCAGATCTCCGCCATCTCAGCTACAGAGATCCTCGCTCCAGACTGATGGATCTCCATCACCATGTCGATCGAGCTGAGCATCTGCTGCAGGTGGGAGATCTGTCCTTGCACCAGCTCACGCTGACGGCGCAGGTGCGTCATGGCATCCGTCTCCGGCTCATCAAGGACCATCTTGATATCGGCCAGGTTCATGCCGGTCTGCCGGTAGACGAGGACCTGCTGGATGCGCATGATGTCTGCCTCGCAGTAGAGCCGGTAGCCGGCGGCACTGCGTCGAGATGGATGCACCAGACCGGTCTCGTCCCAGTGGTGCAGCGCCCTGACGCTGATGCCCAGGAGCATTGAAACCTCACCGACCGTCATGGCGATGTCCGCGTCGTCGGACACGGCGTCGACCGCGGTGTCGGCTGCTATATCGCGCCTCCCGGCTCCGTCATGACGCTGTTGAGATTCCTTCACTGTGTCTCCTTCCTCAGCAGCGCCTGCTCCGCTGGTAGGTGTCCTGGCGCGTGTCGTCCACCTTGATGCCTCTCGCCGCGTGAGGGGCGGCAATTCCTCGCACACATGACAAGGTTATCCACAGGCGGCCAGTTCACTGTGGCGCCGGAGGCCAAGAGATGTCCACGATGGAATATGACTCGTTTCGTTCCGGTACCGGGTCACGCCGCCGTGGCCCATCTGTCGGCCCGTCCCCTCTCCCCCGTCCTGGGCGCGCTTCCGCCCCAGGACATGGAGGTGCTGCGGTGCGCGGGACTGGACTCCCGACTGCTGGTCTGCGTTCTGGGAAGACCGCAACCGATCGATCTTCTTCGCTCCAAGGAGGGGCGCCTGCGGGCCATTACCGCCGCTCTGCCCTGCAAGGGCGTGCTCCTGGCGAGCACCGCCCTGTGGGTGCATGTCGGCGGACCGCCCCCCGACACCTTGGAGGTGTGTCTGCCCGGGGGTCGCCGAAGCCGGATGTCATACCTGGTGACCAGGCGGGGCAGACTGCCCCGCTCCGACACCACCGTGATCAACGGCGTCCCCTGCGCCACCATCGCGCGAGCAGCCGTCGACGTCGCCCGCCTGGGGCCGCCGGTGGCCGCCGTCCAGGCCATCATGACCGCCCGCGATCACGGGGTCAGCCGAGTTCGACTGCTGCTAACACTCAACCACTGCCAAGGGGCGGCCAGCCGGGGGCGTCCACGGGCGCAGCACATCATCGAGGCGGTCATGTCCGGCGCGTCATACTCAGCGGCCACCCCGCCGGTGCTCGGGACAGGCGCCTGAACCCGGGTGTCAACTGGAGCGCCGGGCTGCGGACAGGCTCCTACGCGCCTCGAAGACGCCGTCGATGCGCCGCAGGGCCGCCAGCGTGTGGTCCAGGTGGCCGACCTCCGCCAACTCGACGACGAACCGCCCGGTGACGACCCGGTCGCGGCTGGTCGCGATGTTCGCGCTGATGAGGTTGACGTGGCTGTCCGCCAGTGCCCGGGTGACATCGGCGAGCAGCCCTCCGCGGTCGAGGGCCTCCACCTCCACCTGCACCAGGTAGGCGGACTGGGCGTGGTCCGCCCAGGAGACGGTGATGAGCCGCTCGGGCTCGCGCTGGAGCTGGTCGACGTTCTGGCAGTCCGCCCGGTGCACCGAGACGCCCGAGCCCCTGGTAATGAATCCGACGATGGGGTCGCCCGGCATGGGGGTGCAGCATCGCGCCAGTTTGACGTAGATGTCGCCCTCCTCCATGCCGGCGACGACGACTCCGGCGTCGGCCGTGCGCGGACGCCGGTGCGCCGTCGCCCGGGTGGGGAGGACCCCCTCTGCGAGGGTCTCCTCGGCGCCGTCCTCCCCGCCCATGGTGGCCACGAGGGTGTCCACGACGTGCTGGGCGGAGACGTGCCCCTCTCCCACGGCCGCGTAGAGGCCGTCGATGTCGACCTTGTCGAGGGTCTTGGCCACGTTCATGAGGGTCTCGTGGCTCATGAGGCGCTGAATCGGCAGGTTCTGCTTGCGCAGGGTACGGGCGATGGCGCCCTTGCCCTCCTCGATGGCCTCCTCACGGCGCTCCTTGGAGAACCAGGAGCGGATCTTGTTGCGGGCGCGCGTGGAACCGACGAAAGTGAGCCAGTCGCGCGAGGGACCGGCGTTGATGGCCTTGGAGGTGAAGACCTCGACCGTGTCGCCGTTCTCCAGGCGCGTGTCCAGGGGCACCAGGCGGCCGTTGACCCGCGCGCCCACCGTGCGGTGACCGACCTCGGTGTGGACGGCGTAGGCGAAGTCCACCGGGGTCACCCCCGCGGGCAGGGCCAGGACATCGCCCTTGGGGGTGAAGACGTAGACCTGGTCCCCGGCCATCTCGTAGCGCAGGGCGTCGAGGAACTCGGAGGGGTCCTGGGTCTCCTGCTGCCAGTCGACGAGCTGGCGCAGCCAGCCCATGTCGCCCTGGTCGGAGTCCCCGGGCCTGCCCCCCAGCGCGCTGGGCCCCTGGGCATTGGGGTCCTCCTTGTAGCGCCAGTGCGCGGCCACGCCGTACTCGGCCATACGGTGCATCTCGTGGGTGCGGATCTGGATCTCCACCGGCTTGCCACCCGGCCCCACGACAGTCGTGTGCAGCGACTGGTAGAGGTTGAACTTGGGGACGGCGATGTAGTCCTTGAAGCGCCCGCTCATGGGGGTCCAGCGCGAGTGCAGGGAGCCGAGCACCGCGTAGCAGTCCTGGACGGTGTCGACGATGACCCGCACCGCCACCAGGTCGTAGATGTCGTCGAAGTCCTTACCCCGTACGATCATCTTCTGGTAGATCGAGTAGTAGTGCTTGGGTCTACCGGTGACGGCCCCTTTGATCTTGTTGACCCGCAGGTCTTCCTCGATCTGGAGGCGCACCTGGCGCAGGTACTCCTCACGCGCCGGGGCACGCTCGGCGACCATATGCTCGATCTCCTCGTACACGCCCGGATAGAGGGCCTTGAAGGAGCGGTCCTCCAGCTCCCACTTGATCGTATTCATTCCCAGGCGGTGAGCCAGGGGCGCGTAGATCTCCAGGGTCTCCTTGGCCTTGCGGGCGGCGTTCTGAGCGGAGACGTACTTCCAGGTGCGGGCGTTATGGAGGCGGTCGCCGAGCTTGATGACCAGGACCCGGATGTCCTTGGACATCGCGATGATCATCTTGCGCACGGTCTCGGCCTGGGCGGCCTCACCGTACTGGAGCTTGTCGAGCTTGGTGACGCCGTCGACGAGCAGGGTGATCTCGTCACCGAAGTCTGCCCGCAGGCGGTCAAGGGTGTAGTCGGTGTCCTCCACCGTGTCGTGCAGGACGGCGGCGGCCAGAGTCTGGGCCGTCATGCCGAGCTCGGCCAGGATCGTCGCCACCGCCACCGGGTGGGTGATGTAGGGTTCCCCGGACTTGCGTCGTTGGCCGGCGTGGGCCTTCTCGGCGACTTCGTAGGCACGCACGATGAGGCTCGTGTCCGCCTTGGGATGATTGGCGCGCACGGCGCGCAGCAGTGGCTCGATGGCCGCCGGCGTGGAGTGTCCACGGGAACCGAACCAGGCCAGACGGCTGCGCACGCGCGAGCCGGGGACAACGCTGTCACCTGACGTGCCTGAGCTGCTCTTCGTCTCCGTCATTGACGCATCATATAGCGGCCCGTGCCCCGAGGCCCGCCACGGTCACCGACATTCGTGCGATGTCGCTATTTCAGAAGACGACGATCGAGTCGACCTCGCGCTCCTGAAGCTGACGCCGGCCACCAAGGTCGGCCAGCTCCAGGAGCATGCAGATGGCCTCCACCGTGGCGCCGGCCTGCTCGATGAGGGAGATGGAGGCCGCGGCCGTCCCCCCGGTGGCAAGGACGTCGTCGATCACCAGGACGCGTGATCCCCGGGTGACGGTCTCGGGGCGCAGTTCCATGCGGGCCGTACCGTACTCGAGGGCGTAGTCGACACCGATGACCGGGCCGGGGAGCTTGCCGCCCTTGCGCACGGTGATCATCCCGATGCCGAGCCTGACCGCGAGGGGCGCCGCCAGGATGAAGCCGCGCGACTCCAGCCCCGCTACAGCGTCGATCCGACCGCGGTAGTGGTCGGCGAGCCCGTCGACGAGCTCGGCGAAGGCCGCTCCGTCCGCCAGCAACGGGGTGATGTCCCGAAAGAGGACCCCGGGCTCGGGGAAGTCGGGGATCTCCCGCAAGTGGCTCACGACCAGCCTGGTCAGGGACTCGGGCACCGTCTCGGAGTGCGCCGCGGAGGTGGTCGTCATCTGCGCTTCTTCTTCCTCTTGGGCTGAGCCGCCACACCGAGATGGTGGCCGGGGGTGACGGGCGAGGCGGCAGGGGCCGCATCGATCTTAGCCAGTTCCTCGACATCGTCGCCCGCCTCCTCGCGGCGCTGCTGACGCGCCGCGGCGACCTTGTCGGCCTGATCCTTGATGGCCTTCTCGCGCGAGCGCAGATCCACCAGCAGCGGGGTGGCCAGGAAGATCGAGGAAAGGGTACCGGCGATCATGCCGATGAACAGGGTCAGGGCGATGTCGCGCAGAGTCCCTGCCCCCAGGATGAAGGCGCCGACGACCAGCAGTGAGGCAACCGGGAGCACACCGACCACAGAGGTGTTGATCGAGCGGATGAAGGTCTGGTTGACCGCCAGGTTCGCGAGCTCGGCATAGGTGGATCGGCTCTGAGCCTCGAAGCCGTCGGTGTTCTCACGGATCTTGTCGAAGACCACCACCGTGTCGTAGAGGGAGTACCCCAGGATCGTCAGCACACCGATGATCGTAGCCGGAGTGACCTCGAAACCGGACAGGACGTATACGCCCACTGTGACAACGATGTCGTGGCACAAGGCCAGCAGGGCCGCCACGGCCATCTTCCAGGTTCTGAAGTATGCCCAAATGAGCAGACCGACGAAGATGAAGAACAGGACCAGGCCGCGGGCGGCCTTCTTGGTGACGTCGGATGACCAGGTCGGCCCCACGGTCGTGGCCGACACGTTGGAGGCGTCGGTCTTATAGGCGGTGGCGAGTTCGCCCGCCAGCGAGTCGAGGCGTTCCTTGCTCAGCTGGCTGGTCTGGACCCGCACCGAGGACGAGCCCATGGTTGTCACCGAGGATCCGGCCGTCATGTCCTCCTTGGACAGCACCTCATTGGCGGGGCGCTCCGAGGGCGAGGACAGACCCGTCACGGTGATCTCCGAACCGCCTTTGAAATCGATTCCCGGCGTGAGTCCCACCAAGGCCAGGAGTGCGGCCGAGCCCGCGATGACGACGACGGCGATGAGGTACCAGATCCGGCGTTTACCGACGAAGGGAATGGACGTCTTGGCCGAGTAAAGCTCGTTACCGAGCGTCGCGAGAGACTTCACTTCGTCTCACCATCCTTTCCGCTGTCGGCCGTGACATCGACCGCGTCATCCTCCTCCTGCTCGGCCGCCTCATCGACGGCGTCGTCCGCAGCCTTCTCCGGGTTCTCGGCGGCCTTGCGGGCCTCGGCCTTGCGACGCGCCAAGGAGCCCGCCACGCGGTCGGCGATGGCCTCGCGCCCCTTGCCGTAGGTGGACGAGGAAGTGGCCCCGAGGTGCTCGGGATCGAGTCCCGAGAGCCGGTGCCCCTCGCCGAAGAAGCGGAAGCGGACGATCCACTCCATGAACGGGTGGGTGAAGAAGATGATGATGGCCAGGTCCACGCAGGTGGTCACTCCCAGGGTGAAGGCGAAGCCCTGGACTCCGCCGACGGCAAGGAAGTAGAGCACGACCGCGGCCACGAGGTTGACGGCGTCGGAAACGAGGATCGTGCGTCTGGCGTGCTTCCATCCCTCATCGATCGCCGTCTTGAGGGTCCGTCCCTGACGCACCTCATCGCGGACGCGCTCGAAGTAGATGATGAAGGAGTCGACCGTGATACCGATGGAGATAATGAGTCCGGCCACGCCTGCCAGGGACAGGCGGTAGCCCATGGAGGCGCTCAGCGCCGCGATGACCAGGTAGGTGCCCGCTGCGGCCACCACCAGCGAGGCCACTGCCACCACCGCCAGGCCGCGGTACTGCCAGGCGAGGTAGAGAATGATGAGTCCGAACCCGATCAGTCCGGCGATCAGGCCGTTGCGCAGCTGCTCGGTACCCAGAGTGGCGGAGATCTGCTGTTCGGACTGGACCGTGAAGCTCAGCGGCAGCGAGCCGAAGGAGAGCTGGTTGGCCAGCGTGTTGGCCTGGTTCTGGTTGAAACCGCCTGTGATCTGGACGCGGCCGTCGGTGATCGGCGAGTGGACGTCCGAGTTGAAGCCGGAGGCCATGATGGTCAGACCGTCAAGAACGATGGCGAACTGGGCCTTGGCCTGGCTGTCCTGGTTCTGAGCGCCTTGAGCCCCCTGGGCGCCGGCGGCGGTCGCCTGGTCGCGGTAGGCCAGCAGCCGCTTGGACAGCTCGGAGAACTTCTTGGTGCCGTCGGGGTTGAAGGCCAGTGAAACGATCCACTTGTTGGTGGTCTGTCCCCGCGAGTCGGTCTCCAAACCGGAGTTGGCGCTCTTGAGCTCGGTGCCGGTGATGTCGGCGGGACCCAGGATGTAGGCGCCGTGCTGCTGCGATCCGGCGTCCTTGGAGCAGGAGATGACGGCGACCTTGGGGTCCTGCGTCTGACCCGTGAGGTTCTTCGGGTCGGAGCAGTCGGTCATGTAACCGTCGTAGAGGAGCTGCTCGGTGATCCAGGAGTCGGAGGAGTTGTCCTGGGAGGTGGCGGGCAGCGGGTCGGAGGAGATGACGCCGTCCTGGTTGACATCTGCCAGCCGCTTGGCGATCTCCTCCGGAGTCTTGGGCTGCTCCGTGCTCTGGGCGGTGGGTTCCGAGGTGGCAGCGGGCTCTTGGGCAGCAGTGCCGTCCTGCCCCTCCTGGCCGGTCGCCTGCCCGCCATCGCTCGAGCCGCCCTCAGTGTCTGCGGAGTCCTCGGCCGGCTGGGTGGCTTCCTGGCCGGCGTTCGGGTCGGGCTGGGCCTGGGCGGTGGGCTGATCCGCGGGGGCGGGTGTTGCAGCGGCGGAGGGGTTCTGGCTGGCGATGTTCTTCGCCGCCTGCTGGGCACTGCCCGGCAGAATGCGGATGACCGGCCGGAAGTACATGACGGCGGAGGTGCGCACCAGCTCCAAGGTTGCCTGGCTGGGCTTTCCGGGCAGCGAGACCACGATGTTCTGCCCGCCCTGACGAGAGATCTGGGCCTCGGAGACGCCGGAGGCGTCCACGCGCTGACGGATCACCTCGATGGCCTGCTCGACATCGTTGTCGCTGATCGCCGATCCGTCCGACGTCGTGGGCGTCAGAATGATCTGGGTACCGCCCTCGAGGTCGAGGGCAAGCCCGGGCGTCAGCGACGCCTTGTGTCTCATGGTTCCCACCACCAGTGCGCCGAAACCGATGATGATGACGAGGACGAACATCAGGAGGCGGCGCCCGGGCCGCATTCGCTGCTTGCTGGACACGTGGTCCCTTCCTGGGTGGGGTGTGTTCGGGCGCGCGGCCCGAAGGCGAAGATGGGGGTGTATGTGTGCTGCTGAGCACCGCGGTGGTACGGGCCGGACCCGGTGCACTCAGCGCGGGAGGATGATGCCGCTCGGCTGAGCCGGACCCGCAAAGGGCCATGACGCGCGGTGGAGCCGGCGCCATCGGCTCATCGGATCGCGACTTGCCGATCCGGGTGCCCTGCGCCGGCCAGCGAGATATCAGGGATGCGGCTCGGCCGCGTCCTGCTCGGACTCGCGAGCACCGTCGTCCTGCTCGGCGTCGTCGTCCTCAGGTTCCACCTGAGCACTGGCCGAGCCGAAGGGGGGCTCCTCGATGGCGGCGATGGCCCGCTTGCTCCACAGGGTCTCGTCGCCCAGGGGCGTGGCCAGGGTGACCACGTCGCCGTCGACCTCCACGACCGTGCCGTAGAAGCCGCCGATGGTGCGCACCCAGTTGCCGGGCACCAGGCCCTTCTCGGTGCGGCGCTGCTGCTCCTCCTGCATCGCGCGCTGCCTACGACTGACGAACCACATCATCAGGAGCATCCCGATGAGTAGGATCCAGAGGAAATGCTGCGGCATGGAGGCTTCTCCGTTTCGACTAGGCAGTCTCGGTTGATGCGGACCCACGACTGACACAGGCCGGCGGTGGCGAGTCTAAGACACGTAGGCAAGAGCGTTACCTACCACTGGCGAGTGATCGGGCACAACTGGGTACCAACCGGTCACGAAATGATGACAGTACCCGGCGGCCAATCAGAAGAACAATGCTCCATCTGTAGGAGGCTCGAGGCCCAGGTGGGTATAGGCCGCCGCAGTGGCCGCCCTTCCCCGCGGGGTGCGCACTACCAGACCCTCACGCACCAGATAGGGCTCGGCCACGGTCTCGACGGTCTCCGGCTCCTCCCCCACGCTGACCGCCAGCGTCGTCAGCCCCACGGGTCCGCCCCCGAAGCGGGTGCACAGGGCGTCGAGCACCTGGCGGTCCAGTCGGTCCAGCCCCAGGGCGTCGACCTCGAAGACATCCAGGGCGCCGCGGGCGGCCGTCAGGTCGAGGTGGCCGGGCCGCCCGTGAACCTCCGCCCAGTCCTGAACCCGGCGCAGCAGCCGGTTGGCGATACGGGGCGTGCCGCGCGAGCGCGAGGCCAGCTCCTTGGCGGCGTCCGCATCCAGGTTCACCCCCAGCAGGCCAGCGCTGCGCGCGAGGATCCGGGTGAGCTCGCCGGGCCCGTAGTAGTCCAGGTGCCCGGTGAATCCGAAACGGTCCCTCAGCGGAGCGGGCAGGAGGCCCGCCCGGGTGGTGGCGCCCACGACGGTGAAGGGCGGCAGGGACAGGGGGATGGAGGTGGCTCCCGGCCCTTTGCCCACGACGATGTCGACGCGGAAATCCTCCATCGCCAGGTAGAGCATCTCCTCGGCAGTGCGGGCCAGCCGGTGGATCTCGTCGATGAACAGCACGTCCCCCTCCTCCAGGGAGGACAGGATGGCGGCAAGGTCACCGGCGTGCTGGATGGCGGGTCCCGAGGTCAGGCGCAGAGAACCGTCCACCTCGGCAGCGATGATCATGGCCAGGGTGGTCTTTCCCAGCCCGGGGGGTCCGGAGAGCAGAACGTGGTCGGCCGTCACGCCGCGAGCCAGGGCGGAGCGCAGGACCACCGAGAGCTGGCCGCGCACCACCTCCTGGCCGGTGAAGTCCTCCA
>ERZ772946.792-NODE-792-length-10635-cov-7.47854_pt1 | contig 10635 bp, 10 predicted proteins | sample MGYA00511680_ERZ772946 | MGnify/ENA primary metagenome ERZ772946 (study PRJEB29015, sample SAMEA2737918) | human oral metagenome | biome: human oral; feature: human-associated habitat; material: dental | place: China | collected 2016 ... | reverse complement strand
CAGATGCTGAAAACTTGAAAGTGACTTTGGAACGTGCCCTTCCATTCTGGGAAGATAAAATCGCTCCAACGCTTAAAGATGGTAAAAACGTATTCGTAGGTGCTCACGGTAACTCAATCCGTGCCCTTGTAAAACACATCAAACACTTGTCAGATGATGAAATCATGGGTGTAGAAATCCCTAACTTCCCACCATTGGTATTCGAATTCGACGAAAAATTGAACGTCGTAAAAGAATACTACCTTGGAAAATAATCTATAAACAGAAAGCCTAGGATTCCTAGGCTTTTTGTTTTTGCTTCTGGTTTCCAACTAGTTGAAAAAACGTTATAAATGATAGTAAAGAGTTACTTAATTGTAAGAAAGAGAGAAAGACGATGGCTTACAGGCTCTTTGTCAACTGTAGTGGGTTGATGAAAAGGGCTAGTAAGGTGAAACGATCTAATCGAGTGGTTATTCTAGGGTAATTAAAAACGATTTATCGTGCTGAAAATTTAGAAATGGCAGTACAAGCTTTAGAGAACTTTATCGCTGAATGGAAGCCAAAGTATAGGAAAGTCATAGAAAGTCTGGAGAATACGGATAATCTTTTAACTTTTTTCTAGTTTCCCTACCAAATTTGGCACAGCATTTATTCGACAAAGCTCATTGAGTCTCTCAACAAAGAAATTAAACGTCAAACGAAAAAGAAGGTTCTTTTTCCTAACGAAGAAGCCCTGGACCGTTACTTAGTTACTTTGTTTGAAGATTATAATTTCAAGCAAAGTCAACGAATCCATAAAGGGTTTGGTCAATGTTCTGACACACTTGAAAGCTTATTTGATTAGCACTCCATAACTCTACTTGAGTGTTTACACATAATTATTGACAGTATCTAAAGCGTTTTTAGTGTAATTCGTATATAGTTGTTGACAAAACATTTTAACAGTAAAAGAGTGCAACTTTATTTGTTCACTCTTTTTTTGCGTATAACAGAAAAATTTTTGATAAATAGAATAGTATTGCTACTTATTTATCAAAAATTTACGATGATTAGACGAAAGAATACTTTGCCCCAAAAATAGCATTTAGAAATATTTAGAAGATAAATAATATGTCGCAATGCTCCAAATGGTTAGTTTTCTAAGTGTAAGCTTGTTCTTAGGCAGGCCATTATTCCTTTACTAAAGGTAAAGAAATGGTGACTTTTAAGCCTGGATGATTGTCTAAAAAAACAATTTCACCTTGATGTAATTTAATAATTTGTTTGGTGATAACTGTTCCCATACCATGTGATTCATAATTAGTTGATTTTTGATTTAGCTCAGTAATTTTTTGAGCTGTAATATCTCCTTGATCCGCAATGACGATGAGCACTTTATTATCAGATAATTGATAAGTCAGATCAATCTGGTTAGAGCCGCTGTGCATAATACTATTAAGCAAGAGATTTCTAAAAGCTCTTGCTAATAAAGTTACCTCTCCTTTTACCAACACTGTCTCGGCAGGCAAATCAAAATGAAGTGTAATTGTTTCATAATTATTCAATATATCGGCAATTACTGTTCGTAGGACAGCAACCAAATCAAGATTGGAAAATTCGGAGTGACGCTTTTGGTTATCCAATAAGTAGCTCATATTGAGATTAGAAATCATTTCTTTCATAGTTTGAATCTGATTTTCAATTTCCTCTGTCTGCTTTCCTTTGCCATATTGCTGCTCTAACTGACTGTTATAACCTGATATGAGCATAAGAGGATTGCGTAAATCATGACTGACCCCTCTAATCCATTGCTCTTTCATCGTGTTGCTTTCTTCCAAAATATGAGATGTTTCATTGAGAGCCGTCTTAATTTCAGAGAAATTTCCCTTTTCTTTAAGAACGATATTTTGACCTTGAGATAAAGAAGTGACAGCAGTAATAATCGGCTCCATCTCCTTTTTAATACGCAACTTTGATCGGCTCAAAAGAATAAAAATAAGTAAAAGAATAATACCCAAGAAAACAAGTCCCAAACTGAGAAAATTCCTAATAAATTGCGTATTAGCATAGAAATTAAATTTTGCTAAGGAATGCTTTTTAGGATAGCCCAAAACTAAAATTTGCTGACCACGTACATAGGAGAAAACAGGGTAATCTTCTAAATACCAACGTGAAAATTTAACCATATCAGCATTGGTATAATGTCTTTTGAGTCCTTTAGGTAAATGATAAGATTGGACAATATTGCCATCTTGATTCAGTACCATAGCCCAAGTATTTTGTTTATCCATTTCAATTTTGCTGCTTTTATCAAAATTGAAATTATTCTCTTGACTCGATTGAGCGATTTTAGTGTAAAGTAGTTCCGGTTTTTCCTTTCCATAGAAACTAAAATAGGCTGAGAAAACCAAACCATAAACAAAAACAAGTCCTATGATTAAAGCCAAGATTAATAGAACATACCTGGTTAATAACTTAGTAAAAAATTTAACGGTATCCATTTAATTCACCTTTAGTTTGTAACCCAAACCTTTAACCGTTATTAAGCTTTCTGGTTTAGAAGGATTGGCTTCAATCTTTTGTCGAATCTTACGAATATGAGCCATTAGGGTATTATCATAGCCTTGGTATTGTAATCCCCAGACCTTTTCTAAGAGTTGGTCAAAAGTGACAATGCGATTCTTATTATCATATAAGACCTTAAGAATACTGTATTCCTTAGCTGTCAGCTGAATCTCTAGTTTTCCTTTGGTAATCAAGGCTTGGCTAAAATGCACCTGGCAAGCAGGCAAAACAAGGGTATCTTCCTTTTCGGGATAGGCTCTTTTTAGGATAGAAAGAATACGCAACTCCAAATCTCTTGGACGGAAAGGCTTGATAATATAGTCATCTGCCCCTAACTCAAAGCCCTGATATTGTTTTTCTATATCGGAGATTGCCGACAAAAACAAAACAGGAACCATTGAAGTCTTACGGATGCCCTTTAAAACTTCAAATCCTGATCCTTCAGGCAGCATAATGTCTAAAATAACTAAATCAAAAGATTTTTCTTCAAATTGCTCCAAAGCTTCTTTTTGTGATTGTACACTTGTTAGATTGCTAAACCCAGCAATGCTCAATGATTCTTGCACTATTTCTAAAATTTCTGGGTTATCGTCTAAAATTAAGATCTTCTTTTCTTTATAATTCATACTATTACCTCAACAAGACTAGTATAACACATTGCTTCCTTGGTCAAGGACTTTAAAGTAAAAATTAAGGAAGAATTAAGGTAATGAACAGGTTAAAATAAAGGAGGTTCATTATAATGAAAATAGCGAAAGGATATAACATCACTCTAAGATTTTTAAAGGAGAAAACAAATGAACAATTATATCGTTGAAACCAACCAATTAAGTAAGGATTTTTCAGGTGAAGTAGCCGTTAATCAGCTCTCTATTCATATTAGAAAAAATGAAATTTATGGTTTTTTGGGACCAAATGGTGCTGGTAAGAGTACTGCTATGAAAATGCTTTTAGGATTGTTGCAACCAAGCCACGGTTCCATTAAGCTCTTTGGAAAAACCTTTAATAGCAATCAAATATCACTCCTCTCAAATGTAGGTTCCCTCATTGAAGAGCCCTCTTACTATGCTAATTTGACCGGTTATGAAAATCTTGAAATTATCCAAAAATTGCTTAAATTACCAAAAAGAAATATTGATGAAGTCTTAAAGATTGTCAAACTTTTCGATCAAAAAGACAAGCTAGTTAAAAACTATTCACTAGGCATGAAACAACGTTTAGGAATTGCGTTAGCTATTGTTAAATTTCCTAAATTACTGATTTTGGATGAGCCAACTAATGGTTTAGACCCTGCTGGTATTCAAGAAATTCGTGAGCTTATCAAGTCTTTACCACAAAAATACGATATGACTATCATCGTTTCTAGCCATATTCTTTCAGAAATTGAACAGATGGCTACAACTGTTGGTATTATCAATCATGGTCAATTACTTTTTGAAGGCCACCTATCTGACCTTGAAGAAGATGAAAAATATCTGTTTGAGACCAGTGATGATGTAACTGCTAAAAGAATACTAATGTTCAATGGTTTTAATTTGGATGATGACCCAAAATTGATTATCAACGATAACAATAAAGTTAATATAGCCACTGCTATTCGACTCTTAGTTGAAAATGATGTTGATATTTATCAAGTTCGTATGATTCGTCGATCGCTGGAAGATGTTTTCCTTGATATGACAGGACGGGAAGGAAGTGTTTTGTAATGCTAAATTTACAATTAGAATTTATCAAACTAAAAAGACGGTCTTTCTTGCTATCCTTGATTGCTATTGTAGCAGTGGGCTTGATTTGGAGTAGCGTTGTTATCAAATATGAATTACCTAAAACACATGAGGCCTATAATGCCATTTATACCATGACTTACTTGAATGATTTTATTTTGCCACTTTTCATTGCAGTTTTAGCGTCTAGACTACTGGAATTGGAACATCTAGGCAAAACTTTTAAACTCTTGCAAACCAGTAATGAAAGTCCTTGGCAACTTTTTAAAGCTAAATTGACTGTGATGGCTATTTTTGCCTTTGTTGTCAGTTTGATTCAAACGCTTTTTCTGAAATTTATTATTCAAGGCATGCAGGTCAGTGTGACACCTGTTTCATTGAGTCTCTTTTTGTTCACAACTTTTTTGGTTTGTCTCTTTCTGTCTTGTTTACATCTTTGCTTAGCTTTTATCTACCCAAAGCCAAGTGTGACAGTAGTAACAGGCTTAATTGGTTCCTTCCTGTCATTTATAGGTATCGGTGCGTTACCAGTTCCTATTCGTATTTTCATTCCTTGGCAATATTTCTCTATGATGGGAATCGCTAAACGGGTGGCTGGAACTAACACTTATCTTTTTCAATACGATAATGCTTATCCCTTTAAATTAGTCGTATTATTGCTTATCATTTTTTTAAGCATCTTTGCCAGTAAAAAACTCATTGGAAAGGCGGATCTATTATGATTATTTTTGAATTTAAAAAAATCAAAAAAAGTGCTATTCCGATAACGCTAATCTTCTTTAACCTTGTTGGGTCCTTATTGGGAGCAATGATTTACGCTCTCAATCGAAAGGTGCTCCTAGATGGTACACAAGCTCACGTCCTTTGGGGACAAACAGTTTTCTATTCCTCGCAGGTATTTACTCCTATTCTGATCGGGATTATCTGTTCCATCAGTTGTCAATTCGAGGAAAGTAATAAAAACTGGCAGCGCTTATTAAGTATTCCGGTTAAAGCCAATCGTATCATTTTATCAAAAATCACCAGCTTATCACTAGTCATGGCTATTAGTCAACTGATAGTTCTTCTCTTTTATATTATCAGCGCTTTGGTTTTGAAGGTACCTTTTGCAAATTATCTACTGGACTTTTTGCTTTGGTCTATCACAGGTTGGATAGCAACCATTACTATTGTCACCATTCAAATTTTTCTCAGTATTCGCTTAAAAAATTTCGCAGTGCCTATTCTTATATCAGCTATTTTGGCTATGGCAGGACTTATGACCCTCTTTATTGGACAAGGTCTTTTTAGAATTTTCCCTTATGCTCAGATTGCTGTTGGTGATCGAGCTCGTTCCTTAGTCCCTTTTACCTTATCTGAATTTATCCTTTTCTTAGTTGTCAATAGTGCTTATATTTTTGTCTTCTATACCTTAGCAGTTAGACAGCTTAAAAAGAGATTTATTTAATCTCATTTATAGTGAAAAACATGAAAAAAGCAAAGAACTATCGTAATTGTTATACAATTAATGATCAGCAAATAAACAGTGGGCTCTTTGTCAACTGTAGTGGGTTGATGAAAAGTTATAACCTGGAGAGGACCAAATTGGTTCTTTCCTTTTTGATGTTCAAAGCAATGAGAATTCTAGTTTTAAAGTTGTCAAAGTTCCGGAAGCCAAAAGCATTTCGCTTGATGACTTTGATAAGATTATTGGTAGCCTCTAGTTTTACGTTTGAGTAGGGAAGTTCCAGTGCATTCATGATCTTGTCTTTATCTTTCAAAAAGGTCTTGAAAACAGTTTGAAAAATAGGATTTACAGAAGAAGTTGTTTCTTCAATAAGACTAAAGAAATGTTCCGTTTGTTTCTCTTGAAAATGAAAGAGTAGGAGTTGATAGAGATTATAGTGCTGTCTAAGTTCTTGAGAGTATGAAAGCAGCTTTTCTAGAACCTCTTTATTGGTCAAGTGTGACCGAAAAGTTGGTCGATAAAATCGTTTATCACTGAGTTTACGGCTATCCTGTTGAATGAGTTTCCAGTAACGTTTCAGTGCTTTATATTCGTGCGATCTCCGATCAAACTGATTCATGATTTGGATGCGAAGGTGGTTCATAGCTCGACTGAGATGCTGGACAATGTGAAAGCGGTCGAGGACGATTTTAGCAGAAGGAAATAGTTTTCTGGCAATATCGTAGTAGGGACTAAACATGTCCATGGTAATGACTTTTACACGACTTCTCACCTGTCTAGAATAACGAAGGAAATGATTGCGAATAGTTGCTTGAGTCCGCCCATTATCGTAGTCCTGTGCAATAAAGCTCATCTTACCTTTCTTGAAGCTGTACTCATCCCAGCTCATGTGTTTTGGAAGGTGGTTAAGATCAGACTTGACCTCGAACTCTTTCAATTTACGGATGACTGTCGAAGTAGAGACCGATAAACTTTCGGCGATAGCAGTCATAGGGACTTTCTCGATTAATTTTTGAGTGATTTTCTGGTTGACGATCGTTGAGATTTGGTAGTTCTTTTTGACTAAGGAAGTCTCTGCGACAGCTATTTTTCCGCATACTTTACAACGAAACGGCGTTTTCTCAATCGAATAAGAGTTTTGTATCCCGCACACTCTAGATAGGGAATTTTAGATTCTTTTTGGAAGTCATATTTAGCCATTTGTCCTTGACAATCGAGATACTTAGGAGCAGGATAATCTAGCTTAGCGATGATTTCTTTATGTGTTCCAGCATCCAGATAATCCAAGATTATGATGTTCTTGTCTTTAATTCCGAGTATGTTTGTGATAAAATTTAATTGTTCCATAAGATTCTTTCTAATGAGGGTTTGGTCACTTTTTCATTATAGGTCTTATGGGGCTTTTTTGTTTTTGCTTCTAGTTTCCAACTAGTTGAAAAAGCGTTATAATGATAGTAAAGAGTGACTTAATTGTAAGAAAGAGAGAAGGACGATGCCTTATATTGAAATGAAACACAGCTACAAGCGTTACCAGGTTGGGGATACGGAGATTGTGGCTAATCGTGATGTGAATTTTGAAATTGAAAAGGGGGAGCTGGTTATTATCCTTGGTGCTTCTGGTGCTGGAAAGTCAACGGTTCTCAATCTCCTAGGAGGTATGGATACCAATGATGAGGGGGAGATTTGGATCGATGGTGCGAATATCGCCAACTATAGTTCGCACCAACGAACAAACTATCGTCAAGATGATGTGGGCTTTGTTTTTCAATTTTACAATCTGGTATCCAATCTGACAGCCAAGGAAAACGTGGAGTTGGCCTCATAAATCGTAGTGGATGCCTTGAATCCAGAGCAGGTGCTCAAAGATGTGGGCCTAGATCATCGGCTCAATAACTTTCCAGCCCAGCTTTCTGGAGGGGAGCAACAGCGAGTCTCAATTGCACGCGCTGTAGCCAAAAATCCTAAAATTCTCCTCTGTGATGAACCGACGGGTGCCTTGGATTATCAGACGGGGAAGCAAGTCTTGAAGATTCTCCAAGACATGTCTCGTCAAAAAGGAGCAACAGTGATTATCGTGACCCACAATGGAGCGCTCGTTCCTATTGCAGATCGCGTGATTCACATGCGCGATGCCACGGTTAAGAGTGTGACGATTAATGAACATCCACAGGATATTGATACGTTGGAGTATTAGCATGAAAAAAACATACCGAAAAGACCTACTCCAGTCGGTAACTGCTTCTAAAGGGGCGTTTTGTTTCTATCTTAACCTTGATGATGCTGGGTTCTTTAGCCCTAGTAGGTCTTAAAGTAGCCAGTCCAAACATGGAACGCACGGCAGGGGATTATCTCCGTAAAGCCAATACCCTGGATCTGGCCGTAATAGCTGATTATGGCTTGGACAAAGAAGACAAAGACGAACTAAAGACCCTTCAAGGAGCAAGTGTTGAGTTTGGCTATATGGCAGACCTAACCGTTGAAAATGGTGAGGAAGCAGTTCGACTTTATTCCAAACCAGAGAGCATTTCAACCTTCCAAGTGACAGAAGGGCGACTGCCAGAGACAAATGAGGAAATTGCCCTAGCCGACTTCTGGAAAGACCGCTATCAGATTGGGCAGACCATTACCTTTAGCAAGAAAGAAGAAAAGTCCATCGTAAAATCCCAAACTTTTACAATTACTGGATTTGTTCAGTCGGGTGAGATTCTTTCTAAAGAAGATTTAGGAAGTGCTAGTAGTGGAAATGGCAACCTGACTGGCTATGGAGTAATTTTACCCAGTCAGTTTGACTCAGATGTTTATAGTATTGCGCGTGTGCGCTATGACGATTTAAAAAATCTGGATACTTTTTCATCAGACTATAAGACCAAACGAGCCCAACATCAGGAAGAGTTGCAAGACTTACTTGCTGATAATGGTCAAAAAAGATTGGCAAGTATCAAATCAAATGGGCAAAAGAGCTTGGAAGAGGGCAAAGAACAGCTCCAAACTGCTGAAAGCAACCTTGAAAATGGCAAGAGTCAGTTAGAGCAGGCCGAAAGTCGCTTGAAAACGCAAGAAGAACAAGCGACCGCTTTACCAGAACCGCAAAAGAGTCAAATCGAGGGGCGTCTGACAAAAGCTAAGGAAGAACTGGCGACAAAAAAAGAAAAACTGGCTCAGACAGAGAGTGATCTAACTAAGGAAAAAGAGAAGCTTGAACAGCGTCAGAAAGACCTTGATGAACTGGCAGAGCCGAAATACCACGTATACAATCGCCAAACCATGCCAGGTGGTCAAGGCTACCGCATGTACAGCAATTTATCAACAAGTATTCGTTCTATCGGAAATATTTTCCCCGTGGTGCTATATATGGTCGCTGCAATGGTGACCTTTACAACGATGACTCGCTTTGTGGATGAAGAGCGTACCAATGCTGGTATATTCAAGGCTCTAGGTTACCGGAATCAAGATATAGTTGCCAAGTTTGTCCTCTATGGTTTTCTTGCTGGAACTGTGGGAACCATTTTAGGAACGCTTCTTGGACATTATCTTCTTGCAGGCGTGATTTCGGATGTTATAACAGCTGGGATGGTCGTTGGGAAAAGCCAGGAGTATTTTTACTGGTCTTATAGCCTCCTTGCCCTAGCCTTGAGTTGGGTATCCAGCGTTTTGCCAGCTTATCTGGTGGCGCGGAGAGAATTGCACGAGGAAGCGGCCCAACTTTTGCTTCCCAAACCTCCCGTTGAAGGCTCAAAGATTTTGCTGGAACGCCTGAGCTTTATTTGGAGTCGTTTGAGCTTCACTCATAAGGTTACGGCGCGAAATATTTTCCGTTATAAGCAACGAATGTTGATGACCATTTTTGGAGTTGCAGGTTCGGTTGCTCTCCTATTTGCAGGTCTTGGCATTCAGTCTTCTGTGGGAGGAGTTGTGGAGCGTCAATTTGAACAAATCCAGCAATATCAGATAATAGTGGCAGAAAAGAGCAGTGCAACTGAGCAAGAAAAAGCAGATCTAGAAAGTGCTTTGCAAACTGAGCCTATTCATGCTTACCAAAAGATTTACTCTAAATCCATTGAAAAAGATTTTAAAGAAAAAGTAGGACTTCAGACCATCACCATAATGATCACAAGCAGAGAAGACTTCAAGCCCTTTATCGCATTACAGGAAAATGGGCAAGAGGTGGAGATCACTGATGGAGCTGTCGTGAGTCAAAAACTAGCTCAACTAGCAAGAGTTAGGGTTGGAGACAAGCTAGAGCTTGATGGGAAAGAAATCAAGGTCGCGGCGATTTCTGAAAACTATGTTGGACACTTTGTTTATCTCAACCGAGCGACTTACGAACAAGTGTACGGTACCAGTCCGAAAGAGAATACTTACCTAGTAAAATTAAAAGAGCCAACACCTTCCAATACTGAGAAAGAAGCTGCTGCCTTTATGAAAAAAGCAGCTGTTTCTGGGGTGGTCCAAAATGCAACAGCCATCCATCTCTTTGAATCCGTGGCTAGTTCGCTCAATAAAACCATGGCAATCCTCGTCCTTGTTTCCGTCTTGCTAGCCATTGTCATTCTTTACAATCTCACCAATATCAATGTGGCAGAACGTATTCGTGAACTTTCCACTATCAAGGTTCTCGGTTTCCACAATAAAGAAGTGACCCTCTATATCTACCGTGAGACCATGGTGCTGTCCCTTGTTGGGATTGTTCTCGGTTTGGTAGCTGGCTACTATTTACATCAATTTTTAATTCAAATGATTTCACCTACCACCATACTTTTTTATCCACGAGTAAGCTGGGAAGTCTATGCTCTTCCAATCGTCGCAGTGACTGTGATCTTAGCCTTACTGGGTCTCTTTGTCAATCACCACTTGAGAAAGGTGGATATGCTCGAAGCCCTGAAATCAGTAGAGTAATTCAAGGTTTTAAACAGTAAATTAGTTGACAAAGTCTCTGCT
>ERZ772946.789-NODE-789-length-10659-cov-29.1591_pt1 | contig 10659 bp, 9 predicted proteins | sample MGYA00511680_ERZ772946 | MGnify/ENA primary metagenome ERZ772946 (study PRJEB29015, sample SAMEA2737918) | human oral metagenome | biome: human oral; feature: human-associated habitat; material: dental | place: China | collected 2016 ... | reverse complement strand
GGCGTTCTACGATGCGGTAAGGAATAGGACGTCCCACTGCTTTTTCCATATTTTGGATAATTTCAAGAACGGAGTAACCTTTACCAGTCCCAAGGTTATAAATGTTTAGACCTGAACCTTTTTGAAGTTTTTTCAAAGCTGCAACGTGACCTTTGGCTAGGTCTACAACATGGATATAGTCACGAACACCAGTTCCATCTTCTGTATCGTAATCATCTCCAAATACTTGCACTTGCTCTAGTTTGCCAACTGCTACTTGTGAAACATAAGGTAAGAGATTGTTTGGAATTCCATTTGGATTTTCTCCTAGGTCTCCACTTTCATGCGCTCCGATTGGGTTGAAGTAACGAAGCAAGACCACATTCCATTCTAAGTCTGCCTTGTAGATATCGGTCAAAATCTCCTCTAACATGAGCTTAGTACGGCCGTACGGGTTGGTCACTGAAAGTGGGAAATCTTCCAAGATTGGAACCGTGTGAGGATCTCCATATACTGTCGCAGAAGAACTGAAGATGATATTCTTACAGTTTGCTTCTTCCATAACTTTTAAAAGACTAAGAGTTCCAGCGATATTGTTGTCATAATAGGCAAGAGGGATACGTGTTGATTCACCAACAGCCTTCAAACCAGCAAAGTGAATGACACCAGTCGGTTCTTCCTGCTTGAAAATATCTCTGAGAGTATCTGTATCACGGATATCCGCCTCATAGAAAGGAATCTCAACTCCTGTAATTTTTTCAACAACTTCTAAACTCTTACGATTGCTGTTGACAAGATTATCCACCACAACGACTTGATGACCTGCTTGGATCAACTCAATAACAGTATGGGTTCCGATAAACCCGGCACCACCCGTTACCAAAATCTTTTCTTGCATCTTTTTTCCTCGATTCTCGGATTATTTTTTCTTATTTTACCATTTTTGATAGGGAATGTCATTCGCCATCCTAGAGGGTAAGCTAAAATTTCAGTAAAATGCTTATACTCTTCGAAAATCTCTTCAAGCCACGTTAGCTTCGCCTTGTCGTGAGTATGGTTACTGACTTCGTCAGTTCTATACACAGCCTCAAAACAGTGTTTTGAGCAGCCTTCGGCTAGCTTCCTAGCTTGCTCTTTGATTTTCATTGAGTATCATTCGCTTTTTACTCGTTTGACATAGTTTGCGATTGGGTAGTTTACTGGGTCCAAGGTCAACTCCTTGTCTTGGACCAGCTGGGCTAGATGGTAACCGATGATAGGACCCGTTGTGAGACCTGATGACCCTAGTCCACTAGCCGCATAAACACCTGCTAAACCTGGTACTTGCCCAAAAAATGGAGAGAAATCGCTGGTATAGGCGCGGATTCCTACTCGCTCACCTCTGATAGTAGCTTCAGCCAAGGCTGGGTAGTATGGCAAGGCTGCTTCCTCCATTTGTTGGAGTAAGCCTTCATCCACCGTCAAGTCAAATCCCATATCATTTTCATGAGTAGCACCTAGGGATAATTTCCCACCTGCAAAAGGAATCAAATCCCACTCCCCTTCTGGCATGACAACAGGGTAGTTTTCCATATCTTGTCCTAGTTGATAATCTCGAAGTTGCCCCTTTTGAGGACGAATATCCACTTCATATCCTAAGGATTCTAATATGTGCCCCAACCAAGCTCCCGTTGCCAAAATAACCTGTTCAAACACCTCTTCACCAATCTGGTAGCCTGATGATACAGGTGTCAGTCTCACTTTTTCTTTGACCAGCTTGACGTGACTGGCTTCCAGCAAACGAGTCACTAAGAGGTGGCCATCTACTCTAGCTCCACCAGAAGCATAGAGCAGGCGATCAAATCCATGCAAACCAGGGAATAATTCATTTGCAGATGCTTGGTCCAGAATGGCTATCTGGCCTATCAAGGGAGATTCCTCTCTACGCTGAAGAGCTAGTTGATAGAGTTCTTCCAACTTGGATTCATCCTTTTTCAATAGAAAAACTCCCGAACGCTGGTAAAAGTCGATTTCTTGCCCTGACTTTTCTAAATCAGCCAACAAATCCACATAAAAGTCCGCTCCCAAGCGCGCCATCTTGTACCAGGCTTTATTGCGTCGTTTGGAAAACCAAGGACTGATAATTCCCGCCGCTGCCTTGGTGGCTTGACCTTGTCCATGATCAAAGACGGTTATCTCTAAATATGCTTCTTTGGAGAGGTAGTAGGCTGCAGTTGCCCCCACAATCCCTGCTCCAATAATGGCGACTTTTTTCATTGTTTTCACTTTCTAACTAGATATGGTGGAAAGGGTTGGTCGATGCTTGACTAGGCAAAATATCAATAGACCAGCCCTTTTCTGCCTTCCATTGAGTAAGGAGAGCAGCGATTTTTTCGACAAAAAGGATTTCGATATAATGTCCTGGATCCAATGCCAACAAGCCATCAGACAACATATCCTGAGCTGTGTGATAATAAATATCCCCAGTGATATAGACATCAGCTCCTTTTACCAAAGCATCAGAGTAGAAAGACTGCCCACTGCCACCACAAATAGCCACTCTTGAAATTGGCTTCTGCAAATCAGTCTCTTGGTAATACACCATTCGAAGGCTATCTAGACCAAAGACTTGCTTGACATGTTGGGCGAATTCTCCAAAGGTCTGAGGCTGAATATTCCCAATACGCCCAATCCCACGTTCTGGTCCTGTTTCCTGAAGATAAGTCGTTTCCTCAATACCTAGCATCTGGCAGAACCAGTCATTGAGACCATTCTCGACAATGTCGATATTAGTATGACTGACATAAACGGCAATGTCATGTTTGATGAGGTCGATGTAAATCTGATTTTGCGGACGGCTGGCTACCAAATCCTTGATGGGACGGAAAATCGGCGCGTGCTTAACGATAATCAAATCCACACCCTTTTCAATAGCTTCTGCCACCGTCCCCTCACGAATATCTAGGGCAACCATAACTCTTTGGATATCCTTGTCTAGAGTCCCGATTTGCAGTCCACGACTATCCCCCTCCATGGAAAATTCCTGGGGACAAAAGTCTTCATAACGTTTAATCACTTCACTTGCTAACATAGAGCACCTCCTTGATGGCTTGAATCTTATAAGCTAGAGCTTGACGTTCCTCCAAATTCTTTTCTGGAATTTGACTGAGGGCAAATTCTAGCTTAGTTGCTTCTTTTTGCCACTTTTGAACGAAGACCGGACTGACTTCTTTGGACAAGAAAGGTCCAAAGCGAGCATCACTAGCTGCTAGCTTCATTTGTCCCGCTTCCACCACTAGAATTTCATAAAACTTGCCAGCTTCTTCTAGGATACTTTCGGCTACAATCTGAAATCCGTTGTCTTGCAACCAGATACGCAAGTCATCTTCACGATTATTGGGTTGGAGGATTAAACGCTGGATATTCGATAGCTTTTCCAAACCTTCTTCTAGGATAGTTGCAATCAATCGCCCCCCCATACCAGCAATGGTGATAACCGTCACTTGGTCTTCCTCTTCAAAGGCTGCCAATCCATTGGCTAAACGAACTTGGATTTTCTCCTTTAGACCATGAGCTTCAACATTTTTGACCGCAGACTGGTAGGGTCCTTCTACGACCTCACCTGCAATGGCAGTTTCAATTTGACCTCTTTCTACCAACTCGATAGGCAGATAGGCATGGTCACTCCCTACATCTAGTATCACAGCACCTTGGGGCACAAAGGACGCCACCATTTCTAATCTCTTTGAAATCATCTTCTCTCACTTTCCAAAACTCTACTACCTCTTATTATACCATATTTCAGCTAGCAATCTTGCACCTAAAAAGACCGCAATCCACAGATTGCAGCCTTTCTTTATTTTCTAGCTTGATAACGACTGGTTAAGATAAATATCACAGTAAAGACAGCCATCATGACAAGGTAAACAGGGAATGTTTGTCCTGTAAGTATCGAAATTTCAAGCAGTTTTTGAATTCTCGGGAAAAGAGCCGTAGCCAGGAAACCACCTACTGACCAAACAATCAAGAGGACACGCCAGAGGGTAAATGGCATGCAGGCTCTAAATACGGATAAGAAACCGATAGACCCGAGGAGATAATAGAGTAGGGTTGAGATTTCTAACTCAGACCAACCTTGACTCGTTCCAAAAAGTTTCACAAAAAGAACGCTGAAGACGACCATGAGGGCACTTGGTAGGGCACGAAGCATGGATCTTCTGAGGAAGTTTGGCTCAACAGGTTTGATATTTCGCTCAAAAGTCAGAACGAATGGCGGGAAACCTTCCACGAACTGGTCGATCATGGTAATCTGAATCGGAATGAAAGGGAAAATCAAAATCCATTCAGACCGACCTAGTAAAACACTGGCAATACAGATCACAGCAAGTAAGAAGGAATAGATAGTCTTAATCAAGAAAATCGGTGCAATGTGGGCAATGTTATTGACCACGCGACGACCTTCAAAGAGAATCTCAGGAACATCATTAAAGTCTGAATTCAATAGAACCAGATTAGCAATCTGACGAGTCGCAGGATCTCCCTCAGCCATCACGATAGAACAATCCGCCTCACGAAGGGCCAGGATGTCATTGACCCCGTCCCCCGTCATAGCCGTTGTATGACCCGCTTTTTTCAGCGTTTGGATGATGAGTTTCTTTTGATGAGGAGAAACACGTCCGAAAATAGCTGTTTCTTCAGCCATGGCGATCAATGCCTCATCCGTAATTTTTGAACAGTCTACATAGCTGTGATAGTTTGCAAAACCAGCCTTCTGGGCGATACTAGATACAGTGACTGGATTGTCACCAGAGATAATCTTGAGTCCCACTTCCTGAGAACGGAGATAGTCCAGCGTCTCAGCTGCTCCTTCTCGAATGGGATCCAAAATCTCCAGCAAGGCCAAGGCTTGAATATCAGATGGTTTCTGGGGCTTGTGATGGTCTAGTTTTTTGTGACTGAGAGCCAAGACCAAGACACGCGAACCTCTCTCCAAGGCCTCTCTGGCTTCTGGGACTTCATTTTCCAGCAACATCTCAGGCGCCCCTAAGAAAACCGTCCCCAAACCCTCTAACTCCATAGCTCCCCACTTGCGGTCGCTAGAGAAAGGAAGATTGGAAAGCATAGGATAGGCAGCTTCTCCCACAAAACGCTTTCGAATAGCTTGTGCAGTTGGATTCTTATCCTCACTATGGGCAATATAGCTGGTCAGGATGCTGGCAATATCCTCTTCACTATAAGTTTCCGTCAGTGGAAGAACATCCTCCACCTGCATCTTTCCTTGGGTGATGGTGCCCGTCTTGTCCAGACAGAGCATATCCACGCGCGCCAAGGTCTCAACAGAGTACATCTCCTGTACCAAAACCTTTTTCAAACCCAGCTTGATCACCGCAGTCAAGAGTGAGGTAATAGTCAAAAGGGCGATTCCCTTGGGCAACATTCCCAAAAGAGCTGTCGACGAATTTACAACGGATGACTTGAGAGGCAAGCCTTTTAAAATCAAGGCTTCTAGCAAGAGAGCCAGACCAAAGGGAATGATAATCTTCCCAGTAAAACCAGCTAGTTTGTCCAGCGATTTCATGATACGGGAGTTGATAGGTTTCACTGTCTTAGCTTCCAGCATGAGTTTAGCAGCATAGTTTTCTGCCCCAACATGATGAACTTGAGCTAAAACTGATCCACTGGCTAAGAAACTTCCAGACAAAAGCAAGGCGTCCACTTCTTTTTGCACCAAATCACTCTCACCCGTCAACATGGCTTCATTGACTTCCGCAAAGCCTTCCAAAACCAAGGCATCACTAGGAATCTGCTCTCCTGCAGACAAACGAATGACATCTCCTAACACCAATTCTTCTGGATTGAGAGCGACTTCTTCACCATCACGGATGGTTTTGACCTTTTCCTTGGTCATGAGATTGAGCTTGTCCACCATATGTTTGGCCCGTAGCTCAGTCACAATCCCAGAAAAAGCGTTAAAGCAAATAACGGCAAAGAAAACCAGATTGCTCCAAGCCTGCACAAAGGCCAGCGCTAGGGCAATGGCAAAGTTCAAAGCGTTAAAAAGGGTAAAGACATTTCGTTTGATGATTTGCCAAGTACTGGTACTGGCTGAAGCGGTAAAGTCATTGACCAAACCTTGAGCCTGTCTTTCCTTGACTTCTCTTTGGGTTAATCCCATAATCTTATTTTTATCCATAAATTCTATCATATCATTTTTTTTAAAAGAATTCTAATCCCATCTAAAACTGTTGGCTGATAACTGAAAAAGTTTGCCAGTAGTCTTTTGATAAGGTATAATAATAAAAGCAAGACAATCGAAGGAGATCTCATGTTTTATACTTATTTGCGTGGACTAGTCATGCTGATCTTGTGGTCCATCAATGGCAATGCCCACTATCACAATACTGATAAAATCCCTAGCCAAGATGAAAACTATATCCTCGTCGCTCCTCATCGTACTTGGTGGGATCCTGTATATATGGCCTTTGCGACCAAGCCAAAACAGTTCATCTTTATGGCCAAAAAAGAGCTTTTTAACAACCGTATTTTTGGCTGGTGGATCCGTATGTGTGGCGCCTTTCCTATCGACCGGGAAAACCCTAGCGCCTCTGCCATCAAGTATCCTATCAACGTCCTCAAAAAAAGCGACCGCTCTCTCATCATGTTTCCAAGTGGGAGTCGCCACTCAAACGATGTCAAGGGGGGCGTAGCCTTGATTGCCAAAATGGCCAAGGTTCGTATCATGCCTGTCACCTACACTGGTCCCATGACCTTGAAAGGCTTGGTTAGTCGTGAACGTGTCGATATGAACTTTGGAAATCCAATTGATATCTCAGACATCAAGAAAATGAATGATGAGGGGATTGAAATGGTTGCAGATCGTATCCAAGCAGAATTCCAACGTTTGGATGAAGAAAGCAAGCAATGGCACAACGATAAAAAACCAAATCCACTCTGGTGGCTTGTCCGCATCCCTGCCCTTATCCTTGCAGTGCTTGTTGGTATCCTAACGATTCTCTTTACCTTCATCGCAAGCTTTATCTGGAATCCAGATAAGAAGAGAGAGGCTCTTGGTTAAAAAATACAATTATCCCTTGGCAAAAGCCAAGGGATAATTCTTTTATTCGATTTCCCATTCTTGGGCCAACCAGCTAGAAAAGGCTAGAAATCGCTCAGCCACTTGCTCATGATGCCCATAAGGATCAAAGACAAACTGACCAGTCGGATAGTGTTTCTGAAGACTGGTATGGATCTGCTCAGCATAGGCTGGTGCTTGAGCCAAGCGATTGGTATGATGGGCTCCTTCTGTTTGACCATTTTGTAAATACAGCAAGCAGTCCAGATTTTTCACCTTTTCTTCCTTACAGAAAGAAACAAAATCAGGATACCAAAAGGAACCGCAGATGGAGAAAACACAGGAGACCTTGTCAAAGCTGAAAAGACTGTAGACGGCCGCCAAACCACCTAGTGAGTACCCTCCATAGGCAAGGCGATTTTTGTCCAGTTGATAAAGCGACTGCAACTTGTCTAAAAGACCTCCAAATAAATGACCATGATAAACGTTGGCCTGACCGCCAAAATCTGGAGCTCCATCTCTCAGTGCAGATGCCCTCCAGGGAGTGTAGTCATCTAGGCGATTTTTAGAAGTTAAGCCCACTAAAATCACAGATTCGGAAAGGGTCGATAGGAAATCCAAGTTTCCATCATTCAATAAAATAGCTGGATAGGTTTGATTGGGATCATAGGTCGAAGGAAGGCTGATTTTGACTTGGATTCCTTCCCAATCAAACTCATTATTTATTGATAAAGTCATTGATTTTCTCAAGGGAATCAATCACTGCTGGACCATAGTCCATCAACTCATCGTAAGAGATGGTCATGATTTTTTGATTCTTAATTGCAGGAACGTTTTCCAAAACTTCATTTGCCTTCATCAACTCTACTGCGTTGGCATCCAATTTTTTATTGCGGTCGCTGGTTACATAGATAATCAATTCAGGATCCATTGACACGAGATTTTCCAAGGTCAAGCCTGATGTTCCCGTTGCAACGTTGGTATAACCAAGTTGATTTAGCAGGCTTTCTTGCAAAGCAGACTTGTAAGCACCGAAAGTTTCGTCGTTATATGCAACCATAATCAAAGCCTTTTTCTTCTCACCTTGACTTGCTGGATTAGCTTTCTTAACAGCCTCAATTTTAGCTTGTAATTGAGATGCGTATTCATTGGCCTTGTCCTGAACATTAAAAATCATTCCAAGATTTTTGACATCTTCTACAATATTCCCCAAATCTTGCTGAATCGTTGAAAGAGATGCTTTTTGTGTATAGACTGGGATTTTATTTTCATTCCAAGTGCTAACTGTCCCCAAGGATTTTTCAGAAAACATCATGTTTCGACCCATGACGGCATCTGGCTCATAGGAAAGGACAGTCTCTTGTGAGACTGTTTTTTTATCACCGATTTGAGGAATCGTCGCAATCGCGTCTTTGTATTTACCTGTTACAGCATTGTCAGGGTTGAGCATGCCAGCAATTTTATCCTTCAAGCCTAACTCTAATAAGATTTCAGTGGTTGAAAGATTGTTGGTGATAACTTTTTCAGGTGCCTTGTCAAAGACTTGTTCGACTTCATTTCCCTTAGCATCATAGGTTTTGACCGTTAGTGGATAAGTCGTCTCAGCGCTCGCCTTTTGACTTGTTTCCGTGCTAGATTGTGTAGAAGCTTTTTCTGTAGTAGTGTTGCCACAAGCTGCCAAAGTTAAGGTAGCTACTGTTACGAGTAAAATACTGAGTGTTTTTTTCATCTTGTTTTCCTTTTCTTTCTTATAAATAGTGAATCATGGCTTGCTGATCCTCGGTCCAAGTAACCTGACTTTGAACTCCGTATACAGTTTGCAATGATTCTGAAGTGATGGTCTCCTTTGGAGTCCCTTGATAAAGGATTTCCCCCTCTTTCATCAGATAGAGATAATCCGAATAGCGACAAGCAAGTTGAATATCATGCAGGACAGCTAGAACATTAATCTTGAGCTCCTTTACAATGGCCAACAAGTCTAGCTGATACTTGATATCCAGGTGATTGGTTGGTTCGTCCAAAAGTAAGAGAGTCGGTTCTTGTGCCAAGGCGCGTGCTAACAAAACTCGCTGTTTCTCTCCCCCCGACAGGGACGAATAAAGACGAGTTTTCTTCTCGAGCATATCCACCTTAACGAGGGCATCTTGAACGAGGGAATAATCCCTTTCCTTTTCCTTCTGTAAAAAAGACAGGTGGGGAGTTCTTCCCAGCAAGACAATTTCCTCAACTGTACAATCAAACTGCAGCTGGTTAAACTGGGTGACAACTGCCATTTGCTTGGCTGTTTCTTTGAGTGACCAATGCTCCAGTGGCTTTCCATCTAGGCTTATCAAGCCTTTGTCCGCCTTTTCCTGACGATAGAGGAGTTTAAGCAGACTGGTTTTCCCACTTCCATTTGGTCCTAGTATCGTGTGAAATTGATGCCCCTCAACCTTAAGAGAAACTCCTTTGAGGATTTTTTTCTCTCCCAGTCCAAAATGGATATCCTGACAAATCAAGTCCATATCAGCCCCTCACCTCCCTTCGCCTACCTCCAACAATGTAGATAAAGAAGGGAGCACCTACTAAGGCTGTGAAAATACCAATAGGCAGCTCTGCGTTTGGAATGATGATACGAGAGAGTACATCTGCCCAGATGACAAAGAGGGCACCCAGTATGGTCGCAACAGGAAAAAGTCTCTTGTAATTCGTTCCTACTAACCCTCGAGCTAAGTGAGGAGTAATCAGACCAACAAATCCAATAATCCCACAAGTTGCCACTAAGACTGCTGTCAGCACAGCCACCATGGTCACATAAAGATACCAATAAAAGCGTAAGGGAATCCCCAAAGTTAAAGCAGCCTCATCTCCCATCATCATCGCATTGAAAATCCGATACTGAGTAGAGAAAAATAGAAAGGCTATTCCTACTACCATAGTTGGCAGGACTAAGTCAGACCAGGTAGTCCCGGCTAGCGAGCCCATGGTCCAAAATTTAATGGTCATCACACTGTCCGCATTAGCGCCTACTGAGATAATAAAGTTGGAAAAAGCCAGAAAGAGAGCGTTGACAACCGTTCCTGATAAGATCAGACTGGAAGTCGTCATCCTTCCCTGTATAGAGGCAATGATAAGGACAGCGATTGTTGCCAAAATAGCTCCAAGGAAAGCTCCAAGGCTAATCACCAATTTTAAACCAAGAATGATGCTCAAAGTTGCCCCTAGAGTTGCACCCGCAGAAATTCCTAAGACATAAGGCTCTGCGATGGGATTGTTCACTGTAGACTGCATCACGCTACCACACATAGAAAGACCAGCCCCTACTATCAGACCTAACAATACTCGGGGGAATCTCATGTTCCACACAATGGCAAGAGTAGACTTGGAAACCTCTCCTATCTCAAGAGGAAATCCCAATCTGCTTAAAATAATCCGATAGGTATCTTCTAAATCAATCGCAACAGATCCCATAGAAACTGCTAGAAGGAGAGAAATCCCTAAAACACCTAACAAAATACCTAAAAGTAGCACAAATTGCAGATCCTGTCGGCTTCCAGAAAATTTGGAAAGCATGCAAACCTCCTTTGATAGAATATTAAAAATTTAGAAAATTCTCATGAAAAGTATACCATATTTTCAACAATGGAACA
>ERZ772946.781-NODE-781-length-10764-cov-2.38108_pt1 | contig 10764 bp, 2 predicted proteins | sample MGYA00511680_ERZ772946 | MGnify/ENA primary metagenome ERZ772946 (study PRJEB29015, sample SAMEA2737918) | human oral metagenome | biome: human oral; feature: human-associated habitat; material: dental | place: China | collected 2016 ... | reverse complement strand
TCTTTGATTTGGGTTGATGCCTTCACTGCAGAAGCGTGTGCCTCGTCTACGAAGGTGGACGTGTCTGGCGAGGTTGGCTGCCCTTCGACAATCTCTTCGTTAAGAAAGTCCGTCCAAGTGAGGCGCGGGCCGTCAGCCGTTCCTTCTTGAATCTTCTCGTTGACGCGTTGGAGCTGGGCGAGAAGTTTCTCCGCTACGGATTCGCCTTCATTTTCCGAAATATCCCATCCTTGCGGAGGCAATATCTCTTCAGATCTCTTTATCTCTTCAGGCCCCTTTATGGTTAAGCGAGTAACCTTCACTTGGCCCATTCTGCGGGTTCCGCGGCTGCCCAGCGGGAGCGTCCCGGTTGCGAGTTCTGCGAGGGTCAAGCCCAGCAGGCAGATTGCGGCTCGTCGGCGGTCGAGGTCTTTTTGATCGTGTCGGTCGTTTGCGCTGGGAGTGCCTTGCGATCTGCTGTCGGTTTGAGGATTGCTGTTGGCTTGAGGTTCGCCTTTAACTTGCGATTCGGCATCGGTGTTCAGCCCGGTGTCGGCTTTCGGACCGCGATCGCCTTTTAATCCGCCGTCGTCTTTCGGTTTGGCGTTGTTTTTTGGCCTACCCTCGTCCTGCAAAGGATCAACGATTCGGTCAAGGTCGACCTCAATATGAAGTGGCTCCCAATCTGGGATTGGATACTCCTCGAAGTAGAGAGCCTTGTCGGCTACTCCTCCCGTCCATCGATCGCCGGCGTTGTGGGCGACGGTGCGCAATTGCTCGCCGGCTTTGCCTGGCTTGGAGAGCGTGTCGAGGACGGTCACCGCCCCGCGTCGCTCCGTCGTTCCAAACAGCGCGCGGACAAGCGTCGGATCGTTGGCGAGCTGGTCGTGCACGGGCACATTGGACCAATCCGGCGTCTCATCTTCCCGCTTCCGATAGAGAATCGTCCGGGCGATCCTTGAAGCACGTGCGCGAAGCGCGCCCCGGACCGAACTTCCGGGCAGCACCAGAGGGGCCTTCGGCTCGCCGTCGGCTGTTTTATATGCCCGCAATGGGCGCGCCGTGTTCCTGGAGCCCTTTTGCCCATCGGTATTCTCGGCTTCGCTCGTTTTCGACGACTCGTCACCTTCCTGGTGCCTCTCAACTTTCTGGGATTCTTTAGCTGCCGATGGCTTTGTGGCACCCTTTGGGGTGTGGGGGCTTTTCTCGCTGCTTCGAGCGTTTTGAGGCACCGCGTCTGAGCTCTTTCGATTCGCCTCTGAGCCCTTTTGATTCTCGCTTCCCTTGTTGGTTTTAGCTGCAGAATCCTCGTTATTTCCTTCCTTGCCGGCTTGATTCTCTTCGTCGGTTTCGGCGACGAGAATCCCCGTTGGACTTTCCCATTCGATGTCGATCGTGATTCGGTTGCCGTTGCGGAGCGTTGCCGGTTTGAGGCAGTTGGTCCCACTAGCGGGCTTCCCTTTCAGCCAGGTTTTGAGGCCTTGGACATCGTCGAGGCGTGCCTTCGTGAGCGAGTAGCAAGATTCAGTCTTGTCGTCCTTAGTTTTGTGCTTGGCGATCTTCACGCGCCCCCAGCCCGCGCCCTTGCGCTTTCCGAACGCGAAGTGGCCCGAGTCGAGGAGGCCGAGAATCACGGCGAACAGCTGCTCGACGTCTGCCTCAAGCTCTTCGATCGTGGGCCTATCTTCTTTCGCGAACCGGCACGGGTCGACTTCGGCGGTGATTCCCAGATGAAGCTTCTGGCCTTCGGGGGCCACTTCGTGGAAGAAAAGCGCGCCATCGCCCGCTGACCCCCAGTAGCGATCGATGGCGATGCCCGGCCGACGCACGAACGAATCCTCCTTCATGACGCCTTCGAGTGACACCGTTTCGAAGGTCAGCGCCGATGCCCAGCCGGAAGGCGCGTCATCTTCGCCTCTTGCCTCTTCGTTATCCTGTTCTTTATCCTCTGGGCCCTTTCCCCACAGGTCCTTCAACCGTTGGGGATTCAGGATTTCAGGGCACGTGACAAGTTTGCGGTCGAGCGCCTCGAAGAATGCGGCCCGCAGCGCACCTTTGACCGAGCGCCCTGTCAGCACCGGCGTTCCGCTGGCGTTGCGCGCGAATTGTTGCGGAACGGCCTTTCGATCGTCGTTGCCGATCGCTTTTGGCCTTCTGTCGACTTCCTCCTCCGGCCCGCCGGAGTGAATGGGCGACGTCGTCACCAAAACGACGTCGAGCCTGTATCGCGTAAGACTCATCGGTTCTCCTCCTTGGCGGTTTCTTTGGATGGTGACGCCGGATTCGGATTGAGTGGCGTCGCCATGCTGGCGTTGAGCCGTGCTGCCACGCTGGCGTTGAGCTGTGCTGTCGAGGTGGCGTCGTGAGATGTCGGATCCGCACTGGTTCGTGCTGTTGAGGTGGGGACGCGCGACGCCGCCGGATTGGGGCCGATTTGCATTCTCAGATTGGCGACGTGTGACGTCGCCGAATTCGTGATGGATCGCTGGTGAGTTAAGGTTGTAGGTTTCATTTTTCGTCCGAAAGAAAGTCGTTGCTGTGCAGGAGCCTGACGTGGAACCCCTTGCCGTCGTTGTCTCTGACGCTTAGCAGGGGATCGCCGACGACGAACCTGCCGTAGCCCTGGGCTCGCAATTCGCCGATACCCACGGTTGCCAGCTCGTGCAATGCTGCGAGGGTCTTCCGCCGCTTCTCGGCACTGTCTCCGAGGTAAACCTTGAGGACCGAGCCGGCCGGCGAGGCGGGTCGCGCGAGGTTGGCCCTCGGCCGCCGACCAGGAATCGACCCGACGGTATCTCAATCCCGCTCGGTAGCGGTGGTCGCCTTCGAGGTTGCTGGCGTCATGCTCGGACGATGCAGTGCCGTCGTCGCGCTTGGAGGAGGATGTACCGGCGTCTTGCTTCGGCGGTGTTATGCCGTTGTTGGCGTCTTGCTTGGACGCCGCGGCGCCGTCTTTGCCCGCCTTTTCTGGAGAGAAGAGTTCGATGCGCAGCACATCCGCGCTGTTGAAGGCGTCGGAGCGATTGAACGCATCGATGATGTCGCCTGAGCTTCCTGCCGCGCCGAGCGACGGCGAGCGCAGGAGAAGGTCGGAGGTGAACCAGATGGTCGTTGCACCTTCGCTGTCCCATCCAGCGGTGTTGCCCGTGTTTGCATTATCGTCCAAGTTTGCGTGGACGTGGATATCTGTGCCTGCGCCGTTCCCCGAAGCCGCGTTGCCGCCTGCGTGTGCGCCGTTGTCGCCCACATCTGCGCCACCGCCATCACATGCGGGTGCGCCATCACACGCGGCTGCGCCGTTGGATGCGGGTTTTTCCGTCGTTGTGCACTCGGCGAGACCGAACGTTCCGGTGAGCCTGCGCGACCCGAGGCGGGCCTGCCCTTGAAGGATCTCGGGCAGCATTTCGCCGAGAGTGCGCTGGCTGACCTGCTGTGTCTCGTTTTGCCGTTCTCCTGGCCGGTGTTCGTACAGATTTTTGGCGGCCGTTTTCTTGGTGACCGTCGGCCGGTGCTTATACAGGCTTTCGGTGATCGTGACCGTGGATTGCAGCGTGAGGCCTGCCGCGAGCGCCCGTACCAGGAAGAGCTGGCCGTCTTTCGCGGTTCCCCGAACGGCGTCGTGCGCGGTGGACTGGCGTCCTGTCACCGGGGGCGCGCCCGCGCCGTACCTCGGCTTGCCGGGTTCGCCGTCCCCGAAGTCGAAGATGTAGCCCGACCGGACCGGAACGTGTACATCCTCCGGTTCCTTTGAGATGAGGCGGTTCCAGAGCTCTCGCACTGGCCTGTCGGTTCTGCCGGTTGGCGCACTGTGGCTGCTGGCTGGTTTGCCATGCGCGCCCTTCACCTTGCCGGGCGCCCACTTCACCTGACCAGGCTCTCCCTTCACGAGGTCAGGCTTGCTCGTCGACTTGCCCGATTGGCCGGTCGAAGGCTCATCGCCGGAAGTGCTGATTTCCGAAGAAGTACCGCCGTCCGAAAACCTGCCGCCATCCGAAGGGCCGCCATCGTCTGGCCGCTCGCTGGGGACGACCTTCGGATAGGAGAAGACCATGGGGACGGGCCTCCCGCGAACCCCTGCGACGCATGCCGTCGCGTCCGAAACGAACAGGTCGCCGTTGACCACTGCATTGCGAATTGTCTCGTCCGCAGGGAATTTGGCGCGCAGGCGCGAATGCGCCCACGCCAACACCACGGTTCCGCGCAGGAAATCGAGTGAGCGCACCTCATTGGACATCGGCACTTCGTAGGAGACCACCGGCGTTTTCAGCTCGATGTTCAAATCAAACGAGCGGTACGACGGCGAATCGGCCCGGCCGTCCGCTTGACGGCCATCCGGTTTCCCTTTCGGCTCGGCCTGCCCTTGCTGATCGGCTTGCTGCGACGGATCCGCCTTCTCCGCACAGCTGATGCAGGGAGATTCGCCTGATGCGCCGACCCGAACTGGGTCGGGCGCCTTGGAGGGGCTCCCCGTCTCCTCGAGCTTCTTCAGTTCCTTATGAAGCCATCTTTTGCATGCCGCGTGGACGGCTTTGGCTTGTTTTTCGACGGGACTGAGGGGCCGGCCTACGCCCTCGTCGGAGCACGCAGAATCGTCCTCGCCGAAGTCCGCGGAGCCACCCTCGTCAGAGTCCCCGAAGCCGCCATTCTTCAGGGGCGGCGAGCCACCGCCGTCATCGCCCTCGGCAGAGAGACCGACGTGGTCACAGAAGTCGCCGACGGTGATTTCGCATCGCCCGTCGCCGTTCGTCTTCTCTGATCCGATCGCCGGCACGAGCGTCCCGGCAAGGGCCAGCACGAACTTTGCGGTATCAATCGGTTTGGGGGCAGTCTGATCGGGGGCCTCGTCCTGATTTTTGTTCCAGATCTCTGGATCGACGAAGTCCACGCGGCCCTTGAGCACGCAGGCCGGAGCCCGTTCGATGATTCGGAAATGGTCGGGCTTTGCGGCGCCTGTCTTCTCGTCGATTGAGACGCTCACGACCTCGGTTATTTTGCCAATGCTTTCGTCCTCAGGGCCGCCGGTATTCCCGGCCGGTTTCCCGTCGCTGGGGACCTTCGCGTCTGCCTCGGCGTCCGCCTCGCCGTCTTTGGTCGTTTTCACTTCCTTGCAGATGCGTGCGTCGGAGAAGATGATCGCTCGCGGGATGGTCTGATCGGTAGTTGCGTTCGGGTTGTCTCTTTGGCCTGTCGGATCGTCACGGTCACAATCCTCGTCGGTATCTCCGAAGTTCGGCGCGCCTCCGAAAAGCGAACCGATGAAATCGTGCCACTTTCCCTTTCGTCCGCCGTCAAGAGCTCGGGCCACGATGAGCGCCTGCTCGCGAATTACTCCGGTGACGGCGGTTCCTCGCACCACGGGCTGGTTGTTTTCGTCAACTTCGACAACGGAATTAGCGCCGCCCGCATAGCCGACGCCGGTGCCCACGCCCCAATCGGACGTGAATCTGATCGTCACGGGGATACTGTTCATTTCCTTACCTCCTGGGAAGCTGCCGCGGGGCCGTTTCCGCTTGTCGAATTGCTGTTTCCTTGGCCTGCCTTGCCTGTGTGGCCGGTGACGCCTTCTTGATTTGTGTCGCTTTGTTGGTGTTGGTCTGTCGCGCTTTTTTGGCCGGCTACACCTTTTTGGGCCGTTTCTTTTCTTGTTAGTTCTTCCAGATAGCTTTGCGGGAGCAGATCGGCCAATTCGATCAGATCGAAAAGATCATTTGGCGTCAATTGTTTCCAGTTAGGTGCGTCTTGTTCCTTCCAGTTAGATGCGTCTTGTCCCTTCCGACTAAGTGTGCCTTGACCTGAATTCTTCGCCCCCGCGTCGTTTTGAGGTGAATTGCCCGAAGCGTGGGTCGCATTTGGTTTCTGCTCCTCTCTACTTTTGCGGGCAGACTCCAAGCTCTCGAGGGCCGCGTTCCATTCGTCGACAATTTTCTTGGCCACGGAACTCGGATTATTCCAGTCGAGCTTCTGCTTGCCGCCTGACTCGCGGTTGTTTGGTTCGTCGATGTTCGATTCGCTCTGGCCGATTGATGTTTTGAATATTTCCCTTGTGAGGCGTGAGATTTCTTCTCCCATGCCGCGTTTGGCGGCGTCGGACTGGATCTTTCTGATCCTCGTGGCCCGCGTCATCGGGAAACGAAGTTCCTCGTTTGGAGAGCCCTTCAAGTCTTTTCTTGGAGAGCCTTGCAAGTCTTCGTATGACGATCCCATTGGGTTTTTGTCAGATTTTTGACTTTGCGGCAGCCCTATGAAAAGCCTGGTGTACTTGCACATATCTTTCCATGTGGGGTGCCTATGGGGGCTTTCCATGATTTCTTTGGCGACGGAGCGATCTTCTTCCGCCTTAGCGTCAAGGTCGACGTCGGATACCCCAAGGTCGACGTTGGACATCACCTTGAACGGCCGCCGCGTGAAGGACTCATAGGAGCGCAACAACTCGTCGGGGTCTAAAACGGTTGAATCGAACAGCACGTGAAAGTTCAGAGTGGAGCATTCTTCTCCTTTGACCTTGCCGAGGGCTTTCGCGCTTTTGATGAGCCTTTCCGCGAGGTCGTAGGCGATGTGGAAGGGGAACTTCCTGCGGACGATCGCGATGCCCGCCGCGGCCGTCATGGGGCCTCCGAGCTTCCCGCCGTTGCCTCCCGCATTTTCGCCCTTGCTTCGCCTGCTTTCCGGGCCTAAATACTTGAGGAGCTCGTCTTTGCCGGTCTCCTCTTCGAACGCGGTGAGGAACTTTTCCGTGAAAGGCAGTGCGTAAGTCGCATCGGTGATGACGGTGGCGTCGTCTCCGCCGAGGATCACTGGTACGACGGGGATCGCTGCGATGTCTTTGACTTCTTTCTCCGCGAGAAAGGCGACTTCTGCCCAAGCCGTGAGGAAGGATTTCTGCATTGCTTCCTCGAGGCGTCTGTTGATTTCAAGAAGAAAGCAACGAAGAGCGTCCGGGGACTTATGCGGGTCGTCCGTTTGGCCCGCACCGGTGGATTCTTCCGCAACGTCGGAGCTGGTCTGCTTACCAAGAACTTCTGAACGGAAGACGCCGTCGGGGATGGTCTCAAGGGACTCCTGAAGGTTGCGCATGATCCCACCGACGCCGTTGCCGTCAATATGAATGACCGCCACCTTCGATAGGCGCTCGTCCTCGGTGCGGTCCTTGCGATCTATAAGCTCGCCCTCGGTTTGGCCGTCACGTTTGCCTTCGGCCCGATCTCGATCGTTCCCTGCCTGGTTTTTGCGTTTGTCCGTTTCGTATTTCTTGGTGTCTTTGGGAACTGTCGAATCTATATTTCCTTCGAACTCTTCGAGAAGTTCCTTTACGAGCTTTCTCTTGCGTTTTTCTTCCAGCTTTTCTTCGAGTTTCGTTGGATCGCGAACCAGGAGTTCCTTGATTCTGGTTGCGTTCCAATGCCCCTCGATGACTTTGAGGAAGTAGTCTTCCGCAAGTTCGATGAACTGTTTACGCGCGTCGTTGGCCCGATATCGGCAAACTCTGCTTGAAAGCGAGAGAGCGGTTTCCCTGTCGTCCTTCGCCTCGTCGCAGACGCCCAATCGCGACGACGCCGGAAGCGCCGAGTCTCGTCCGCGCTGAAGGAAAGGCATCTGCGAGAATCTTGCCTGCGCGGGAGGCCGATTGAGTGCGTACTCAGCGGCCTCCCTGTGCACTTCCTTGAGGTCGCGATTGCTGATGCGGGGAGGTTTGTCGCCATTGCCGGAACCGTTGAGATCGACGAAGACCCCGGAAACGTCCAAGCCAGGTGCGGCAGAAAAGGCCTTGCGGGTGACTTCGCCGATCAGCCTGCGTGCATCGTCTTCGGTCGCGACGGTCAGGATGACCTTGCCAGATGACTTCGAGACCCAGCCGAAGTCGATCCTCGGGCGGGCCTTGCTGGCCGCTTGCTCGGTCCAGTCGGCGAGTTGTGTGATGAGATAGGAGGCGCCCACATTGTCGCGCAAACGCGGGGAAGAGAAGACGAACCGCTGATTGCCGTTGGTCTCCAACATGACGAGTTTCATTCAAGCCCTCCTTTGGGCTACTGAGGTGTACACGAGAAGCCTAGTACTTTTTGGCCGAGTTTTCACGACTTTTTCTTCGGAAAATTTTGGAATAGTATGGACGCTTCCGGGGCGGTAAGACTAGGCTTGCTCCGGGGGTCGGTTGTGGCCCCGTTCACTCAAAGAGGAGGCAGCGATGACGCTCATCATTCACGCAGCAGGCGACGGCGATCTGGGAAGTGACATCCTAGGGCTCAAAAAAGAACAAAAAAACGACAAAAGGAAAAAACATCAAGAGGAACTCGAATCGCTGATTGAAAAAGCAAGCTCTGGCGGCGTCGACAAGCTCATTGGAGCTCTCTTTGAAAACGAGTACCCGGATTCTTCTCCCGAAGGATCTAGGAGATTTATGCACTCTCCGATCGCATTGGAACTGAAAGCCCTTCGCGAAAAGGGGAAGGCGAAACGCGTTAAATTCATTCTGGTGGGTACTGAGACGGGCGACGAAAACACTAACACCGCAAAAACGGCCAAGCTGGTAAAAGAGGCATTGGAAAACAAGAAAGTTAAGGATTATATTGAAAGGGAATATGAGATAATCGTTGACGACGTAATTGTAGAAATTGGGGATCTTCGAGAGCGGGAGAGCTTGAATATCCTTAGGGGCCGTCTTGAATGTGAGTTCAAAGCCGGCAATTCGTCAGGACGGGCGCTGGTAAATGCTTTTTCAGGTTCCACGATGGTGGTTTGCGCGCTAATGGGCTTGGTGGATCAAATAGGCTTCGATTGGGAGATTGCTACTCCTTCCTTATCGGAATCTGGGGATTTCAGCGCCTGTCTTCGGAAGCTCCAGATGCAAGAAATCGGTGTCTTCTACTCGCTCCGGTCGCTCGGTTATCTGGAACAGGCAAAGGGGTGGGCCGAGACGGAAGGTCAGGAAGAACTGATCGATGCCGAGTACAGAGAAGGCTCTAAGTACGACAAGCTCCTCGCCAGCTTAGAAGTTTTGAAGAGCAAGCAAAATAAGGTGACTTCGCAGGCGTTGGCCGTGGGTGCGGCTATCAGCATGCTCAGGGGAGACAACGGCGCAGGCTTGTTGCTGAGATCTTGGTTGGAGAAGGCGTACGAAGAGAAGTTGGAAGAAGAGAACAGCAAACTTCCAGACGGATGCAAGTACGTATCAGTTTTTCGTGAAGGGCGTGAGTTAGGGCCTATTCTAGATAAGGTGGGAAAGCGCCTGACGGAGGGAAAAGCTTCGAGGTCGGACAAGTGGCTGTTAGAGCACGAGTGGATGAATGATGCAGGAAAAGCCGCTGTCCACGATGCCGCCGCGCCAACGATCAGCCAGATTGCTTCCATGCGAAAAGAGTCAGAGCTGAGCGCCGCAGTTCCAGAATGGATGCCATGGCCGTTCCAGAGGCCGATCCTCTACATATTCGCGATGGGAACGGCGTGTCAACACCCGACGATTCCCGAGAGAATATTGCGAGAGCCGTTGAAGAACAGATCGGCTAAAAAAGGACAATCACCTGGGGAGCGGATACTGATGAGGCTTCGTCGGGCTTACCCGGGGGCTCTATTGTCGGATTCTCCCGGTTTACCTGTTGAGTTCCTTATCCTGCACTCTTCTGATCCCGGTTCAAAACAAGCTGCCATGGAAGCCGCGACGTCGGTCTTGACCGCCGCTGCAACGAATGCCTGGGAAAACAGACGACGTCCGCCCATTGACATCGCTGAATATGGCCCTGGAGACGCCAACGACTTGATTGCTACGTCGCTAGTTTCCGAGGCCGTTGCTGCCCAAGTGAAAATGACGCTCGAAAACAAGAGGCCTGCGGCAGTCGTCGTAGTGGGAACGGGGCAAAAAGGCGCCGTCATCGGAGCTTTGGAAGCCGCGCAGAAATGGTGCGGTAAGAATGCGGTTCCGCTGTTCCTCCAAACATTTGTCGACAAAAGCCGTGGCATTGAGGATCCGGAGTCGCAGTTCCACCGCGTCGCTCTTCACCGCAGCGCCAAGAAGGCGTTGCTCAAGGCAGCCTTGACGAGCCTGCGCAATATGAACCTCTTGAGCGCGGTGAGGGTTCTTGGCGCCGGCGACGGTGAGATGAACGAACTCGCCGACAGGTGCGACGATTTGAAGCGTGAATACGTTGAGGTGGTCAATTCGAAGGACCCCGACGCAGATGCGGCGACGATCCTCGACGTGCTAAGAGTGGTGCGATGGCTGTGGGAAGACCCGATCGAAAGCGACTGCAACGGGGCTGCTGCACAAGAGATGGCAACGGACTGGGAGACTCGATCCAAGCTCGCAGTGATTGCGGCTGAAATCACGAGCTTCAAGCATGGAAAACGCAAGCTCATGGTTCGCAATACCAGCCTGAAGGCCGGCGATTTATTGAGCATTGTTGATTTGCCTGCCACAGGGGATGCTCGTCAATCAGGGAGCGGAAAGGCAAACAAGAAACCTAGAAAAGCCAATCATAAAGACTTGCTTGAGCTTCTTTATCGTGTACGCAGTAGCCTTGTTGTTCTTCATGGTGAAACGGCACCCGACGAAGCACTTGATGAGGTCCTCGAAGAACTCGCGTACGCCCCTAACGATGGAAACTGCGGAATGCTCGATATAGCGGTTCCTGATGGTTTTTCTTACCCCTGTCTCATCGACGAGGTGTGCAAGAGCGTTACGGAAGCTGCCGAAAAGGAGGGCATCCAGCTCCAAGAGTCTCGGATTGCGAGGAGTGGAACAAGAGCTTCGGAGGAGCCGAGCGAAAACTGGGAAGAGCGGTACAGGAAGCTATT
>ERZ772946.771-NODE-771-length-10824-cov-24.4099_pt1 | contig 10824 bp, 7 predicted proteins | sample MGYA00511680_ERZ772946 | MGnify/ENA primary metagenome ERZ772946 (study PRJEB29015, sample SAMEA2737918) | human oral metagenome | biome: human oral; feature: human-associated habitat; material: dental | place: China | collected 2016 ... | reverse complement strand
GTGCTGGGAGATACAGCTTGCGCCAGCGGGCCGGATTGCTGAGCTGCCTAGGGTGAATGGAAAGTAGGGTTCGCACGCGATGCAGGATGATGCTCGTGCAGATGAGTGTTGTGAAGCCAAGAGTCTCTGCTGCGTGGCACAGGAAAATGGGGATGGAGATTCCCGATCGCTCGTATGCTGTCATCCAGTGGTGAATATTGATGCCTGCCGTCGCGGCACCAAGTAGTGCAATGAGGCTGACGATGACGATCATTGCCGTTCGCCTCAACTGATTGGCGACCGCGGAGACGGACCATAAGAGGAGTTGTAGTGCGAACATTACGACGGTAGCCTGTACTTCCAAGTCGGAGAAAGGACGCACTGATTTTATGTGAGGGACGTCGATGTCGATCTTGTAGGTCGAACTCAGTAATTTTGCGATAATCGACGAGGCAAACATCGCTAACACTCCGCCCCAGCGCAGGGCGCGCAGGGCGAGGACGCCGCGCGGCGGGAAGGACTCGCCCTCGCTCTCACCTTCGGTCTCGCCCTCGCTGTCGCCGGCGTCGGTTGCCGCCTGGTCGGCATCGGCGACTTCGCGGCCGGGCCTTCCCTCGGCTTCCCTTGTGTCCGGGTCCGTCGAGGGTTCGTCGCCGGAGGCAGCAGCGCCTGTTTGGGGGCCGACCCCCTGGGTGCCGGGATCGGTGCTGGGCTGATCGGTGCCGTGCTCGTCGGCGTCAGGCGTGGGAGGCATGAGTCTATTGTGGTGACCGGATCGTGATGGGGAGGCCGAACGAGACAGAACGCTGGGGATAGTTCTCCCCTCCGTACAGATAGGAGCCACCGTGCCCCAGGAGGCGGTCTCACGTCGCTTCGGTCGCTCCCAGTGCCACCGTCGGGGCGTCCTGGTGTTCGTCTCAGTTGTTCTTGAACTGCTCGAGGTTCTCGGTGTGGGGGTGTCCGTCGTCGGCGGCGCTGAGCCAGAAGCGTGGTGTGCCTGACTCCCGGTATCCCTTGTCGTTGATGACAACCTCGCTCATGACTAGCCCCGGCCCAGTGGGGACGCGGTTCATCGAAGCGATCTCGTTGGTTTCGTCGTAGACCGTTCCCGAGTTCGTGTCGACGACTTCCCAGCGGATTCGATCCTCGTCGGGTAGGTAGGTACACCGCCTGATCCACCCTCCGAGAAGGATCTCGCTGGAGTTGGTGAAGGAGGCCAGGTGCTTGCCGTGAAGATCGACCTGCGTCACGGTCGACGTGGTGGTGGAGTCGTGAAGGTGGACGGGCTGTGAGGACAGGAGAAGAGTGCTCTTCCCGGAGCCTGCAAGCCACAGGCTTGTGTTGAAAGACGTCGGAGACGACGTTGTGTCCGTCAGTGAGAAGACGCTGATGCGTCCCTTGCCTTTCCCCGCGGGATAGTAGGCGTCAGCGGTCTCGACGGCGAGTGAGTCGCTGGTCAGGGCCTGGCCCAGGACCAGCCCGGAGACCTCTGCTGTGCGCACCAGCTTCCCGGAAACTGCGTCAAGAACGACAACGGTCGTCCGCTGCTCGGCGGGGACGACAGGTGTCTGCCGAGCGGGGCGGGGGCTGTCGTCGGCGACTTCCGGTGGACGCAGCACCAGGGAGAGGTACTTCCCGTTCGGGCTCACGGTTGCATAGCCTGCGGTACGGGAGTTGAGGACGTCTCGGGCCAGCTCCTGCGCTGACTGAACATCCATGCCGTTGTCGTGATGTCTGTAGGCTGCAATCCTCGGCGTCAGGGACATAGCCCACACGGGCTCTTTGTCAGAGGCCTCGTATCGTGCAATGAGTGTCGATTCCTGGTTCTTGGTGTTGAATGACTGGATGACGCAGATGTCCGCTTCCTGCGCGGGAAGGTAGGAGGGATCCTGAGATCCAGGATTGCTTATCCAATCGCTCGCCTTGTCTTGGCAGTCCTTCATCTGTTCCGCTGTGAGAGACGTCGGTGACATGGGTGGTGCCGTGCTCGAAGATGACGCACGTGAATTGGATTGGCAGGCGGTCACCGTGAGTGACAGCAGCAGTGGAAGCGCCACCATGAGCGCTGTGCTTCGATGGCTTATGAAGGCAATGTTGTGTGGGAACTTAGATTTCACGTCAACCTACCCGGGGAACCCGTAGATTCGGAAAGACTGTGATACTATGGGGAGATTAGGGGTATTGTTGACGATGGCGAGAGTGGCTCCGGGAGTACTCAATGAGGAGATGTAGTGATAATCGTCCCGGCTGACAGCGGTGCCCTTCATGGTGGAGTTATATTCTCCTGACTTTAGCGGGTAGTAGGTTGATCCGGGATCAATTTCTGCGAGCGGAACGATCCTGCTGTCACCCGTTTTGATCGTGATGTGGCCGTCGCCTGTGGTGATAACGGAGCTATTTCCATCTGTTGTGTTGGTGGCAGGTGTGCCGTTTTCAATGTTCGTTGCCGTGATCCCCACTGCTGTGACATAGTGTGGAAACTGGTTGAGCGGTGCCACCGTCATGGTGGCAGGATTGAAGACCGTTCCGATGCTGCTTGAGTCTTTCCATGTTGAAGAGTAATTAAGGCTTCTGGTCTCCACAGGTCGTCCGTCCGGTGTCGTCGCCGGAAAGACCGAGATCGTGCCGGTGGAGAGAGAGGCTGGGGCGTTGATGCCCAGCGTTGTGCCCAGATCGAAGGTGCGGGTGTCCGCACCGGGCGCCTCGCTGAGGGCGTCCAGGCTGATGGCGTGGGCTCGTCGTGCCTTCAGGTCGTCGTTCTCATGATGCTGTGTTGGGGTGCGATCGTCGTAGACGCCGATCCACCCTCTGGCAGTGATGATGTTGCCGAATTCCTGCTCCTGAAGGGCGCCGGTAACCTTCCTGGGCTGGGAGGGGTTAGCCTGAGGTAGAACTATGAGAGAGTCGCTACCGCTATCGTATCCATAAATGAAGCTCGCGTGTCCTGCCGAGCCCACGTAGGCGGCGACGGGATTCGGTACAGTATCTTTGTAGAGGTGGATGTCCTTGAGGTCCCACATCCGTGAGCCGTCAGTCAGGGAGTAGGCGACGGTACCGTCAAGAAGAGCTGAATCGCTGAGTTGAAATGTGTCTTCGTGGTCCTCGGTCTGACGGGGATGCTCCAGAATGACCTTCCCGGTGACGGCGTCGAGAACCAGCGTCGTAACCGGTGACGTGCCGTCGAGTTCACGCCATTCTGGGCTCATGGACGAGTAGATCGTCGGATCTGTGGCAACGACTGCCACGTATCGCCCGTTCGGACTGGTGATGAGTCCCAGATCCCCTGACGCGACGGGATCCGTCTCGAGTAGCTGGCTGCGGAACTCAGCGCCGGCACGGCGGTATTGCCAGCGCGCCGAGCCGTTGGCGGGGTCGATCCCAGTAATCGTGTCCTTGGTGAGGAGGATCGGGCCCGCGGCGCCGCCCGCGATATCGAGGAAGTCGTCAACATCCTTCACCCACGTCTTCTGCGCTCCGAAAGATGTGGGATAGGCGGGGAGGTGGGCATCATCGATAGCAGATGCAGTGGTCTGTGTGACAGTGGGGGTATCGGCATACGTGCTCTTCACCGTGCGATAGGGGACGCCGAAGCCTGCCACCAAGGCAATCGCAGGCAGGAGCGCGAGGGCGGCCGTGCTGAGGCGTCGAAAGGGGTGTCCTTGCAGGGTTTGGAGGCACCTCTGCCATAAGCCGGCACTCCGAGGGTGGCTGAACCAGAGATCCAGGTCCTCGGGGGACGTCTCGTCGCTGTGTGGCTCCTCGGCGGGGAGGTCGACTGGACGGATTGCCCAGAGCCCGATATGCGCTATCACGATCAACCCGCATGCCGCGATGCCCATGGTGAAGGCCAGGAGCTCGCCCAGACGGACACCGAAGGTGGAGGACGTCTCCCGCCACAGGTTCAGGACCGGAAGGCAGGCGTAGACGGTGCATGCCGCGACCGCGGCCACGGGCAGCAGCTTGAGGGCGGTGATGACAGCGTTCAGGAGCTTGCTCTTCCCGGCGGTACGGTAGTAAGGCGTGGGCCATACGGATGCGCCGATGATCCACAGCACCAGTAGTGGTGCGCATCGTTTCCATGACTGAGCGACCGCTATCCTGCCCACGCCTTTGATGCCGCTGTTCCAGGCGAAGAACAGGATGACTGCCACGATCAGTGTGATGACGCTGCCGGTGAGCAGGGCGCGCATGTACGCCAGCAGGCGCGGGTGATCGCCGAGCACGGCATCGTCGTGATCGAGGTGCGCCGGTGATATCTCGGCGTCGGCACAGGCGGTCTCCTCGGCTTCGGAAGGTGAGGACGAGGTGGGCAGAGAAGATGTGGGTTCCATGATGGTGTGTGGATCGTGGTGATGTCAGTGGTTCTCGAACTGCTCGAGGTTCTCGGTGTGCGGGTGGCCGTCATCGGATGAGCTGAGCCAGAAGACGGGCTTGGGCGCCGTTGAGCCCTTCCCGTCGGGGATGTCTTGTTCGACGAGCAGCCCGGGGCCAGTCGATACGCCGCGTTCGAAGGTTCTCTTTCCCGTGATGTCGATTGTCTTCTTGATACTGGGATTGACGAGTTGCTGCTCATCTGACTTCGGGTCTGCGACCCGGTGGATCCATCCGCCGGGGTGGACGGCAGTCACTCCGGAGATACTCCCGGCCGTGCTCCCGTCGGCGTTGATGAGGGTGACGGTCATCATCGAGTATCCGTAGGAGCAGTTGTCCGAGAAAGGTTCGGGCGCGAGCGCGAGGTTCTCCCGGGTCGCGCCCACCAGCCACTTGTCGGTGGGGAAGGAGGAGGGCTGAGCGCTGGTGTCTGTCAGGGAGAAGGTGGTGATGGTTCCCTTCCCGGAGCCGGCCGGGAAGTAGTTCTGGGCGGTTTCGACGGCGAGGGTGCTGTTGGTGAGAGCCTGCCCCAGGACGATCCCGGAGACTGTGGCGTTCCGGACCGTCTTGCCGGTTGTGGTGTCAAGGACGACGATATGTGTGCGCAGATCAGCTGCCGTCTCTCCCGACTGCTGCTCGGCGGGAAGAAGGATCAGTGACAGGTACCGTCCGTCAGGACTGACGACGGCGCTCCCCGTCGACGAAAGGTCCATGTTCTCGCTCATCGCACTTTGGGCGTTGTCCGCGTATTCGGTTCTCTTCTGGTTAGCGACTGCGGGTTTGATAGAAACCGCCCACTGGAACTTATCGGTGGAACGCTCTCGACTCACCACGGTCGTCGTCAGGTCGCCGGAGACGGCACCTTTCTTTCTGTTCTCGTCTGATGTGATCATGCTGACGGTGCCAACGGCCGATGACAATGGTTCGTTGTCCATGTCGCTCTTCGAATTCCGCGGCACGGTATCATCTGCCTTCTGTGCGGTGAGGGAGGAGATGACTGGATCGCCGTTACTCTCCCCAATGCTGCATGAAACCATGGTGAGCGTGAGCGTCATGACTGCGGTGAGTGCCGTCAGTCGCCGGAGCGTGGAGAAGGCGTGGGGACTTAGAGGATGTGCGGCTCTCATTTGTGTCCTCCAACGATTCCGAATATCCGATAGGTGCTGTGGCAGGTTTGATCGTTGCCACCTGAATCGACACCACAGCTGGTGCGCAACTTATCGGTTGCGTTGAGGATGGCGATGACGGCGCCAGGTGTCCTGATAGCCTTTGAGCGGCTCGTGGAGCTGACGTCCCGGGGGGTGAGAGGCTGGGCTGGTGCGTTCTTGGTGTCGGTCAGCCTCTGGGATGGCTGATACGTGGAACCGGGTGTGATGGGAATGGTCGTTCCCGATGAGCCGTCGCCGGGCCGAATGACGAGTGCAGCGGAGGTGGAGCCGTCGTCGGCCGGTACCTCAACGATGCCGGTGCGAGCGGCTGCGAGGCTCCGATCCTGTGATGCTGGGGTTACTGTGCGGGTGGAGGGGTCGAAGACTGTCGCGGCTCGTGAACCCTCTGCGGGGTAGAGGATGTTCGCGTCCCGACTAATGACAGGATAGGTGACCATGCTTCCCGAGACGCGTGATGCCTCTGCGTTGATCCCCGAGGTTGCTCCTAAGGGGAAGCTGGTGGTGTCGGCGCCGTCGACCTTGGCCAGTGCGTCCAGACTGATCGCCTCAGCCACAGGGTTACCCGAGGAATCAATCTTGTCGGTGTAGCGGGCTGCCCACCCGTTGATGAAGACACTGAGTAGGTAATCGGTATGGTTTGATCCAAAAGGAGGTTCTGACAGAACATGCTGAACCTCAACCTTGGAACTAGGGTCGTTCTGTGGGCAGACCGTGATGTTTACTGCCGACATCATTGAGTTGGAGGAGGCATCCTTGGTGGAGCGGTCTTCAGACAGCCTCAGGATGAAGGAGGAGTGCCCGGCCGGACCGGAATAGGGGGCGTCGGCGCTCTCCGGGAGAGACCACATCTGGGACCCGTCGGTCAGTGAGAAGGCGGTGTCGCCGTCGAGGACTGCGGAGTCGGTCAGCTGAAGATAGCCGCCGGTACCTTGACGCTCGAAGACGAGCCTGCCGGTCAGAGCGTCGAAGACCAGGGTGATGGCTTGAGGAGATGCGACGAATGTGGGCAGCTGGACCCGGGCGGCCACGTACTTGCCGTCAGGGCTGGTGACCAGCTCGCCTCGGCTTGAGTTCCAGCCGGCGGGGGCGTACGTCATGTGCTTGCGACTGTAGCTCCACAGGACGCTGCCGTCCTTGGAACTCAGTGCCATGACGCCGTCGTCGGTCAGGAGGATGGGGCCGCCGGCGCCAGCGACGGTGGTCAGCTCGGTGGAGGAGATCTCCTTGCTCCAGGAGGCCTTCGGCGCCAGCGACGTGGGCGGCGCCAGCGAGGCGTCGGCAGGGGTGGTGGCGATGACATGGTGGACCGGGTTGACTAGTGCCCACGTTCCCGCGATGGCGGAACCGAGTGTCAGTGCAGGGGCAACGACCAAAGCTGCGAGGCTGGCGCGGGTACGGCGAGGTACCCGAATGCGCTCGTAGCGGGGGAGCCCCTTATCGGTCTTCTCTCCGGTCTTGAAATGGAGGCGGCGCCAGCGGCTTGGGTCATTGGGATCGCCTATACCTGCCGCGGTGGTGCGCATGCGCAGGTAGTGCAACAGTGTGCCTGCGCTCAGGAAGAGCGTGGCTGAGAGCGTCACTCCAGCCAGGGCCAGGAGGAACAGGACGGAGAATCCGGTCTCCTGATAGGTGTCCCACCACGCCAGAGTCAAAGATGCTGAGGCAGTCATGCCCAGAGCTGCCATGACCGTGGTTACGATCGTTGTCAGGATAGGGCCCTCTTCTCCCTGAAGTTGAAGAACGGCCAAACCATTAGCCCTCCGAAGAACATGCACCACGTCAGTGTGGAAACCTTGTCCGGAATGGCGCTGCTGGGATCCTTGAGCTTTCGGCGCAACAACAGTGCGATTGCTGCGAGTGCGATGGCGCCGACGACTCCGGCCCACCGCAGGGCACGCAGGGTGAGGGTGCCGCGAGGTGGGAAGGGCTCGCCCTCACTGTCGCCGGTGCCGGTTGCGGCCTCGCTGGGCCCAGCGGCATCGCGGTCGGCGCTAGCCTCAGCTTCCCCCGTGTCCGGCGCCGTCGAGGCCTCGTCGCTGGAGGCGGCCGCGCCTGGCTGGGTACCGGGATCGGTGTCGGGCTGATCGGTGCCGTTGTCGTCAGTGTTGGGCGCTGAGGGCATGGTTCTATTGTGGTGACCGGATCGTGATGGGGAGGCCGAACGAGGCAGAACACTGGGGATAGTTCTCCCCTCCGTAACGATCGGAGCCACCGTGCCCCAGGAAGCGGTCTAGCGTTGCTTCGGGCGCTCCCAATGCTTCAGGTCGGGCGCGGTGACGCCCTCAATGATGCCGAGCTTTCGCCCCCGGGTATCGACGCGGGTGAGCGTCACCGACATGTCGTCGTGCCGTCCGGTGGCCGGCGACTGAGGGGACAGGAGCAGGGCGCCGTCGTCGATCCCGGTGAGCCACTGGTCGGTGGCGAAGGATGCCGGAGCGGCGGACGTGCCGGTCAGGGAGTAGACGGTGACCGCCCCCTTCCCGTCCCCGGCCGGGTAGTAGGCCCGGGCGGTCTCCACGGCCAGAGAGTCGTTGGTCAGCACTTGCCCCAGGACGAGCCCCGAGACCTCCACAGTGCGCACCGTCTCCCCGGTGGCGGCATCGAGGACGAGGACGTGGGTGCGCTGAGCGGCGACGTCGAGCGGGTTGCGGTCGTCGTCCGAGTTCTGAAGCACGGGCCTCGTCTGCGGTGGACGCAGGACGAGGGAGACATATCGGCCATCGGGACTGACGACGGCGTAGCCTGCCGGCCGCCAGTCGAGGAGGTCGTGAGCAACGTCCTGGGCAGAGCTGCCGTCGTCGTCGTAGAACCAGTTGACGACGGCCGGCGTGATCTCACGCGCCCACAGCACCGAGCCGTCCGAGCCGCGGTACCTGGCGACGATCGAGCTGTTCGGCCCCGACCGATCCTGTCTGCCGCGTTGCGCCTTCTCCTTCTCCGTCAGTTCCGGAGCAGAGACGTAGAGGTAGTCCTCGCCGACAGGCAAGGCATCGTCATCAGTGCTGGTGGGAGTCTTCGAGATGCGCTCCTTGACCTGCGAGGCGCTCAGGGCGGTGGACTCCACCTGCTGCAGCTGCCAGGGGCTCGGGCTGCAGGCGCTTATGGCCCCCGCGAACAGGACAGCCGCAGCCAGGGCCGAGCCGATGAGGCGCCGGCGACGGAAGTGAGGGCGTGTGCTGGTCATGACGAGGCTCCTGAGATGCCGAAGATGCGGAAGGAGTGGGAGCCCTGGTCCGGGCCGGTGGCCATGATGACGAGGGTCGTTCCCGGCGTGCTCAGGGTGGTGAGCAGCGGATTCGACGACGGCGACGGATCCTCGATGGTCCACACGTGCCGAGTCCCGGGCGGGTAGTAGGTGGAGCCTGCGGGCACGTCCACCGTCGTCGGGGTGCGCTCCCCACTGCTGACGCTCAGGACGCCGCCACCACCGGACTCGGCGCGGGCGAGACCGGCGTAGGACAGGATCCCCGCCTCCTGCGCCGAGTGGGAGACGGTCCGGGTCTGCGGGTCGAAGATCGCGGCGGTCGTAGTACCGCCCTCGAGTTCCTGGGGAGATGACGGTGTACTGCCGGCTCCGTAACCTACGGTCAGTGGAGGCAGAGTCGTCAGCGTGCTCGTGGCGCGGGAGGCAGTGAGGTTGGCTCCCGACGTCAGGCCCAGGTCATAGGTGGTGTCGGCACCGGCGACGCCCGCCATGGCGTCCAGGTTGACGGCCTGCGCCGCCCAGCCTGTGGGGGAGGTCTGGAAGTCGATCGGTGTGGGTGTCTGCGTGAAGGCGGTCACCCAGCCATCGACGACGAGAAGGTCGCCCCGGCCGTCGGTGAGAAGCGGGGCGCTCTCACGGCGTACCGAGGGGGCGGTGTCGGGCATGAGCGTGTAGATTCCGTACACTCCGTCGCTGGACTCTTCCCCATCGGGGCGTCGTTGCGTGCCCCGCAGGAGGAAGGTGGAATGACCGGCCGTGCCCGAGTAGGGCCAGGTATCAGGTGAGACGGAGACATCCTCCTTGTCGATGGACCACAGTCGGGAGCCGTTGGTGAGCGAGTAGCCGGTGGCGCCGTTGAGCAGGACGGAGTCAGTGAGCTGGAGGACGCCTTCCTGCCTGAAGCCCTCGTAGGTGACGCGCCCGGTCACCGTATCGAGAACCACCACCAGGGGCTCGATGCTCATGCCCTCCGGCTGCTCGCCGTCGGTGGCATCGAGGGTCACCGCGAGGTGACGGCGGTCCGGGCTCGAGTAGCAGCGGATGAAGCGCGCGTGCTTGCGCGGATAGGTCCACCGGGTCGAGCCGTCGGCCGGATTGAGGCCGACGACGCCGTCGCTGCTCAGGACGACCGGCCCGGCAGCACCGGCCACCACCTCCGCCATGTTGTGGATGTCCTGCGACCAGGCCGCCGTCGAGGCGAAGGACCGGGGCAGTGCCGGAAGCGCAGAGGTGTCGATACTCGCAGCGGTCGACGGCGTGACCCGGCTTGCAACCAGGTGTGGGACCGTGGCCGCTGCCCCGAGGGCGAGCGGCGGAATAACGATGAGAATGACCGCGCCGAGGACGGAGCGCCACGAGAGGCGGGGCAACCGAATCCTCCGCAGACCTCCCAGCCGCGCCCTCAGGTGCTGCTTCTGCGGCGGCGGGAAATAGGTGGCCCGGGTGGCACGAACCAGGAGATCGGTAGCCGCCAGCAGGCCCAGGCCCAGCGCCCCCACCGCCAGCGTCAGCAGCTGGTTGATACTGACCGAGGTGCTGCGCAGCTGGGCGTGCCACAGGCGCAGAAGGACGACGGTGAAGCCGCCCGAGAACACCAGGAAGCACAGCGGTTGGAAGAGAACCGTCTTCCTGACGAGCGCTCGCGGTGAGGTGGGATAGCTCTTCAAGGCAAAACGCGCGGTCTTTCTCCACTTGAAGTAGCCGGTGATCCATATGAGTGCGGCCAGGCCGCCAACGAAGCCCCCGACCGCCTTCATCGCGTGACCGAGATCCCTCATCCCACTCTGGTAGACGAGGAACAGCACGGCCATCGACCCGACCGCCAGGAGCCAGCCGAGGCGCAGGGCCCGCAGAGCCCGCAGCATCGTGAGGATGTGTCGCGGAGGAGCGGGCGCCGAGCCGTCCGAGGCGCCAACGGAGTTAGCGGCCTCCCGGGACTTGCCGGACTCGGCGGCCTCCGCGGCCTCCGCCGAGCTGGCGGGTGCAGGGGACTCGGTGTCCTGGGACTGGTCACTGGGCTGATCGGTCATCGTGCTGTCTTCCGTGCCGCTACTTGCTGGTGAACTGCTCGAGGTTCTCGGTGTGGGGGTGGCCGTCGTC
>ERZ772946.766-NODE-766-length-10836-cov-44.1742_pt1 | contig 10836 bp, 7 predicted proteins | sample MGYA00511680_ERZ772946 | MGnify/ENA primary metagenome ERZ772946 (study PRJEB29015, sample SAMEA2737918) | human oral metagenome | biome: human oral; feature: human-associated habitat; material: dental | place: China | collected 2016 ... | reverse complement strand
ATTCAACATGGTGAAATCGAAGCTCCTGAAGGCTGGGTAGTTAAAATTTGCTAATCCTTTAGTAGATTAAATAATTTAATATGTAAATAGAAACGGCATCTATCATTTGATAGATGCCATTTTTGTTTTGTATTTTATCATTTTAATAAAGTAAAAAAGATATTAGCAATAAACCTATTAGTAAAATAGTAGACTATTAGTTAGATTTTGCTCTACTATGCACCTTAGCCATAAATTTTTCGTTGTTAATAACAAATCGTTCATGTGTGCCACGACCAATAATACCAACACCATCAGAGGCTTCAATATCGAATGTTATTTTACGACCTTCTACAGCACTTACAGTAGCTTTTGCTGTTACTGTTGCGCCTAAAGGCGTAGGGGCTTCGTGAGTAATGGATAGGGAGATACCTACTGTGCCTTCACCGTCCTCTAAATATGGCTGTACTGCAGCTTGTGCGGCTTCTTCCATAAGTGCACACATCGCTGGTGTAGCAAAGACCTCTAAAGAACCAGACTTCATTGTTTTTGCAATATTAGATTCAGTAACTATAACTGTTGCTGTAGCTGTTTGACCTGCTGATACCATATTATACCTTCTTTCACTAAGAATATTCTCATTATACCAGTATTATACATCTAAAGTTAATTATTATGCTATTAAAATATATATTTTGAAGATACTACCAGTTAAAAATAATTATTTTTAACTGGTAGTATCTTAGAAAATAGAATGTTTATAATCTAAAAACAATAGTTTTAATTGATAGAAATTAGATAAATGGAGTACTTAGGTTTTAATGATAATATTTTTAACTGGTGGTACTTATAATAATAGATATATATACACCTCTAAAGGTATATCGGTTATCAATTTTAAATATATTAAAAAAGCTATTCAGATTAAAATTAAAGAAATGTAACTAGTTATAACTGTTCTATAGAATACGTGATATAATTAAGCTAGTCTTTTTAATACGAGGTATATATGAGTAAAAGAAATTTAAAACCTTCTGGTGAAGGTTGGGTACAGTTAATAGCAGGCATTGGTTTCATTGTTTTATTAATTGCCATAAATATAGTAGATCCTACGTTTTATCCGACCATGTGGCACTTGGCAACGAGTGGCTCTATGGAGGAGGTAGCGGAGTATATTCAAAGCTTTGGTCCCATGGCTATGGTTGTGAGTATGGTCCTCGATATTTTCGTTAATGCTGTAGGATTCTTGCCATCCATTTTTATTTCAACTGCAAATGGTTTGGTATTCGGTTTGTGGCCAGGCATCATTATTTCTTGGCTAGCAGAAACAATTGGGGTAGTTATTAGCTTTTATATTATGCGTTACTTTTTGCGTGATACAGCGGACAAGTTGATTGCTAAGAGTACCGTGTTAATGAAAGTAGATGATTTTTCGGGTAAAAACGGTTTTGTGGTCATGTTATTTGCCCGGTCCTTGCCGTATTTTCCATCTGGCGTAATCACAGCGCTAGGGGCTATCAGTAAAATTAAGCCGAGAGATTATATATTGGCTAATTTAATTGGTAAATTCCCATCAACAGCTTTAGAAGTGGCTATTGGTACAGATATTGTAAACTTCCAAGAAAATATGGGGCGATTAGGAATTATTGTACTTGTGGTTGGTGTAGTGTACTTTGTTTTGTGGCAAGTGTACAAACACTATATAAATAAGAGAAATGCTGAGCAAGAGCACGATCCTAATGCGTAATCTAAAAATTAAACTTTTTAATATACAAAATGATTGTTTATATATTGACTTCAGATAAATTAATAATCAGTTCTTGTAATTAATGTTTTTATTTACACTCAATTTGTATGATTTTGGTATAAATATATGAAAGAGGCGATAGTATGAGCTTTTCTCTTCCTGAACGTGTAACCTTAAAAGGGCCTAATTTTATTCGTGAAGTTTTTGAACGTGGTGTAGGAGTAGAAGGCTTTATCAGTTTTGGTATCGGCAATCCTGCGCCAGAAGCAATTCCTGTAGAGGTCATCGAAAAGGCTTTTGATGAGGTGGTTCACTCTAATCCTATGAGTCTTTTACAATATGGACCTATGCAAGGTGATGCGCGTCTTGCTGAACTTACGTTGGAACGTCTTGTAAATACACATAAGATGAATCCTAACGGACAAAGTCTCATTATTTCTAATGGAGCGGGTCAATTACTAGGTCTTGTACCCATTACCGTATTAGAACCAGGCGATGAAGTTTATATGGATGAATTTACTTTCACCAGTGCTATCAACTCTGTACGCAATATGGGCGGTAAAGCATTAGGTGTTAAAACTGACGAGCACGGTATGATTCCAAGTGAGTTAGAAAAAGCGGCTCAATCTGGTAAAGGTAAATATATTTATCTAATTCCTAACTTTCAGAATCCAACAGGCATTACTATGCCTTTAGAACGCCGTAAGGAAATTTACGCTATAGCATCTAAATATGATTTATTTATCTATGAAGATGACCCATATGGTGAAATCCGTTTTGCTGGCGAATATATTCCAACATTTAAATCTTTTGATACAGAAGACCGCGTTCTATATGCAGGTTCTTATTCTAAGACATTATCTGCCGGCTTGCGTGTAGGCTTTTTATTTGGTCCAGCTAAGGTAATTGAGGCTATTCAAGCATTGAAAAATAATACGGCAGGGCAAATGCCGTTGGTTACTCAAAAAGTTGTAGCTAAGGTTCTTGATACTATCGATTATGACGCACATTTGGATAATGTGCGTAAAGTATATAAAACAAAGTGTGATGCATTACTTAACGCTTTTGAAAAGTATGCCAGCTCTAAAGTTAAATTAACGCAACCTACAGGTGGTATGTTTGCATGGATGACGATGCCTGAGGATGTAGATTGTGATGTATTTTTTGAAACTTGTATGGATCGCAATGTAGGAATAATTAAATGTGGTGCCTTTGCAGCAGATGGAGCAGGGGAAGGTCATGCATTTCGCTTGAGTTATACTGTGCCAACTGTAGATGAAATCACGAAGGGCATGGAAATTCTGGGCTCTTTAACTAAAGAATTCTGTGGTGAGTAATATATTGATAATTTTTGATATAACGTGATACAATATATAAGTAGATACATTGTGTTTACCATATAGAAATAAGTTTTTAATATAGATATGAGGTATAACCTCAAAGAAAGTAGGTGTTTACTATGGGTTGCGGTAGCAGCAGTGATTGTGGCGGATGCCCATCTCAATCTTCTGGTTGCGGTGGTGGCGCGCCTCAACAACCTCAAGATCTTACAGCTCAATTACACGAGCTTAGTTCTGTTAAACATGTAATCGGCGTCGTATCTGGTAAAGGCGGCGTAGGTAAATCCTCGGTTACAAGCTTGATGGCCATTACCATGGCGCGTAAAGGTTACAAAGTAGGTATCCTCGATGCTGATATTACAGGTCCTTCCATTCCTAAGATGTTCGGTATCAAGGAAAAAGCGTATGCCGACGAAATCGGTATGTATCCCGTAAAATCCAAAGGTGGTATTGACGTTATGTCTGTTAACCTTCTTTTGGAAAATGATACTGATCCTGTTTTATGGCGAGGTCCTATTCTAGGCAATGTTGTAAAGCAATTCTATACAGATGTTATTTGGAAAGACATCGACTATTTATTCGTTGATATGCCACCAGGAACAGGTGACGTAGCGATTACTGTATACCAATCCTTGAAATTGGATGGCATCATTATCGTTACATCTCCTCAAGACTTGGTATCCATGATTGTTGAAAAAGCAGTAAAAATGGCTGATTTAATGCAAGTGCCTATTATTGGTGTCGTGGAAAACTACTCTTACTTCCATTGCCCAGATAACGGTAAGGATTACCAAATCTTTGGTGAAAGCCACATTGAAGAAATCCTTCAAAAGTACGGTCTTTTATTGTTAAACCGTTTACCAATCGATCCAACTATTGCAAACCTTTGCGACCAAGGTGATATTGAGTCTATCGAAAAAACAAACTTAGAGAACGTATCTCTACCTGAATAGGATTTATATGATAATGAAAGCTGTGCATACTTTGTGATGCACAGCTTTTTCTCACATCTTTTTATCTTGAAATATATTATATTTATGATAAGAAGATATAAATATTTTTTTTGAGCTTTTTCCTATGTAGGAGGTATGTGTATGAAAAAACTATTGAACTGGATCATTCCGGCAGCCTTTGGTTTAGGTCTGTGGTTTGTTCCAACTCCAGAGGGATTAACTCCTCAGTCATGGCATTTATTTGCAATCTTTGTAGCTACTATCGTAGGCTTCATTACTCAGCCCTTACCGATTGGTGGCGTATCTATCGTTGTTATTACTGTTGCTGCATTGACAGGTACATTAAAGATTAGTGAAGGTATTTCAGGTTTTGCTAACTCTGCGATCTGGCTAATTGTAGGTGCTTTCTTATTCTCTCGTGGCTTTATTAAAACTGGTTTGGGGAAACGTATTGCGTATAACTTGATTTCTGCTTTTGGTAGCAGTTCATTACGTTTAGCATACGCATTGGCTTTATCTGATTTGATTTTGGCTCCCGCAACACCTTCTAACACAGCTCGTGTGGGTGGCGTTATCATGCCAATTACTACAAGCTTGGCAAAAGCTTTTGGTTCTGAACCACAAAATGGTCCTCGCAAAATTGGTTCCTTTTTGATGCAATCTATTTATCAAGTTAATACAATTACATCTGCTATGTTCCAAACATCCATGGCTGGTAATACCTTGGTGGCGGCTTTAGCACTTCAATCCTTTGGCATTGGCATTACTTGGGGGGATTGGGCTATGGCAGCAATTGTTCCTGGTATCATTGCATTGATTATTATGCCGTACTTCATTTACAAAGTATATCCACCTGAAATTAAAGACGCTCGCGAAGCGCAACAAATGATTCGTGAAGAGTTAAAAGGTCTTGGTAAAATGAGCTTCCAAGAATGGGTTATGCTTGGCGTATTTATTTTAGCCTTAGTATTATGGGCCACTTCACAATTCACAAAACTTGATGCGACAACAGTTGCATTTTTGGGTATTTCCATTTTGCTTGCTACAGGTGTTCTTATTTGGGATGATGTTAAGAGTGAAAAAGGTGCTTGGGATACATTGGTTTGGATGGGGACTTTGATGGGCTTTGCCGGGTTCCTTTCTAAATTAGGCTTTATCAAATGGGCTACAGTTCAAGTGGGTGGTATTATCCCTGAAGGCTCTTGGGTAATTGCTTTTGTTGTAGCAGTTCTTGTTAACACGTATGCACATTATGTATTTGCATCTTTGACAGCACATATTTCTGCAATGTTCGTAGCGTTCTCTGCTATAGCTATCTCTGCAGGTGCACCACCAATGTTGACATTATTGATGATTGCATTCACTTCTAACTTGTGTATGTCCTTGACTCACTATGCAGCAGGTCCATCTCCAGTAATCTTCAATACTGGTTATGTTCCTCAAAACACATGGTGGAAACTCGGTTTCTTTACATCTGTAATCAACTTAATCATCTTTATGGGTCTTGGTTCTGTATGGATGAAGTTGATTGGTATGTGGTAAGACTAGGTACTATAAATTTTATATGTGTAATGTATTTAACTTTAGGATTTCTTAGATAAAAGTTAAATGTAAATTACAATGTATGGTGAAAGCCGTCCCGTTAGGGGCGGCTTTTTATGATAAAATATGAGTAGTTAATAGATAATTAATGTAAATATTGTAGAATAATATACGTAATAAACTATTCAAGCTAATTGTACAAATTTATGTAATTTGTGCATAGGAGGGATCTATGAAGTTTGATAATGAACAATTATTAAAGTATATTGGCGCTTGTACATCTCCGTATCACACAGTAGATACAAGCTTACAAATGTTATTGGACTCGGGTTTTACAGAGCTCAGTTTAGAAGATGAGTGGCAGTTAGATTCTGGGTCTTATGTAGTTAATGTGTTTGGCACCACCTTATTTGCCTTTCATATAGGTAAGAAACCAGAGCACACATTACGTATTGCGTCGGCTCATACAGATTTTCCTGCTATTCGTGTTAAACCAAACCCTATAACCTCTGTCAAAGGATATACAAAATTAAATGTTGAAATGTATGGTGGTCTTATCGAAAATACATGGCTTGACCGTCCATTAGGTGCAGCAGGTACGGTTGTGTTAAAAGGGAAAAATGCCTTTGACGTAGATTCTGTTCTAGTCGATACAAAACGGCCTATCGCTATTGTTCCAAATTTAGCAATTCATATGAATCGCTCTGTTAATGATGGGATTAAACTAAATCGTCAAAAAGAAATGCTTCCTATATTGATGATGGAACGAAGTAATGAAGATAATCCTACAAAGCCTTTAAATAATAGAAATAATCCTAGTTTATTTCCAGAATCAGACACTCAATACGATGAGTGGACGAAGTTTTTAGCTGATGAAGTAGATTGTGATCCTTCTGAAATATTATCTTACGAAATGACTTTATATCCTACGGAACTAGGTTGTGTGCTCGGTACGGAAAGTGATTTTATTAGCTCACCTCGTTTAGATAATTTAACATCTTGCTTTGGTGTACTATCTGGTATTATTCAGGCACGTAAAATGAATGCCAATGGTGTTCGCTGTGCTATTTTCTTTGATAATGAAGAGGTGGGCAGTCGTACAAAACAAGGTGGGGCGGGTATGATATTACCAAATCTCATTAAACGCGTCTATGACGCATTAGGATATTCTAATCAAGAGATGGACAGTTTTATTTCTAAAGGTTTTATGATTTCCTCCGATGTGGCTCACGGATTACATCCAAACTATCCAGAGAAAAATGATATTACGAATATTCCTGTACTTAATAAAGGGTTATCCCTCAAGATTGCATGTAGCCAATCTTACGCCGGAGATGCTAAGGCCATTGCTATCGTTAAAGGTCTTTGTGAAGAAGCGGATGCACAGTATCAGATTTATGTAAATCGTTCAGATACTCCAGGTGGATCTACTGTAGGTTCGATTTCATCAGCTATGTTACCGATGCGTACTGTTGATGTAGGCTTGCCACTTTTAGCCATGCATTCTGCAAGAGAATTGATGGGGGCAGCTGATCAAGAGCAATTAAATCGATTAATGAATCACTTTTTAGGTGATAAATGATATAAAAAAGAATTAATTCGATGTGCATTATTAAAAGACATATGATTTTTTGTAATGAACAGTAAAAAATATATTTTATACTTTCATAATTGGTATAATCCTTTAAATATAATGAAAATATTGTATAATAAGTATATATTATTATGAATATAAAAACTCATCATAAATTTTGATGAGGTCTTCCGTAATATTGATTTATCTGTAAGTATAGGAAATATTCATATATTAATAAAAATGAAAGCTGATAGTTCATATTTGTGGAAGCTAGTAGGAGGCAATACATGAGAAAAATTAAATCCGTATTGGTTGCCAACCGTGGAGAAATTGCGATCCGCGTGTTCCGTGCATGTAATGAAATGGGTATTAAAACTGTAGCCATTTATTCTAAAGAGGATACATTATCCTTGCATCGTAACCAAGCTGACGAAGCCTATCTCGTAGGCGAAGGTAAAAAACCAGTTGATGCATATCTCGATATAGAAGATATCATCCGTATTGCAAAAGAACATGACATCGATGCTATCCATCCAGGTTATGGTTTCTTATCTGAAAATGAAGGCTTTGCTCGTCGTTGTGAAGAAGAAGGTATTATCTTTATCGGGCCTAAAATCAAGCATTTGAATATGTTTGGTGATAAAGTAAATGCTCGTGAGCAAGCTAAATTAGCAAAAATTCCAATGATCCCAGGTTCTGATGGGGCTTTAAAAGATTATGCTCAACTAGAAGAATTTGCTGATACACATGGGTTCCCATTGATGATTAAAGCCGTTAATGGCGGCGGCGGTCGTGGTATGCGTGAAGTTCATCATAAAGAAGACCTTCGAGATGCATATGATCGCGCTAAATCTGAAGCGAAAGCTGCATTTGGCGATGATGATGTATATGTAGAAAAACTTATCGTAGAACCTAAACATATTGAAGTTCAAATCTTAGGTGATGAACATGGTAATGTTGTTCATTTACATGAACGTGATTGCTCTGTTCAACGTCGTCACCAAAAGGTTGTAGAAATGGCGCCAGCTTTTGCGTTGTCCTTAGAAACTCGTAAAGCTGTATGTGATGCTGCCGTTAAAATAATGAAAAATGTTGGCTATGTGAATGCAGGTACTGTAGAATTTTTGGTAACTGCTGACGGTAGCTTCTACTTCATCGAAGTTAATCCACGTATTCAAGTAGAGCATACTGTAACAGAAATGATTACAGATATTGATATTGTTCATGCTCAAATTAGAATCGCTGAAGGCTTTAGCTTACATAGTCCTGAAATAGGTATTCCTGAACAAGATAAAGTCCCTTGTAAAGGTACTGCTATCCAATGTCGTATTACCACTGAAGACCCTAAAAACAACTTTATGCCTGATACCGGTAAAATCTTGGCATACCGTAGCTCCGGTGGTTTTGGTATCCGTCTTGACTCTGGTAATGCATTTACTGGTGCCGTTGTAACACCTTATTATGACTCTTTGCTTGTGAAAGCGACAGCATTTGGCCCTAATAACGAAGAAACTATTCGTAAAATGCTTCGTTGCTTAAAAGAGTTCCGTATTCGTGGTGTAAAAACAAATATTCACTTCTTGATTAATGTATTGGAACATCCTGAATTCCAAAGTGGTTCTTATAATGTAAACTTCATTGAAGAACATCCTGAATTATTCGAATTAAAACCAGATCGTGACCGTGGTACCAAATTGTTACGTTACATTGCTGATGTTACAATTAATGGTTATTCTGGTGCAGGGGCTCAAGAGGTTCCTGACTTTGAACCGATTCAAATGCCATCTACTTTGGATGTAAGTCCTGCAGCTGGTACAAAACAAAAATTTGATGAACTTGGACCAGATAAATTCAGTAAATGGTTATCTGAACAAAAACAAGTATTCTTTACTGATACCACATGGCGTGATGCTCACCAATCTTTGTTTGCTACACGTCTTCGTACCATTGATATGGCTCGCGTAGCAGGTCATGCTGCAAAAGGTGTACCTAACTTATTCTCCTTAGAATGTTGGGGCGGGGCTACATTCGACGTATCTTATCGATTCTTGCATGAAGATCCATGGGAGCGTTTGCGCATGTTCCGTCGCGAAGTTCCAAATACATTGCTTCAAATGCTTCTTCGCGGTGCTAATGCTGTAGGTTACACATCGTATCCAGACAACGTAGTTCGTCAATTCATTCAACGGGCTGCTGCTAATGGTATTGATGTTTTCCGCGTATTTGATAGCTTGAATAGTCTTGATAATATGCATGTTGCTATCGATGAAGTGCGTGCACAAAATAAAATAGCTGAAGTTGCATTGTGCTACACTGGCGATATCCTTGATGGGGCTCGTACAAAATACAACTTGGACTACTACGTAAATATGGCGAAAGAGCTTGAAAAAGCTGGTGCCAATATTATTGCCATTAAAGATATGGCTGGTCTTTTGAAACCTCAAGCTTCTTATAATTTGGTATCTGCCTTGAAAGATGCTGTCTCTGTGCCAATTCATTTACATACTCATGAAGGCTCTGGTAACTCTATTTATACATATGGCCGCGCTGTAGACGCTGGTGTTGACGTAATCGACTTAGCATACTCCGCATTTGCTAATGGTACTTCTCAACCTAGCATGAACTCCATGTACTATGCATTGTCTGGTCATGAACGTCAACCAGAAATGAACATCGATTACATGGAAGAAATGTCTCATTATTTTGGTAGCATTCGACCATACTACAAAGGTGTAGATAAAGCAGAAGCATATCCTAATACTGAAGTATATCAACATGAAATGCCGGGTGGTCAATATTCCAACTTGCAACAACAAGCTAAGATGGTAGGACTTGGTGATCGTTGGACTGACATTAAGAAAATGTATCACCAAGTAAATATGATGTTTGGTGATATCATTAAAGTAACTCCATCTTCTAAAGTTGTAGGCGATATGACATTGTACATGGTACAAAACAATTTGACTGAAAAAGATATCTACGAAAAAGGCGATGTATTGGATTTCCCTCAGTCAGTAGTTGAATTCTTTGAAGGTCGTCTTGGTACTCCATATCAAGGCTTCCCTGAAAAATTACAAAAGATCATCTTGAAAGGTGCTCGCCCAATCACAGTTCGTCCTGGTGCGGTGTTACCACCAACAGACTTTGAACATATTCGTCATGAATTAAGCGAAATGGGAGCCCAAACAACTGATGAAGATATTAGTGCATATTGCTTGTACCCTAAGGTTTACCAAGATTACAACAAATTTGTTAAAGACTTTGGCGATGTATCTGTATTAGATACGCCGACATTCTTCTTTGGTATGAAACGGGGCGAAGAAATCCAAGTAACTATCGAGAAAGGTAAAACACTTATCATTAAAATGAATGGTGTTTCTGATCCTGATGAAGATGGTAATCGTATCATATTGTTCGAGTTTAATGGTCAACCTCGTAGTATTAAGGTTCATGATAAACATGCTAAGACAACTGGTGTAGTTCGTCGCAAAGCGGATGAATCTAACCCTGGTGAAATAGGTGCTACATTGTCTGGTTCCGTTGTTAAGATCCTCGTTAAGAATGGTCAATCTGTAACTAAAGGTGAACCATTGATTGTTACAGAAGCGATGAAAATGGAAACAACAATCACAGCTCCTATCGATGGTATCGTAGAAGAAATCCTTGTACGTGAAGGTAGCCGTATCGAATCTGGTGACT
>ERZ772946.763-NODE-763-length-10865-cov-7.07077_pt1 | contig 10865 bp, 7 predicted proteins | sample MGYA00511680_ERZ772946 | MGnify/ENA primary metagenome ERZ772946 (study PRJEB29015, sample SAMEA2737918) | human oral metagenome | biome: human oral; feature: human-associated habitat; material: dental | place: China | collected 2016 ... | reverse complement strand
GGTGGGCGCCGATGCCCGCGTGCTGGACGGCGCTGCCTGTGCGGTGGAACTCATCCACGTCTATTCGCTGGTGCATGACGACATGCCGGCCATGGACAACGACGACATGCGCCGGGGGAAGCCCACGGTGCATCGTCAGTATGGTGAAGCCATGGCCATGCTGGTGGGCGATGCGCTGCAGGCGTTGGCCTTCGAGGTGCTGGTGGCGCCCCTGGTCGAGGGCGACCTGCAGGCGGCCAAGGTGCCGGCGGCTGCGATGGTGGCGGCGCTGGCACGCGCGGCGGGCTCGTGGGGCATGGCCGGCGGCCAGGCGCTGGATATCGAGGGGGTGGGGCTGCGGCTTTCACGCCCTCAGCTGGAGGCGATGCACCGAGCCAAGACTGGAGCGATGCTGTCGGTCTCGGTCGAGCTGGGCCTGCTGGCCGGTGGCCAGCCGTCGGCGGATCTGGCCGAGGCGATGCAGCGCTATGGTCGGGCCATCGGGCTGGCCTTCCAGGTGGTGGACGACATCCTGGACGTGACCGCGGATTCAGCCACGCTGGGCAAGACGGCTGGCAAGGATCAGGCGCAGGACAAGCCCACCTATGTGTCGCTGCTGGGTCTGGAGGGCGCACGCGCACTGGCTGCCGATCTGCACGCCCAGGCGCATGCCTGCCTGCAGGCGCTGGGGCCGCGTGCCGACCGGCTGCGAATGCTGGCGGATTTCATCGTCGAGCGCCTGCACTGACCATGACACGTGCTGGGGGATCGACGCCACGCCGGAGCCCCCGGACACGCGCTGCAACGGAATAGAAGATCACCTGCCACTGAGATGAGCGAAGACGCCAAGCCCCAGACCGAGAAGTTGCTGGCCTGCATCGACAGCCCGGCCGACCTGCGCGGCCTGAGCCGCGAGCAGTTGCCGGCGCTGGCCGACGAGCTGCGGGATTTCATCGTCAATGCTGTGTCGCGCACGGGCGGTCACCTGTCGTCCAACCTGGGCACGGTGGAGCTGACCATCGCGCTGCACTACGTGTTCGACACGCCGCGTGACCGGCTGGTGTGGGACGTGGGGCATCAGTCCTATCCGCACAAGATCCTTACCGGCCGGCGCGACCAGATGGCCACGCTGCGCCAGTATCAGGGGCTGTCGGGCTTCCCGCGGCGCACCGAGAGCGAGTACGACACCTTCGGGGTAGGGCATTCGTCCACGTCCATCGCGGCAGCGATGGGCATGGCGGTGGCCTCACGCAACTTGGGCGAGAACCAGGGGCCCGAGCGGCGGCGGCACGTGGCGGTGATCGGCGACGGGGCGATGAGCGCCGGCATGGCCTTCGAGGCGCTGAACAACGCCGGGGTGATGCGCGACGTGGACCTGCTGGTGATCCTGAACGACAACGACATGTCGATCTCGCCGGCGGTGGGCGCGATGAACCACTACCTGGCGCGCATCCTGTCAGCGCGGCCGCTGGTGAAGGCACGCGACGTGGCGCGGCAGATGCTGTCGGTGGTGCCGCCGATGTACGAGCTGGCCCGCAAGCTGGAAGAGCATGCCAAGGGCATGCTGGTGCCGGCCACGCTCTTCGAGGAGCTGGGCTTCACGTACTTCGGGCCCATCGACGGGCACGACCTGGATGCGCTGGTGCCCACGCTGCAGAACCTGCGCGAGATGCGCGGGCCGCTGTTCCTGCACGTCATCACCCGAAAGGGGCAGGGCTACAAGCTGGCCGAGTCCGATCCGGTGCTCTACCACGGGCCCGGCAAATTCGATCCGGCCGAGGGCATCAAGCGGCCGCTCACGCCACCGACCAAACCCACCTACACGCAGGTGTTCTCGGACTGGGTCTGCGACATGGCCGAGGTCGAGCCGCGACTGGTGGCGGTGACGCCCGCCATGCGCGAGGGCTCGGGGCTGGTGGAGTTCGAGAAACGCTACCCGCAGCGCTACTTCGACGTGGGCATTGCCGAGCAGCACGCTGTCACCTTCGCGGCCGGTATGGCCTGTGACGGGCTGGTGCCGGTGGTGGCCATCTATTCCACCTTCCTGCAGCGCGCCTATGACCAGCTGCTGCATGATGTGGCGCTGCAGGACCTGCCAGTGGTGTTCGCGCTGGACCGCAGCGGCCTGGTGGGGGCCGACGGGGCCACGCATGCCGGGGTGTACGACTACGCCTTCCTGCGCTGCGTACCCAACATGGTGATCATGGCGCCGGCCGACGAGAACGAATGTCGGCAGATGCTGTATTCGGCGGTGCGCTACCATGCGCCGGTGGCCGTGCGCTATCCGCGCGGTACGGGCCCAGGCGTGCCGGTGCAGAAGGAATTCACCGAACTGCCGCGCGGCAAGGCCGAGGTGCGGCGCCAGGGCAGGCGCATCGCCATCCTGGCCTTCGGGTCGATGGTGGCGCCTGCCATGATGGCCGGCGAGGCGCTGGATGCCACGGTGGTCAACATGCGCTTCGTCAAGCCCATCGACGCCGGCCTGATCCGCGAGCTGGCGGCCACGCATGACGCCTTCGTGACGGTGGAAGAGCACGTGGTGATGGGTGGCGCCGGCAGTGCCTGCCTAGAGGTGCTGGCCGAGGCGGGCATTGAGAAGCCCGTGCTGCTGCTGGGCCTGCCGGACCGCTACATCGAGCACGGCGAGCATGCGCTGCTGCTGCGGCTGGAAGGGCTGGACGGGCCGGGCATCGAGAAGCGGATCCGCGAGCGCTTCCCCGAGACCTGACTCCCTGGCCTGAATGTTCGGGGTCTGAACTTCCAGGGGCTGAACCTCTCAGATCTGAACTTCCAGGGCCTGAGCCCCAGGCCTGAAAAAAGAACCCCGAATCCGCGGCAGCAGATTCGGGGCGAAGAGAGGAGATTTAGGAGATTGAGGCAATTGAAACAACCGAAGTCGGGCTTGTTGCGGCATCGGTGAGAAATCGCTTGCGTCTGTGAGGATTTTCGCACAGAGCATGCAGTTCCCCTAGGACCGTTCGTCTGCCGTTGGGTGCCGTTCGTAGGTCACTCCGACAGGAAGGGTTGTATGTATCACGGTTGACACATGAGCCACGGTTGATGCGCTTGACACGCGGGTTTCACGTGGTGAGAACCTTGCCGTTCAACGCAGCTGCAGCATGCCTTTCTGGTGGCGGTGCATCAGGTTGATGCTGGCCCAGGCGCCTTCGCGGGTCCACTGACCCTGGCGGATCTGCGCCAGCGCGGCTTCCAGAGGGTGCAGACTGGCGCTTTCGGTTTCGCCGTCGGGATGGGTGGGCTGGAAGTCTTCCGGCACCTGCAGGTCGAAGACGTGCATGCGCTCGCGGTGCAGTATGGTGTGGCCGTTGTCCTCGCACAGGCTGGTGGAGTCCATGATGCCGGTGGGCAGCGCATGACGTGATAGCGCCTGGGAAAGGCCTGCTTCCTCGGCGGCTTCGCGGAACAGCGTGGAGAGCGGCGTCTCGTCGCAGCCGATGCCCCCGGCCACCAGGGAATCGAGCAGGCCCGGGTCGATAGCCTTGTGGGCCGCACGACGGGCACTCCACAGCCAGGGCTGCCCGTGGCGGACGGTGTAGACGTTGACCTGCACCGTGCGCAGCAAGAGCCCCAGTGGGCGCAGCAGCGACCGCTCGATGCGAAAGAGCGGCGCTTGCTCATCAGGCCCGAAGATCTCGATGGCCTCGCCGCGCCAGCCGGGCAGTGCGCCCCGGGCCCGCATCTCTTCGGCCCAGGACTGCAGCAGGGTCGGTTCGACTCGTACCAGCCGCGCGTGCGGCTGGCCATCCCGGGTCTCGACGTTGAAGATCCGCGCATCCAGCCGCGGCAGCCAGCCGGGTGACACGGCGCCTAGGCAGTGCTGGCGGTACCAGAGCGGCACCAGGCCTTCCGGTACTTGGGCCAGCGTGGTGTCGAGCAGGGCGGGAGCTGCCGTGATGGTGGGCCTCATGCGCGGGAGCTCAGCCTCAGTCCCGGAAATTGTTCATGACCAGCGGCAGTTCGGGCACGCTGCTGCGGATGAGGCCGATGGCGGTCTGCAGGTCGTCGCGCTTGTTGCCCGAGACGCGCACGGATTCGCCCTGGATGGAGCCGCTGACCTTCATCTTGGAGTCCTTCAGCAGCTTGACGATCTTCTTGGCGACATCGGTAGGCACACCGTGGCGCACGGTGATTTTCTGCTTCATCTTGTCGCCGCCGATCTTCTCGGGCTTGGCTTCGTCCAGGTAGCGCACGTCGACGTTGCGCTTGGCCAGCTTGGCCACCAGCACGTCGCGCACCTGGCCCAGCTTGAAGTCGTCATCGGCGAAGGTGGTCATTTCCTTGTCCTTCAGCTCGATGCGGGCGTCCGACCCCTTGAAGTCGAAGCGGTTGCTGATTTCCTTGTTGGCCTGGTCGACCGCGTTGCGGATCTCGACCATATCGGCTTCACAGACGACATCGAAAGAGGGCATGGTTTGGCTCCGGTCAGCGTAAAGGATCCTCTGAACAAGTCCCGCGAGCAGGTGTGCCACAGAACGGGATGCAGGACAAGGCGACACCTGCTGTCAATAGCGCCGCTATTGACAGCAGGTGGCAATGCAGTCATGCGCGCCCAGTCTGGGGAGGCGACAGCCACGAGGATGTGTTCAGGGGATCCTGAAGGCGTTATTTTAGGGTGCTTGCCCTCCGTTTGTCCGCCGACGGGTGGTCGGTCGTGCAGCCATTCCTTTCCAGGTGTGTCTGCCATCGGGGCTAAGCCGGTGTAGGATACACGGACGGGCATTTGCGGCTGGCGGGACGCTTCCTTCCCGTGGCCGCGCAGACTTTCTCCAGGAGGATGGGCAGGATGGCGAACAGTGGCAATCGGGCGCCGGCGGGGCCGCAGGCGGACAATGGCGTGATAGGTACCTCGCCGACCACGGCACTGGAACGATTGCGGCAGTTCACCACCGTGGTGGCCGACACGGGCGATTTCCACGGCCTGCAGACTTTCCGCCCGCAGGACGCCACCACCAACCCCTCGCTCATCCTGAAGGCCGTACAGAAGCCCGAATACGCCGGCCTCATGCACGAGGTGCAGGCCCGCTACCCGCAGGCCCCGCTTGATGAGCTGGCCGATCGGCTGCTGGTGGCCTTCGGACAGAAGATCCTGGACATCATTCCTGGTCGTGTCTCCACCGAGGTGGATGCACGGCTGTCGTTCTCGACCGATGCCACGGTGGCGCGTGCCGAGCGCCTGATTGACTACTACGCGCAGGCCGGCATCGGCCGTGACCGCGTGCTGCTCAAGATCGCGGCCACTTGGGAAGGCATCGAGGCTGCCCGCCGGCTGGAGCGCGCTGGTATCCATTGCAACCTCACGCTGCTCTTCGGCTTTGCCCAGGCGGTGGCCTGTGCCGATGCCGGGGTTATGCTGATTAGCCCCTTCGTCGGGCGCATCCTGGACTGGTACCGTGCCCACGAGGCGCGCGATTTCACGATCGAGGAGGATCCGGGCGTGCTGTCGGTGCGGCGCATCTACACCTACTACAAGCGCTTCGGCTACGCCTGCGAGGTGATGGGGGCGAGCTTTCGCAGCACGGCGCAGATTCTGGCGTTGGCCGGGTGCGACCTGCTCACCATCAGCCCGGCCCTGCTGGCCGAGCTGGATGCGCAGGAGGTGCCGGTGGCGCGGAAACTGGATCCGGACGTGGCGCGCCAGGCGCAGATCGAACGGCTGTCGCTGGATGAGTCCGCCTTCCGTTTCGACCTGAACGAGGATGCGATGGCGACCGAGAAACTGGCCGAGGGCATCCGTGCCTTCGTGGCAGATGCGCGGACCCTGGACGGGCTGCTGGCGAGAAAAGTGTGAACATGCGCGACCAGGACAGAAGAGGCCATCTATGGCTGGCGGCGGGGCTGCTGGCGCTGCTGGCGGGGTGCGCGGGGTTCTCGTCGCCCCGGGCGCCGGTCGTGTCGGCCAGCGAGGACGGTGTATCGGTGGCCGCTCAGCCGGGCGAGCTTGATGCCCAGTCCCGGCAGGCGCTAGAGTCGCAGGTGTTATCGGTGGGTGCCGGAGACGCGCTGCCAGAGAGTGTCGAGGATGTGTCTCAGGCCCAGGGCCCAGCGCCCGCTGGTCTGACACCGACGTTCTGCCGCAACCTGTACGATGCGCTGGAGGGACAGACCCGAAACCGCCAGCTGGTCGATGCCGGCGAGCAGCGTCTGCCTGGCTATCCGTTCCTGCGGAGCGATCGCTTTCTGGCGTCGTTTGGCGCTGACTTTGAATCCACGCTGGCTGCTTCGAAACAGAGCGAGCGTCAGGCGCAGTCTGCCGCGCTACTGCACTCGCCCGCTTTCCGGGCGTGGCTGGTGCAGATGCAGCGGCTGGACGCCCAGGTGCGGCACCTGGAGGTGTCGCGCCTACCGGCCCAGTCCTTCCCGCTGTATCGCCACGCCGACCGGCATGCGTTGCTGGCCACCCTGGATCGTTGTGGTCCGCTGCTGGTCGCCGGGCTGACGCCGGCCGACGTGCCGCGCGTCCTGGCCGGCGCCAAGGTGCCGGATGAATACCAGCGCTCGTTGCGGGCGCTGGGGCTCTATCCGATCACCGGCATCGGCGTGGCCTCGTCCATCCGCAACTGGGAGGCGCATCAGCGCGACGTGTTCAAGCGGCAGCGCCACGCCAATTTCTCGGGGAGGGCCGCCTTCCAGCGTTACCGTCCCGCGGCCACACCGTCAGGCGCCGATGCCTGGCGCACGGCGGCGAAGGTGATGCAGACGGTGCAGCGCGATGCGCTGGGCATCCCGCAGTTCTCGCCGGCGCAGCGCGATGCGCTCTTCGAGGCCTTCGTGCCGTCCTTTGAGGTGGCCACGGTGAACGACTCCGACCGCATCGGCCGCCTGCAGTGGATCGACCTGGCGGGCCTGGTACGCGACCCTCGCGAGCGTTTCTGGCTGGATGTGGACACCAACGTGCCGGCGGTCTACCGGCGCCTGACGTTTACGCGCTTCGGCAAGGCGGTGCTGCCGCAGCTGGTCTACACCGTCTGGTTCAGCGAGCGGCCGATGGAAAGCGGCAGCGACATGCAGGGCGGGCGGCTGGACGGTCTGGTGTGGCGGGTGACGCTGGACGAGGACGGTGCACCGTTGATCTTCGATACCATCCAGCCCAGTGGCCGCTTTGCGATGTTCTTCCCCACCCGGCGGCTGGTGTTCGACGCGCAATCGCGCAAGAACGTGGAAAGCCTGGCCGAATGGGTCTATTCCCCCATCGACGAGGCCATCGAGGACTGGGTGGGCGAGACTTGGCCCGGTCCGCTGTCGCTACACGTTAGCAGTCGTACCCATCAGCTGGTCGGTATCGCGTCTCCGGGGAAGACTTGGGGGACGCCTGTTTTCGACAACCCGCCGTACCAGCTGTTGCCGGAAGACGTGCTGCGGGCGCTGCCGGTGCCGGGTGATGGCCGGCGCAGCATCTACAACCAGGACGGCATCGTCTCGGGCACCGAGCGGCTGGGCCGCTGGCTGCTCTGGTCGATGGGCATCTCCAACATGGGGGCCATCCGCCAGCCGGGGCATCAGCCCACGGCGCTGGTGGGCCGTCGCCATTTCGACGACCCGTACCTGTTCCAGCAGCGTTATCGGCGGGTGCCCGCGCCGGCGGCCGGCAAGCGCTGACGCAGCAGCACCCCGCATTCCGTGTGCGGGGTGAACGGGAACTGATCGAACAGCGCCATGCGCTGGATGGTGTGCGTCTGGCAGAGGGTGTCGAGGTTGGCGCGCAGCGTGTGCGGGTTGCACGAGATGTACACGATGTTCGGGAAACGCTGCAGCAGCGCGAGCGTCGCGTCATCGACCCCGGCGCGCGGCGGGTCCACCAGCACGGTGGAGAAATCGTGGTCGGCCAGCGAGATCTCCTGTTCGCGCAGGCGGCGGAAGCTGCGCTCACCCTGCATGGCCTGCGTGTACTCCTCGGCCGACAGGCGCGCGATGCGCACGTTGGGCCGTGCGTTGGCCTGAATGTTCCATTGCGCGGCCTGCACCGAGGTCTTGGACACTTCGGTGGCCAGCACCTGACGGAAATGCCGTGACAGCGGCAGCGTGAAGTTGCCGTTGCCGCAATAGAGTTCCAGAAGGTCGGAGGCCGGAGAGATGCCTGCCTGCTGCACCGCTTCGCAGGCCCAGCCGATCATCCGTTCGCACATCCGGGCGTTGGGCTGCGTGAAGGCGCCCTCGGGCTGGCGATACAGGAAGGGGGCGGCGGGCGTGCCGGCAGGGCCAGGAATCTCCAGCCGCTCGGTCACGAAGTCTTGCGATAGCACCCGTTTCTGTCCCCGGCTGCGGCCGATGACATGGATGCCCAGCGCTGCCTGCAGCTGGCGGGCGGCGGCTTCCCAGACATCGTCCAGCGGGCGGTGGTAGACCATTGTCACCAGCATCTCGCCGCTGAGGGTGGCCAGAAACTCCACCTGATACCAGCGCCGCCGCAGCACGGGGTCGGCGCTGGCAGCCGCCAGCAGGCGCGGCATCAGCGCATTGATGGCCTCGCAGGCCGGCGCAAACTGCTCGATGCGCTGCAGGGTGGCACTGCTGGCCTTCTGCCCGGGCGAGAACATCGCATAGCAGATGGCGTCGTCCTCGTGCCAGATGCGGAACTCGGCGCGCATCCGGTAGTGATGGGGCGCCGAGGCAAAGACCTCGATGGCCGGGATGTCCTGCCCGGCAAAGAGGGCCTTGAGCGCTTCGTGCTTGGCGTTAAGCTGGCGGTCGTAGTCGGCGGCCACGGGAGTCTCAGCGAGGCCCTCATAGGGGGCAGGGGCCTCGGAGCGGGCCAGGGAGGGGAACTCGGATGGGGTCTGGGAGGGCGTGCTGGCGTGGGTCACAGCGGCAGGGTTCCTCGGGGTCAAGATGCCGGTCACGGGAACGTGCGGCAGGAAACGGCCGGGGTGGACAGGAATGGGCAAGCCTGCCTGGGATCAGCGAGCGCCTGTGCTGCCGAAACCGCCCGTGCCGCGGTCGGAGGCGGCGAAATCGTCCACCACCCGGAAGCTGGCCTGCACCACGGGTACGATGACGAGCTGGGCCAGTCGCTCGAAGGGCTGCAGGGTGTAGGTGGTGCTGCCCCGATTCCAGCACGAGACCATCAGCGGGCCCTGGTAGTCGGAATCGATGAGGCCCACCAGGTTGCCCAGCACCAGGCCGTGCTTGTGGCCCAGACCCGAGCGAGGCAGGATCACCGCCGCCAGGCCCGGATCACCGATGTGGATGGCCAGCCCGGTGGGAATGAGGTGCGTGCTGCCGGGTTCGATCACCAGCGGTGCATCCAGGCAGGCGCGCAGGTCCAGGCCGGCGCTGCCGGGCGTGGCGTAGGCGGGCAGCTGCTCGGCCATGCGGGGGTCGAGGATCTTCAGGTCGATCTGGAGGGCGGAGGACTGGGTCATCGGTCGGGGGTCTCGGAGGTATCGGGGCGGAAGCGGCCGGGGCCGCTCGATGGGGGTGGTGAGCCAGGGGGCTTGCCGGCGCTTCAGCAGGCTTCAGCGGGCTTCAGCGTCAGAGAGGCTGCCCACAAGGCTTCGTCGGAAGAGGGTCCGCGAGAAGGTGGATGGCTTCAGTGGACCCGGTGGCGGGAAGGGGGCCGGAAGAGGGCTCCTTCGGAAAGACTGCCCTGCCTTCACGCTGGCAGCCGCTGCGCCAGCTCTTCCACCAGCCGGCGGGCCAGTGCCGTCTTGCTGCCCGGGGGCAGCGGGTGGTGCCCGGCCTCGTCCACCAGCAGCAGGGTGTTGTGGTCCTGACTGAAGGTGGCGGGCCCCAGGTTGGCAACCAGCAGCGGCACGCCCTTGCGCAGGCGCTTCTCGGTGGCGTGCTGCACCAGGTTCTCGGTCTCGGCGGCAAAGCCCACACAGTAGGGTGCATCGTGCCGGCGGGCGATGGTGGCCAGGACGTCGGGGTTCTCGACCAGCGGGATCGAGGGCACGTCGGCCGCCGGTGTGTCTTCCGTTCCTGCGAGTGCCGACGCGTCGTGGCCGTCAGCCGGGCTGATGGGCGTATGCGGCTCGACGAGCGGCGGCTGGATGGCGGGTTTCTTGATCTTCTGCGTGGATTCCTGGGCCGGTCGCCAGTCAGCCACGGCGGCCACGGCGATGAAGCAGTCGATGCTGATGGTCGAAGCCGCCAGATCCAGCTCGGCGGTGACAGCATCCAGCATCTGCCGGGCACTCTGGACACCGATGAAGCGCACGCCGGCCGGTCGCGGCAGCTGGGTGGGCCCGCTGACCAGCGTGACCGAAGCGCCGGCGCGGCGACAGGCCAGGGCCAGGGCATAGCCCATCTTGCCGGAGGACTGATTGGTGATGCCGCGCACCGGGTCGATGGCCTCGTAGGTGGGACCGGCCGTGAGCAGGATGCGCTTGCCCTGCAGCAGCTTGGGCGTGAAGAAGGCGTTCAGCTCCTCGATCAGGTCCAGCGGCTCCAGCATGCGGCCGGCGCCCACTTCGCCGCAGGCCTGCTCGCCCGCGTCGGGGCCCAGCACGCCGATGCCGTCGGCGCGTAGCTGGTTGATGTTGCGCTGGGTGGCGGGGTTCTGCCACATCTGCCGGTTCATGGCCGGGGCCACCAGCAGCGGGATGTCACGCGCCAGGCACAGTGTGGAGAGCAGGTCGTCGCAGTGCCCATGGGCCAGCTTCGCGATGAAATCCGCCGTGGCTGGCGCTACCAGGATCGCATCGGCCTGGCGGCTCAGCTCGATGTGCGGCATGCCGTCGTCGATGCGGGGATCGAAGGCATCGGTATGAACCGGGTTGCCCGACAGCGCCTGGAAGGTGACGGTCCCGACGAAACGGGTGGCGGCCTCGGTCATCACCACCTGCACCTGGGCCCCGGCGCGGCCCAGATCGCGTACCAGCTGGGCTGCCTTGTAGGCGGCCACGCCGCCGGTCACGCCCAGCACC
>ERZ772946.761-NODE-761-length-10876-cov-104.284_pt1 | contig 10876 bp, 5 predicted proteins | sample MGYA00511680_ERZ772946 | MGnify/ENA primary metagenome ERZ772946 (study PRJEB29015, sample SAMEA2737918) | human oral metagenome | biome: human oral; feature: human-associated habitat; material: dental | place: China | collected 2016 ... | reverse complement strand
GTGGCCGCCCTGGCTGGAGTGGCCGACGGCGAGTTGAGCGTCGGGCAGGTCGCCTCCGCGGTCGCCGCGCTGAGCGGGCTGACCGGCTCGGATGCGGCCGCGCTGCGTATGGAGATGATCGATGCGGCCCGCCACCTCCTTGCCGCGGGCTTCCTCACTGCGGGCTGATCATGACGAGCCTTGTGCGGTCCCGAATAACACGGCGGGCACATCGGATGCACGCAGGATGTGCGGTCGAAAAGATGCCCGTCTGAAACCTTCGGCGCCTCTCCGTAGCCGTCTCTATATTATTTTTATCTTCCCGTCATCGATGATGCGTAATTGAAATCTAATCCGGTCAGCGAGATTTCGGGGAAAAGTGGCGATGACGTGCGATGATGCGCGATTGTTGCCCCATCAGGGCCTTCTCGGGTGTTGGTGGCCGGTGTGGAGCTTTACATTCGAGGGCAGTCAAGTCTGTCGTGCGCCCCGCGCCTTTATCCCTCATGATCGGATTCCATCGGCATGCCCCTATCATCAATCCGCTCACGGTGTGGGCGTGAAGGATTCCTGCGCAGATTCTTTGCGGTGGTCGGTTCCCTTGCCATTGTCCTGGTGACCATGGTGTCGCTCCCGTGGACGGTGCCGCCCGCGGACGCAGCCACCGGTGATCTGAATGTTCCCCTCGGCGACACCTCCGTGCAGATCTCCTATGTGCGCACCGTCGAAAGTGCTGATCCCATTACCGACATTGCGAGCGATGGATATACCTACACCTCGTACCCGTGGGAGTGGGGGCGGACGCGCGCCTGCATCCGCTACTCGCCCGGCTCGCAGTACTACTCCACCGACATGGTCTACGGTAGCGGCGGCCAGTACGCGGCGGTCGGTTACGGGCGCCCCAGCTGGGATCAGAGCAGCTGCCCCAGCGTCTACAAGGGAGAGTCCGCTGACAAGTCCCAGACCTCGCTGGGGTTCCAGCCCTCCAACACCACGAGCATCAAGGCCGGTCAGGTCTTCCTCGTCGGCCGGATGCGGCACGTCAACAGCCCGATCTACACCGACAGCAGTCGGGTCACGAATCCCTCCGACGGCGGAACCGCCTACCACGGCAGTTTCAACATTCGCACCGCAGGCACGATTGAGGCGAACTTCCCCTGGAAGGAGTTCGACACGATCAACACGTGCACCGGAAAGCTCGACTCCAACGGCAAGCTCATCATCGGTGACTATGCCACTGACCAGCAAACGGTGAGCACCCCCTACGCCTATGACAGGTATGGGAATGTCGGCCGTTACGGCGGAAACTACGTCTACATGTACCAGAACGGCTCACTGGTCTGGTTCGACGGGTACATGACCGGCACCCATCAGGACTACCAGGGCAGGTCCTGCTCCGACGACCTACTCGACATCCGCTCCGACCGTTCGGACACCTCCTGGACCGACCCCAACACCGGCATCAACTACAAGCTCAAGCTGTGGGGATTCGTCAACAACGGTGCGAGCCAGCAGTGCCGCGCCGAGATGGAGAAGAGCGAGACCTCCACCCTGGAGGAGCGCTTCATCACCCGCGAGAACGCCACCTCCTACGGCTGCCTCTACGGCTCCATCGAGCAGGAGCGCCCGGTCACCTTCGCCAAGGACGTCAAGGCCGATCCCTCGATCCAGGGGTCGTTGACGATTCCCCAGTTCACCTACCTCAATGCCTCGCCCCAAGGCACCTACGGCCACGACAACTGGGGAACTCCCACCAGCCTCACCCCCACCTGGGGCGGCGAGGCCGTCGACCCTCAGAAATACACCCTGCTGGCGCCCAATGACGCCGCCACGGTGCAGGAGGCGGGAACCAGCCCGCAGGCCGCCGTCGACCGTGCCTCCGGCGAGGTCTGGACATCCGGATGGTTCCTTCGCAACGTCACCTGCACGGCGGGGACTCAGGGGACCCCTCTGCTGCGCCGTGACGGAACCACCCGTCTGGACGAGTCCGACTCGGTGGACCTCAACAAGCGCACGATCCGTCTCGATGAGACCCAGCTCGCCGAGAACCAGGACGAGGTCGCCATCAAGTGCGTCTGGCACAACGAGTACGTCGTCGGCCGGGGGCGCCTCACCCTGGTGACCGTCGTCGACGCCGGCAGCGCCAAGCCCGAGCAGTGGACCATGTCCGCCACGCCCGCCACCGAGGGGCTCTTCGGACAGAGGACCATCACCGGCGCCAGCGGTACCGCCGCCGTCAGCAAGGTCTACACCGCCGGCGGCACCTACACCCTGTCCACGGGCAATGGCCCCGAAGGCTACGCGCAGAACGGCCCATGGGTCTGCACCGACGACGACCGCAGCGATGTTCCCGTCAACGGTGACAACCAGTTCGTGCTTCGTGAGGGCAGGAACGTCACCTGCGTCGTGCACCAGAAGCCCCAGCAGACTCCCATCAGCGCGGTCAAGACCATCGATGGCGCCTCCGACGCCGCCACGGCCGGCTCCTACTCCCTGAGCTACACCTGCACCCCGGGCCCCGACGGTAAGGCCACCTCCACCGGTAAGATCACGGTCGACGCCAAGGGCAATGCCGCGGACCTGCCCGCCCAGCGCGTGGGCGCCACCTGCACCGTCACCGAGGACGCTCGTGATGCCAAGGGGCTTAAGCAGCCGGGCTCCCCCGCAGACGGCAGTGTCAGCTGGAAGGATCCGGCCGCCTTCAAGGTCGTCGCCAACCCGGGGCGTCAGGAGAAGGAGATCGCCTCCACCGCGGTGCCCCCGACGAAGGGCAATGCGGGCGGCGTCACCTTCACCGTGCCCGACTCCACGGAGGGCGGCGTCCGGATCAAGGTGGTCAACTCCGTCGTTCCCCATGCCGGTATCGCCAAAACGTTCACCAAGGTCGCCAAGAGCACGGAGAAGGTCGACGGCAAGAACACCTTCGACCAGACCTACACCATTACCGTCACCAACCCCTCGGCCAAGGCGGATCTCACCTACGACCTCAACGACGCCTGGCAGGTCCCCAACGGCGTCACCGTCCACAAGGTCAGTATCTCCGGCGACGCCATCACTGGCACCGAGACCCCTCAGGCCGGTGTCCCCTATGCCAAGACCGGTATCACCCTGCCCGCCGGCAAGCGGCACACCTATACGATCGTGCTCAACGTTTCCGGACCCGACGCCGGGCTGCCCGGCGTTCAGGGGACCTGTGAGCCGGGAGCGGTCGGCCAGGGCAAGGCCATCTACAACAAGGCCTCGGTGACCACCGAGGGCGATCACCAGCCCAAGGAGGCGGCGGCCTGCGGCTCTTTGCCCCCCAACCCCCGGTTCAAGGCCTCCAAGACCCCGCTCGACGTGGTCCGCAACGCCGACGGCACCTTCACCTCCAGCTACACGGTCACGGTCACCAACACCTCCCTTGTTGCCAGCCCGGTGGTCGCCGACCTCACCGACACCCCGCAGATGCCCGCCGGCACCTACCTGCACAAGGTGCGGATCCTGGAGAAGGGAGTCGATGCCCAGGGTGTGACCCTCCCCGGCAGGAACGACGCCACCGGCACCTTCAACGGCCCGATCACCCTCATCAAGGCCGGTACCGGTGAGGCGCTCGCCGCCGCCCCCAGGTCCGGGGGCGAGGGCGGTAGCCGAACCTTCACGATGCAGATGACCTTCACCGTTCGAGAGAACACCCCGGGCTTCACCGAGTCCGACTTCCAGTGCGGCCACCTGCGCGCCGACGGCAAGCCCTCCGGCCTGGTCAACACCATCGCCATGGAGGGGGACACCGACGGCGAGGAGAACAACCACGGCTGCCTGTCCACCGAGGGCAAGCTGAAATTCTCCAAGGAGATCAAGACCCAGCCGGGCAACGGTTCCACCTTCGACGTGGTCTACACCGTCAGCGTCGTCAACGAGGGCTCGCTGACCGCGGCCACCGGGCCGATCAACGACAAGCCGTCTTTCGCCCCCGGGCTCATCCCCACGACGGTCAAGGTCCAGCGCGAGATGGGACCGACCCGGACGGTCGCTCAACAGCCCGATGGCTCCTACCGTCTGTCCGACGACGAGCGGCTCTACTCGGGCCTGCGGATCCGCTACACGGTGACCTTCACCGTCAGAATCGATCCGTCGGTCGAGGGCTACAGCGATGACCTGCTGTCCTGTACCACGGAGAGCGGCAGACTCGTTCCCGGCCACGGCCTCTACAACAAGGTCGTGCCCCAGGAGGGCAAGGATTCCGACACTCGTCCGGACCACGACGTCGCCTGTGCCAACGTCGCCCCCGACGCCGGTAAACGCATCCTGTCCATCGTTAAGACCGGCAACCAGGGCCCCCTGGATGACGCCGCCTTCGACATCTACCCAATGGATCCCGCCACCCCGGGCGCCAAGCCCCTGACCGACGGCGTGACCTTCACCGGCGGCAAGGGCACCGGAACCTTTACCACGACCGGTCTGGCCATCAACCGCGAGTACTGGCTGGTGGAGACCAAGGCCCCGGCCGGGCACCAGCTCATGGCCAAGCCCGCCCGCTTCAAGGTGACCGACTCCGGCGTCGAGCTCATCAACCCCGATCCGGGCGGCTCGGCCCTGACGGTCTCGCGCAGTGGAGCCGGTAAGGCCGACGACACGATCACCGTCCGTGATGTCCAGATCGGCACCCTGCCGCTGTCCGGTGGACGCGGCATCGGGATGAACGTCGCCGTCGGCATCACGGCCATCACCGGTGCCGCCCTGCTGGCACTGCGCTCCGGAAAAGCTTCCTCGTCCAGGCGCTCGGCCTGATCGCGGGGAGAACCCCGACTCCGCTCCGTCGCGCGCGGGTCACCTCACTATCCCTAAGTAGTCCCACAACACAGGAGAGATCAGTAATGCACTCCCTCACCATGCGTCGAGGCCTCGGCTTCGCCGCTGCGATGACGCTCGCCGCCGGCGCGCTCATCGCCCCGACCGGCGCGGCGGCACCCGCTGACCCCAATGGCTCCACGATCGACCCCGACGCGGCCACGTCGCTGACCGTCCACAAGTGCGAGCAGACCGACACCAACGGCGTCAAGGAGGGTGACGGTAACGAGGACCCCGCAGCCGAGTGCAAGGCCGTGTCCGGTGTCGAGTTCACCATCACCAAGCTGAACGTGGACCTGACCACGTCCGAGGGCTGGGCGACCCTGGCCAAGCTCAAGGGCGACGTCTCCCAGGCCAAGAATCTCAAGTCCGCTACCACCCAGAAGATCACCACCGACGCCAACGGTCTGGCCTCCTTCACCGACGCTCAGACCGAGGTCGGCGCCTACCTCGTCAGCGAGACCAAGACCCCGGACAAGGTCATTCCGGCCGAGGACTTCGTCGTCACCCTGCCGATGACCAACCCGCAGGACACCACCAAGTGGAACTACAACGTCCACGTCTACCCCAAGAACACCCTCTCAGGTGTGGACAAGCAGGTGACGGACAAGCCGGCCCCCGGTTCCGGCCAGAACATCACCTACACCATCACCACCTCCATCCCGAAGGTCGACTACCCGGGCGGAGCCCGCATCAAGCGCTACGAGGTCGTCGACCGGCTCGACAAGCGCATCAACAAGGACGCCCTCGCCCCGGTGGTCAAGATCGTCAACGGTCAGCAGGCGACGCCTCTGGTGGAGTCGACCGACTACACCGTCATCATCGCCGAGGGCACTGACTACAACTGGGCGACCATCCAACTCACCGAGGAGGGACGCCGCAAGGCCGCTGAGGAGCGCCACAACGGCAACGGCGAGACCAAGGTCCAGGCGACCCTCACCGCCACCTTCGACCCCAAGACCGTTGACCTCGAGGGTGTGCTGTCCAACACTGCAGGGCTCATCCCCAACGACAGCCCCAACTTCACCTGGGACCCCAGCAACCCCGGCACCACCACTGACGTCCCCGGCATCCCCACCACCCCCGTGCTCTCCAAGTACGGCAAGGTGGTTCTCACCAAGACCGGTACGGACGACCTGGCCGACAAGACCAAGTACAACGGCGCCCAGTTCCAGGTCTACGAGTGCACCAAGACCGGCTCCGGAGCCACCCTCAAGGACTCCAACCCGGCGACCCAGACCGTCGACCCGCTGACCATCGGTGGCGAGAACACCTTCACCACCGCCGGCCAGGGCACGGTCGCCATCAGCTCGCTGCGCGCCAACGACTACGTTGACGGCGTGAAGAAGGACGCGCTGACTGACGACGACTACTACTGCCTCGTCGAGACCAAGGCGCCCGAGGGCTACACCCTCCAGGCCGACCCGATCCCCTTCCGGGTTCTGGCCTCTGACGCGGAGGGGAAGGTGCCGACCGCGGTGACCGTCACCGACGTGCCGAAGAACGCCGGCTTCCGCCTGCCGCTCACCGGTGCCAACGGCGTCATCTTCCTCACCATCGCCGGCGCTCTGCTGGTGGCCGGTGGCGCGGCGATCGCCTACGCCAACAAGCGCCGCAACTCCGCCAAGCACTGACAGCTCCTGGCAGTCACTGAGGTGGCGCGCATCTGCCGGCCGCCATCCTGCCGGACGCTCCCTGTGGGGGAGGCGGGAGACCCCGTCTCCCCCACAGGGGCGTCGCAGGGATCCTCCCTCCCAATCGATAACCCCTAACCGATCCCGGCCCGCCACTCGCAACGAGCTCCGCCGACAAACCGACGAAGGAAGGCACGGTTCCCCGTGACAGCGCTACTCCCATCACTTCGCGACCGCATCTCCCAGTCCCGTACGGAACGGCCCGAGACGGATCCCGAGGCCGCAGCCCCGCAGCCTGCCCCGAGTGCCCCGGACACCGACCCGGGGAAGGCGACGCGCCGCAAGGTCCTGCGCGAGCGCTTCCTGACCTGGCTCCCCCTGGTCCTGGTACTGGTCGGCGTGGCCGTCCTCCTCTACCCGGTGATGGCCACTCAGCACAACAACGACGAGCAGCAGCGCCTGGCTGACATGTACACCGCCTCAGTCGAGGCCGCCGGCCCGGACACTGTCGCCGCGGAGCGCGCCTCCGCCGAGACTTACAACAACAACCTGGAGAGCGCACCGATCCTCGATCCCTGGCTCGAGTCGCAGCGCCCCGACACCCCCCAATACCAGGCCTATCTCCACGAGATGGATATCGACCCGGTCATGGCGCGCATCGTCATCCCCTCTATCCACGTGAGCCTGCCCGTCTACCACGGCACCGACACCCGGACCCTGGCGGAGGGAGTCGGGCACCTGTTCGGCACCAGCCTGCCGATCGGCGGCCCCTCCACCCACGCGGTCCTCACCGGCCACACCGGCCTGTCCACCGCGACGATGTTCGACAACCTCAACCAGGTCAAGAAGGGCGATCCCTTCTACGTCTCCTCTCTGGGACAGACCCTCAAGTACGAGGTCGTCGACATCACCGTCGTCAAGCCCGAGGAGACCGACTCCCTGCGCAAGGTCCCCGGACGCGACCTGGTCACCCTCATCACCTGCACGCCCTACGGCGTCAACTCCCACCGCCTCCTGGTCACCGGCGAGCGCGTCCCCATGGACCCCACGGCCGCCGCCGCCGAGGAGGCCGAGGCCCTGCCCGCCCCTATGCAGACCTGGATGAAGGTCATCATCGTGGCCGTCGTCATCATCCTGACGGTCGTCGCCGGAATCCTGGGGCGCCTATGGTGGCTGCGCCGTCGGCGGAAGCAGGATGCCGCCAAGGGGCCGGAGGGAATAACACGCGGCGCAGATCCCGATGGCTCCGAGAGATCTGATCGCCGGCCCGGAGACCCCCTCGAGGACGCCGCCCCGCCGTCCGACGCCGCCGCTGAAGGTTCCTCCGATGGACAGTTCACGGATGAGACGACCGCGCTCGAGGTCGTCGCCGAGCCCGTTGAGCAGGCCCCCGAACCCGTAGGCGAGTCCCACGATCAGCAGAATCCGATTGAAGCACCACGACTGGAATCCCCCTACGGGGCAGTGACCGACGCTCCTGGCGAACCCGAGACGGATCCGTTCAACGACCTGGAACCGCGCGTGCCGTGAGCAGTCCCGCACGGGAATCGCGTCTGTCTCCCTATTGGTCGGTGCGCTCAAGAACCTACGATCTGCCAGTGGCCTCCTACCAATCGCAGACCTCCCGCTCCCCGGGACGTCTGCGTCTGCGCGGAAGCCTGCTGGCCCTGTCCTGCCTAGGCGCGACCATCGGCCTGTGGCGCCTGTTCGTGTTCACCCACACCGGCCAGATGCTCGACGCCATGGCCCTGGAGGGCTCGGAGATAGGCTCGCACTACGTGAGCGTGCACGCCCGCGCCCTGCTGTCCATGGTCTCGATGCCGGCGGCCGTCGTTCTCGTGGTGACGATCCTGGTGATCGGCCTGCTGCGGCGCAGCCACCGCCGGGCCGTGTGGGCCGTCGTCGCCGTGGCGGGGGGCAACCTGACCACTCAGGTCCTGAAGTACCAGATTCTGTGGCGGCCCGACTTCGACATCACCGAGCGCTGGGACAACGCCAACACCCTGCCCTCGGGGCACACGACCATGGCGGCCTCCGCCGCGGTCGCCCTCATCTTGCTGTCCGGGCGTCGTTGGAGGGCTCTGTCGGCCTGGGTCGGGGCGCTGCTCACCATCGCCATGGGCTACTCCACTCTCGTGTGCCATTGGCACCGCCCCTCCGACGTCCTGGCCGGGATCCTCGTGCCCGTGGCCTGGGGCTCGCTCGCGGTGGCGGGCGGCGCCTGGCGCGCTCCCCGGTCCCTGCGCTCGGAAGGCGGGGAGGAGGACTCCGGTGAAGTGCCCGAGCTGACGAGTGCCGGGACGATCCCGGTGACCGCCGCCGGCCCGCGCTTGTGGAACCAACTCGTCGGCAACGTCCTGCTGGCCTCGGCCGGCGTCGTGTGCACGCTGGGGGCTCTCGGCCTGGGCTCCTGGGTGTGGTGGCACCTGGATGGCTCGCGCTCGCGCTGGCAGTTCTTCGGCGCCTACGCCACCGGGTCGGTGGCCGTCGTCGGCGTCACCTGCCTGGCGCTGTCCGCACTCGTGTCGCTGACCGACTGGGGCCGTACCCGGAACAAACACGAGCTCCGCGGCCGCGACTGACGCCGCCGGGCGGCCTCACTCCTCGACGACGGCGGCCGGGAGCCTGACGGTGAAGGTGGTCCCGTGATCCTCGGGCGCGGTGGAGGAGTCGACGTCGATGCTGCCGCCGTGGGACTGGACGATCGCCTGTGCGATCGACATGCCCAGTCCCGTCGATCCCGTGCGCCGTTCGCGCGAGGAGTCCCCGCGGGCGAATCGTTCGAAGAGCCGGTCGCGCACATCCGGCGCGATTCCCGGGCCGTCGTCGTGGATGCGCACCATGAGGGCGTCCCCTTCGCGCGTGAGCGTTGTGGTGACGTGGCTGCCGACGGGGGTGTGGACCCTGGCGTTGGCCAGGAGGTTGACGATGACCTGACGCAGTCGCGCCTCGTCGCCGATGACCAACGGCGGCTCGGGCAGGAAGTCCTCGGCCTCCTGCGGCGTGGCGCCGGCCGGGGGTTCGAGGACGGCCAGATCCAGCTGCCAGTCGTGCTCCGGGCCCGCCGCGCGGGCATCGGCCACGGTGTCCACCAGCAGACCGACCAGGTCCACCTCCTCGCGGCGCAGCTCGCGCCCGGCGTCCAGACGGGCCAGCAGCAGCAGGTCCTCCACGAGCGCCGTCATCCGCACCGACTCGGAGTGCACGCGCTCCAGGGCGTAGGTGGCCTCCTCCGGCAGGTCGGCGTCGGCCCCCTCTCGGCGGATGAGCTCGGTGTAGCCGCGGATCGAGGCCAGCGGCGTGCGCAGCTCGTGGGAGGCGTCGGCCACGAACTGGCGCACCTGGGTCTCGGAGCGCTGCCGCGCGGCCAGGGCGGACTCCACGTGTCCGAGCAGTGTGTTGAGGGCGCCGCCGACCTGCCCGACCTCGGCCGAGGAATCCAGATCCGCCTTCTCCACACGGTCCTCGATGCTCACCTCGCCGCGCTCCAGCGGCTGGGAGGCCACGCGGTGCGCCGTGCGGGCCACCCGCTCCAGCGGGGCGAGCGAGGAACGCACCATGGCCCGTCCGGCCAGGGCCACCACGAGGGCCCCCACCAGCGCCACCGCCAGTTCGATGAGCAGCTGGGAGCGGATGAGCGCCTCGTCCCCCTCCAGGGAGAGGCCGGTGATGACGGTGTTCCCCGAGATCTCGTCCCGGGTGGCCAGGACTCGGTAGCTGCCCAGGTGGTGCAGGTCGACGGTGACGGGATGGTCACTGGTGGCCTCGGACAGTAGAAGCCGGCAGTCCTCCTTGGAGATGGAGGCGTAGTGGCCGTTCTTGTCGATGTAGGCGGCCGCCTCGTTACCGGAGCCCGATGCCGCCGGGGCGATGAGAGTCAGGGTGCCGGTGGACTGCCCCGCGGCGTCGAGCCCGGGGGGAACCCCCTGCTTGTCGTGGTCGCCGTTTCCCCCCGCGTCGTCGGTCCCATCGGGTTTCGGATCCCCGCTGTCCTGGCCGTCCTGGTTGCCCTGTCCCTCCTGGGAGCTCTGCCCCTGCGTCTTCTTGGCCTCGGTCAGATCATGGCGCTTGTCGGCGGCCCGCTGGGCGGCCGCCGACAGCTGGCTGTCGGTGCGGGCCATGAGAGTGTGGCGCAGGCTCACCGTGGAGAATGTGCTCACGACCGCCGCCATGACCAGGACGAGGCCGAGCACCCCGACCACCAGGCGGGTACGCAGGCTGCGGAGGCGTCTGAGGGGGGAACCGGGCCACCACGAGCGGCTACCGGTTCGCCGATCGGTCCGCTCGCCTGCCGATCCTGAATGCGTGGACGGCTGCGTGGACATCGCTGGGCCGTCAGGCGCGGTCGTCGGCGCCGGCGGCCGGCTTGAGGACGTAGCCGACGCCGCGCATCGTGTGGATCATGGGCTCGCGGCCCTTGTCGATCTTGCGGC
>ERZ772946.760-NODE-760-length-10887-cov-86.1268_pt1 | contig 10887 bp, 8 predicted proteins | sample MGYA00511680_ERZ772946 | MGnify/ENA primary metagenome ERZ772946 (study PRJEB29015, sample SAMEA2737918) | human oral metagenome | biome: human oral; feature: human-associated habitat; material: dental | place: China | collected 2016 ... | reverse complement strand
CCCACCCGCGAGCTCGCCCTCCAGAGCGCCGAGGCCATCACCGACATGGCCTCCCGCTCCCGTGGGCTGGACGTGGTGGCCGTCTACGGCGGCGCCCCCTACGGTCCCCAGATCGGCGCGCTCAAGGGCGGGGCACAGGTCGTCGTCGGCACCCCCGGACGCGTCATCGACCTCATCGATAAGGGCGCACTCCAGCTCGACGACGTGCGCTACTTCGTCCTGGACGAGGCCGACGAGATGCTGCGCATGGGCTTCGCCGAGGACGTTGAGACGATTGCGGAGTCCCTTCCCACCGAGCGGCGCACCGCCCTGTTCTCGGCCACGATGCCTCCGGCCATCCAGGCCGTGGCCCGCCAGCACCTCCACGAGCCCGTCCAGGTCGAGGTCTCCAGGCCCGCCTCCACCGTCGCAACCGTCCACCAGACCTACGCGGTGGTTCCCTTCCGCCACAAGATCGGCGCCGTCTCCCGGGTCCTGGCCGTCACCGATGCCGAGGCTGCCATCGTGTTCGTGCGCACCAAGTCCACGGCCGAGGACGTCGCCATCGAGCTGGCGGGTCGGGGCATCCAGGCCGCCGCAATTTCCGGTGATGTGCCTCAGCGTGAGCGCGAGCGTCTGGTGGAGCGCCTTCGCGCCGGCACCCTCGACGTGCTCGTGGCCACCGACGTCGCCGCCCGCGGGCTGGACGTGGACCGTATCGGCCTGGTCGTCAACTTCGATGTGCCCCGTGAGGCCGAGGCCTATGTCCACCGCATCGGCCGCACGGGCCGCGCCGGTCGCCACGGCGAGGCCGTCACCTTCCTGACTCCTAAGGAGAAGGGCAAGCTCCGCCAGATCGAGCGCCTCACCGGCAGCCGGCTGGAGGAGATCACTCTGCCTTCCCCCGCTGATGTCTCCGAGCACCGGGCACGCAAGCTGCTGTCCAGGGCCGCCGCCCGGCACGAGCGCGGTCGCCTGGACATGTACCTGCCGCTGGTCAGCGACTCCGCCCGGGAGCTGGACATCGACGTCGAGGAGCTGGCAGCCACGCTTCTGGCCCTTGCCGTGGGCGACGAGGGACCGCGCAGGCGCGAGGACCGGGGCGGCGACCGCCCCCAGCGCGCACGTCGCGAGGAGAACCTCGACTCCGAGGGAACCTTCCTGTCGGCCTCTTTCGAGGGCGGGCGCGAGAAGAACCGTCGCGGTGATCGTGGGGACCGGGGCGAGGGGCGTCGTTCAGCCATGCGTTCCGGGCGCCGCGAGCACGAGGGTCCAGGAACCGTCTACCGCATCGAAGTGGGCCACCGAGACCGGGTCCTTCCCGGCGCGATCGTCGGCGCCCTGGCCAACGAGGGAGGCATCGAGGGCTCTGACATCGGCAAGATCGACATCCTTCAGTCCTTCTCACTTGTCACCATCTACGCCGATCTGAGCCCCGAGCAGCTGTCCGTCATGGGCAGGGCGACGTTCTCAGGCCGTGAGCTGCGCATCCGTCCGGATGAGGGGCCGGGCCACGGTTGGTCCGGTCCCAACGGTGGGGAGCGTCGTCCCAAGCGGCGCGACTGGGACGACCGTGGTGAGCGCGGCGAGCGCAGAGACCGTTCCGAGCGCGGCTTCCGGCCGCGCCGTGATGACGGTGAGCGTGGCTGGAAGGACCGTGACGGGCACGGCGGCAGGGGCGGTTACGACCGCTCGGACCGCGGGGACCACCGCGACAACCGCCGGTGGGACGAGCGCCGGGGCGGCCGTGGCTACGGTCGCGATGGCTACCGGGGTGACCGAGGCAGTGACCGTGGAAACGGCCGAGGCTATGGCGAGCGCAACCAGAACCGCTTCGGCGGCAACCGGGGCGGCTTCCGTGGGGGGCGCGGCGACCGCTGAGTCCCCGGCGGCTCACTGACACGATGGGTGGGGCGGCAACGTATGTTGCCGCCCCACCCATCATTGCAGCAGGTCACGCGAGGCGATCGGCGCTGCGGGATCGTCTTCGCATACTGTGAGCACATGAGACTCAGACACGCCATCCTTGGGCTGCTGTCCCGACAACCGCAGAGCGGCTATGACCTCAACCGAGCTTTCAACAGCTCGGTCGTTTACTTCTGGTACGCCGACCAGTCCCAGATCTACCGCACTCTCGACCGCCTTGAGGCTGACGGCGCAATATCGACGCGAGTCATCCCTCAGAGCGGCCGACCGGATCGGCGGGTGCACAGCCTGACGGAGTCGGGACGCGCCGAGCTCGATGCCTGGCTGTTGAGCCCACTCGAGCCCAATACGGTTAAAGATCCCCTGCTGGCACGCATCTTCTTCGCCGCTCGACTGGGTCACGAGAGAGTCGATGCGCTCCTGTCCGAGGCCGAGAAGAGGTTCCGCCGGGAGCTGGAGGAACTGGAGGCGATCGACATCGACGTGGTGGATCTCGACACCGCCATGAAGGCCGCAGTCCTTCGCTGCGGGATCAACGGCACAAAGGCCCAGCTGGAGTGGGTCGCCCAGACCCGGCGCGCCATCGCCGCGGATGTCGGCGATACACAGTCGGGAACAGCTGAGGGGACTGAGACCGCTGATGAGGACGGTCACTGAGGAGACGTATCAACGCCATATGGTTGCTTAGTCCAATACTCGTATTGCATCATATGAGTATGACTGATGCACCTCCATCCGGCGGCGCACCCGCCGCGAGCTCCTTGACCCGTCTCGTCGTTTTCAGTGTCGTCGTCCTCGGCTCCGGCTGGATCGGGCTCCTCGTCGACGACGCCCTGGGCACCGCCCACTCCCTGCAGGAACAGGGGTCTCTCGTATGGATCATGACGCCGCTGCTGGTAGGTGCGGTCCTGGCTCTGAGCGACCCGTCACTGCGCCGCTCCTACGCCGTCTCGTGGCTGCCGGGCAGGCTGCGTGCCTACGGGGTGGCGATCGGCGTCTTCCCACTGTCCTTCGCCGCTGCCATCGCCGTCGGCTGGGCGGCGGGGGTGCTCAGCCCCGGCGGGCTGGGGGCCTTCGGGGGCGCCGTCGCCGTGAACGTCCTGCCGACCGTGCTCAAAAACGTCGCAGAGGAGGGCGCTTGGCGCGGCTACCTCACTCCCGCGCTCCTGCGTCGGCGGCTGCCCGACCCTGCAGTCTGGCTCGTCGTCGGAGTCGTGTGGGGCGTGTGGCACCTGCCCTACTACCTGTGGTTCTTGGACGAGTCGCTCCTCCGCTCGGTCTTAGACGTCCCTCCGCTCACCTACGCCCTCATCGCAGTTCCCGTCACGATCTGCTGGGCCCCCTTGTTCACCGAGCTTCGGATCCTCAGTGGCAGTATTTGGCCGGGCCTCATCGCGCACTCGATCGCGAACCTCAGCCAGATCCCCGTCAGTTTGGGCGGACTGCCGATCACGCCGGGCTGGGGACTGCTGGTCTCCCCGGTGGTGGGCATCATTCCGAACGCCATCGTCCTGGCGGCGGGCCTGGGGCTGTGGGCCCGGCGCACCGGCCGGCTCCGCCGTCGGCCTCGGTGATCCGCTCGAGCGCTGGACGGGGACCGGATCGGCGTTCGCACCTTTCAGGCTCGACGAACCCGGACGGTCCCCATCTGGGCGCGAGCACGCAGCTCGAGGCGTCGCTCGAGGGTATCGGGGTGGTCCTGGCGAGGCAGATCGGTCGTCGTCTGACCGAACTCAGAACGGCAGTCGGCCAGGACCGCGGTGCCCTGGGGGACTCCCACCGACACGGTTCCCAGCTGACTGGACAGGTCCAGGAATCCTTCATACGCCTCGATGACCTTGACCGAGCCGGCCTCCGTATGGGCCGAGACTGTGCCGGTGGTCGACCGGATGCGCACCGAGCCCGCCTGGGCCCGCACGCTGCCTTCATGGAGGGACCCGATGATGATGGAGCCGGCGTCGGCGTGGACCTGGGCGCTCTTGCAGTCACCCAGTCGGATCGATCCCGCTGAGGCGTGCACCTGCACCTGGTCCCAAGGGTGTTCGGCGTTGATCGAGCCGGCGTCGATCCGGGCGTCGAGGCGCGCGCCTTCCGGCACCGTCACCCGTAACCGAGAGCCTTTCGGGCCCCATGGCCAGAGTCCCACGAATCGATCGCGCCCCACGAGCGCGATCTGCCGGATGGTCACGATCGCACCGTCGGCAGTGACGTCCAGGAGGGGCTCGAGAAACTCGTCGGCCTCAACGGTGATCGTGCGCCCCGTTCCGGGAGCGGTCACCACACTCAGGGAAGACAGGTCCAGGACGAGTCCGGGCTGAGTGTTCTCGGGAAGATCGAAGGTCCAGATCGGCATGGGTGGTCTCCTCAGGCTCGGTTGGGGTCAATGGGCCGCACTGAGATGGAGGCGGCGGCAGACGGGTGAGTGGACTCGGGGCGGATCGATGACGTGGCGACGCGGGCGGTGCGGCTCAGCCGAACCACCCCCTGAGCGTCCAGCCCGAGACCCGCCGCCCTTCTGGATCGACGGGTCGACCGAAGGGGCCTTCCGCGTCATCGCAGTTGTTCGCAGTACCGGAGGTTTCGTGTCCAGCGGCTCGGACGTCCGATGGCGACGTCTCTGCTGCCAGCGAGCGCCGGGCCGCCTCCACGAGCCAGGCGTTGACCGAGCGCCCCTGAGCTCGAGCCGCGGCATCGACCTGCCGCTTGAGGGACTCGGGCAGACGCAGCGTCGTACGAATCTCCGGTCCCTCCTGCACGTCCTCGGGTACCGGAGTTCCGGCTGGACGATCCGGCATCTGCGGGTAATCCGGACCCGGCTCGGAGGACGTCGAGGCCTGAGTCACCAGGAGGTGAGGCGTCGAGCCGTCCATGACGACGGCCACGTGCGCATCGTCGAGCTCACTGTTGAGCTCGTCGGCGATATCCGTGAGCATCTGCAGAGCCACGAGCCGTAGAGCCGGGTCGAACGCGGCGGTAAGAGAACGAGCGACCTCCTGGGTGCGCTCATCGCCCAGGGACGAGGTCTCCATGAGAGTCCGGCGCAAGGTGTCCATGTAGGCATCCATATGCATGACACCATTTTGACATCATTGATCGATTCCGTCTAGTCACTATGACACCATCATGACATTGAATGCGGGATCTGATAACGCAGAATGGTGTCAACTGATGTCGGTCGAAGTGATTCGGTTCAGAATCTGCGCGAGCTGCGCCCACCGGCGCGTCTCGGCCCTGAGCGGCTCGACGAGCTCGGTGTCAACGACCTCATCGGTAGCCCGGCGCAGGCGGTGAGCGATCTGCTTGCCGTGATGCCCGGCTTGGACACGGGCCAGGAACGAGCCCAGACCGGCCAGCACCAGCCCGATCAGCAAGCCGCCGAGCAGGAGGATGGTGGGCCAGGGAACTCTTCCCCAGCGGGGGACGTCGATGCTGATGAGGAGGAGATAGTCCTCCAGTATGTGGATCGCCACCAGCCACAGCCCACCGATCAGCGCGGTCAGTGCGGTCACCCACTGCAGCAGGTTGGCCACGGCCCACCAGGCCGGGCGCTTCCACGCTCTGTAATCCACTGTCGACACCGCCAGCTCCAAGGGGGCGGCGAGGTTCTCGGCGCGCTCGTCGCTGCGGAGGACGGCCTGTGCCGCCAGGTCTCCCGGCAGCCCGGAACAGGCCGTCAGGGCGTAGACGTGGGCGGTGTTGCGCAGGTTTCCGGTTGCCGCGGGGCCGGCAGGCGGAAGAGAGCCGAGGTCCGGCACGCCCCGCCCTTGACCGGAGTCGGGATCGTCGGCGCCTTCGGACGCCGGGGAGGACGGGTGCCCGATTCCAAGGTGGAGCGCCCGCAATGGGTCGCGTCGCAGGTGCTCGATCCACCGCAGCCAGAACCAGCCCACCCGGGTGTGCGCCCGGTGCCGGTCGGATTCTTCCACGGCCCGCGCGACGAGGTCGACGCCGGCCACGCTCGCAGCCGCTCGTCTGAGAGCGGTCAGGGACTGTTGATCCTGCCGATCTTGTCGAGTTCGGCCCCCTTCAGGTGGCCTCTCGCCGACAGTTGGAAGGGCCGAGGACATCAGCCCCGTCCGGGCCGCCAGCTCCCTGGCGGCCCGCTGGGCATGGGCGGCAAGACTACGGGCACTGGCCAGACGATCGGAGGCCACCTGGGCCACGGTGCGCGCCAGAGTCTCAACGCCCTCGCCGGTGCGGGCGCTGACGGGCACGACCGAAGCGCTTCCCAGCCCCTCGCGGTCAAGGATCCGTCTCAGATCCGTCACCACGGCGTCACGGCTGTCCGCATCGAGCCGGTCCACCTGGTTGAGGGCGACGACCATGACCTCGGCATGCGCAGCCATGGGGATGAGGAAGTCGCGATGGACGACGCCATCGGCGTACTTCTCAGGATCGAGGACCCACACCAGAACGTCGACCTTACCCGCCATGTGCTCCGCGATGGCTCGGTGCGAGGGCTCGTCGGAGTCGATATCGGGCAGGTCGACCAGCACGGTGGCCTCGCCCGGCGCCCAGCTTCCATCGACGCGCACCCGCTGGTCGATGGCGAGCCAGTCCAGCAGCTCTGTTGCCCCCGCGGCGGTGTCCGGCACGACGGCGATGGGCCGGGTGGTGGTCGGGCGAATGCGAGCGGTGCGGGTCACCTCGGTGCCGGTCAGGGCATTGGTGAGGCTGGACTTGCCCGATCCGGTAGCGCCCAGAAGAGCCGCCACTGTGGTCTCCGGCGCGAGGCGCCTGCGGTGGGAGGTCTGTGCGAGGACGTCTCGGGCCCGGACGAGCTCGGCATGCATGCCGAGCTGCTCGCCCAGGCCGACGGCCTGCTCCAGCCCCTCGAGGATGGCAGTAAGACCGGGGGCGTCGGCATGGTCGGTCGTCACCGAGTCCTCCTCCCGGCGGGCCGACGGCTGGGGACGGCCGTGGCGCGCAGGGCGCTCGCATCCTTCTGGCAGGTCTGGAGCTGCTCTCGCAACGTATCCGCACTGGGCGCCGGTACCGGAAGGGCGCCTGTGAAGCACTTCGCCTGGTTGGCGAACAAAGCGGTGGCGCGCTTGGTGAGGTCCTCTCGGGCTCTCCTGGTCATACCGCGCATCGCCTGATCTCCGAAGACGGCCTCCAGGACGCGTTGGGCCAGAATGGCGGTACCTCCTGCGATGCCCATCTCTCCCCCGGTCAGACCGCCGGTATGAGCGAAGACGAGGATCATGAGGACGACGCCGGCGCCGTTGACCCCCAAGGACAGCAGCCTGGCGGTGAGCCGCTTGTCGGCCCCCTCCGTCCGGATGAGCGTGAGCACCTCTCGTTGCCAGTCGTGGACGAGAGCCGCGGCGATGACCTCGAGTCCGGTCTGGGTGGGCACCTCCGCCAGAGCACGGTTGAGGGCCTGCTGGGATGTGCCGGCGCGTCGCCAGGAGCGTTCCGTGGCCAGGCAGGCCCGTTGGGACTCGGCGACGAGGAGCTCGACCAGGGAGGAGCCGATGGCCTGCTCGACGCGCTTGGCCGGCGCCGGGCGTCCCCTTAGAAGAGAGGTGATGCGGTCTCGTACCCGGCTGACCTGGACCTCCAAGGACCGGAAGAGGTCACCGGTTCCCACGAACTCCTGCCAGCGGGCCAGCACCTCGCCGTGCAGCATGGAGCCGTCCTCGGTGGCCTCGATGACGCGCTCCAGTGCTTCGTCGTGCTCGGAGGTGGCGGCGCGGCGGAGCTCGGCGTACTCGGCCTCCTGGGAGTCCAACTCGACGGCGAGCAGTTCGCTCTGCGCCAGAACGGCATCAATGGCGCCGGTGAGGCTGCGGTGGGCGATGTCCTGGCGGGCCGCCGCGTCGGAGGCCAACGCTCCCAGCCATTGGCGCACCGGGGAGACGCAGGACTCGGGCAGGAATCCGTCGTCGTCCAGAGGCGTTTCCGGGATGGCGAAGACGGGGGCCTCCCCCAGCCCCGAGGCCGCGAGCCGGCGCCGCAGGTCGGCCTCCACCTCACTCTCCGCACCGGCCGGCACCCGGTCCAGGACGATGGCGGTCGTGATGTGTCGCTGCGCCGCGGCACGCAGGTGCTCCCAGGGGATGGCGTCGGCGTAGCGCGCCGCCGTGGTGACGAAGATCCACAGGTCTGCGCCCGCCAGGAGAGTGGCGGCCAGGTCCCGGTTGTCTTCGACCACGGAGTCGACGTCGGGAGCGTCCACGATCGCCAGTCCCTCGGGCAGCTCCTGGCAGGAGCGCAGCTCGAGTTCCCTTGGTGTGTGGTCGGTGGGCGGGCTCGCGGGGGCGTCGGGGTCCACGCGCAGGCGCGACAGGGACCCCAGGACCCGGTCGGTGTCGAACCAGGCGGCGTCCGTCGGCGCGTGCAGCAGCAGGGGGCGGCGCGTGGTGGGGCGGATTGCAGATGCCCTGGCCACGTGCCTGCGCACGAGCGAGGAGACGAGGGTCGACTTGCCCGCTCCGGTCGAGCCGCCGACGACGACCAGCAGCGGCGCGTCCAGGCTGGCCAGGCGCGGCAGGATGTAGTCGCCGAGCTGGTCGCGGGTGAGCGTGGCCTTGTCCGAGGCGGCTGCCGTTCCCTGCAGGACGTAGGGCATGGACAAGGCGGCCAGGCTGTCTCGCAACGCGGACAGCGCTCTGGTCGTCTCCTGGACCTTCTGGGTGCTGCTGGACTCGGCCCGGCTCCCGGTCATGAGGCTGAGTCGGCTCCGCTGAGGCGAGCCGTGATCTGTGGAGCGGCGTCGTCGCCCGGCGGCTGCCAGGTGGCGGCGTCGGCCTCGACTTGTTCGCCGGAGCGGATGTCCTTGACCGAGTCGGGCCCGCCGTCTGCCCCCGGGAACCACACGAAGGGGATGGAGCGCTTGTCGGCGGCCTTGATCTGCTTGCCGAACTTGGCGGCGCTGGGGGCGACGTCGGCGCTGATGCCGCGGGCTCGCAGCGTGTCGGCTATCGCGTCGGAGGCGGAGCGGTGGGCCTCGTCGGTGACTGCCACGAGGACCACCGTGGGCACGGGGCGGCTGACCTCCACGAGTCCCTCGCCGATGACGCGGGCCAGGAGCCGCGACAGGCCGATCGAGATGCCCACGCCGGGGAAGGTGCGTTTGCCGTTGGTGGCCAGGGAGTCGTAGCGGCCGCCGGAGCACACCGAGCCGAGGTCCTCGTGGCCGGACATGAAGGATTCGTAGACGGTGCCGGTGTAGTAGTCCAGCCCGCGGGCGATCTTGAGGTCGGCGATGACGGCGCCGGGGCGGCGCCGACCGGCGACCTCCAGCAGGGCGGTCAGCTCGGTCAGGCCCTCCTCCAGGAGACCGGTGGGCTCGGCCCCGCCCAATGCTCGCAGAACCTGGTCGGAGACGTCCTGTCCGTCGGTTCCGGTGATGGCGGCGAGCCCGAGGGCCTGTGCCGCCTGCTGCGCGCTCGCGCCAACGCTCAGGGTGAGTTCGGCCGCCACCTTCTCCGGCCCGATCTTGTCGAGCTTGTCGACGACGCGCAGGATCTCGATGAGCAGGTCGGAGCCGATGCCGATGGACTGGTAGAAGCCTTGGGCCACCTTGCGGTTGGAGACGTGGATGGTGACCGGTGGGATCGGCAGGGCGCTGAGCGCCTCGTGCATGATGAGGGGGACCTCGACGTCGTGGTAGAGCGGTAGGGAGCCGTCGCCGACGATATCGATGTCGGCCTGGATGAACTCGCGGAAACGCCCCTCCTGGGGACGCTCTCCGCGCCAGACCTTCTGAATCTGGTAGCGCTTGAAGGGGAAGGCGAGCAGCCCGGCGTTGTCGACGACGTAGCGGGCGAAAGGGACGGTCAGGTCGAAGTGAAGGCCCAGCTGCTTGCGCGGGTCCGTATCGGCCTCGGACTCGCCGGGGTCGGCCTGCAGGCGGTTGAGGAGGTAGACCTCCTTGGAGGTCTCGCCCTTCTTCGTGAGCTCGACCAGCGGCTCGACGGCGCGGGTCTCGATACCGCTGAATCCGTGGAGCTCGAAGGTGCGGCGCAGGATGTCGACGAAGTGCTGCTCGACGATGCGGCCCGCGGGGAGCCACTCGGGAAAGCCGGACAGTGAGGAGAGAGCTTGTCGTGCCTGTGCCATGGACCGCATTGTGTCATGACGGGCGGCGCGGCGAGGCACCGTCCGCCCCCGGGGAAGCCGAGGCGATGCCGGTCGCACCTTGTCAGGCCTTGAGGTCTCCCCCGCGGATCTTGGCCTCGGCGAGGTAGGGATTGCCGTGGTGCTCGTGCTCCATGGTGGTCACCGCACCGTGCCCGGGCAGCAGGATCGTGGCCGGGTCGATGGCGGTGGCCAGGAACCGCAGGGTTGCGAGCATCTGTACCTGGTCTCCGCCGGGCAGGTCGGTACGACCCACGGATCCCTTGAAGATGACGTCACCACCGAGGGCCATGAGGTAGGCGTGCTCCTCGGCGGCGCAGGGGTCGTCCTCGATGACCTCGGCTTCGTAGAGCAGGGCGTTGTCGACCAGGCGGGCCTCGAAGAAGAACAGGGTGGAGCCCTCCGAGTGGCCCGGTGCGGGGACCGCCCGCAGGGCGATGCCGGAGACGAGCTCGACGGCGCGGGAGAAACCGTCTCCGGGGAAGAGGCGGATGTCCGCCGGCTGCCTCCACGGGGTGCCGGCCATGTCGGTGAAGGTCATGCCGTTAGCGCTGATGCCGGTGGTGATGTCGGGCTCCTCGAGCCGGTACCGGTCAGGCTCGGGAATGTAGACCGGCACGTCGACGGTGTCGTCGCTGGCGAGCAGCCCCTCGCTGTGGGCGGCCTCAATGAGGGCCTGGGTGTCCCACACGTGGTCGGCGTGACCATGGGTGAGCAGGATCGCGCCCAGGGTGAGGCGGTTGGATCGCAGAAGGGCCAGAGCTCCGCGGACAGAACCGGCTCCCGGATCGACGACGAGGGCGGGCTCACCCGGGCCCGCGGCCAGCACGTAGCAGTTGGCTGCGAACACGGGTGCGATGGTGCGCTCCAAGATCATGCCCCCACCCTACTTGGGCC
>ERZ772946.759-NODE-759-length-10901-cov-3.18228_pt1 | contig 10901 bp, 10 predicted proteins | sample MGYA00511680_ERZ772946 | MGnify/ENA primary metagenome ERZ772946 (study PRJEB29015, sample SAMEA2737918) | human oral metagenome | biome: human oral; feature: human-associated habitat; material: dental | place: China | collected 2016 ... | reverse complement strand
GGGCCCCGGTCGGAGGATCGGGGCCCTCGTCATGTTCTCCTGCTTCTCCTGCCTACTTAAGGCATTCCAGCCGCGGTGAGCCGCTGCATGTCTCTGCTCCGCACCCAGCGCGCACCCCACCATGCGCCCAGCCCACCTGTCAGTGCGAAGGCCGCGAGGGGAATCACTACTGCCGCCGGCCCGATGCCCGATCCGCCGGCGATCAGCGATCTGTCATTCAGGACGATGGCGACGAGAACCTGAGAGATCAGCACCACTGCCGCAAGCAGGCCGTGCAGAAGAGCCAGGGCGTTCCAACGATCCTCACGCTTGCGAGCTTGGCACCACGCGGGCAGGGAGGGCACGTCGACGCGGTCCGGGCTGATGTCGATTGGCCGATGGTCTCCCGGCACCGTGCGTGGACGACTCAGGATCATCGAGTCGGAGCGCTTGAGGCGAATGCAGATGAACAGGCCGAGAACCCCGTAAGCGAGGAGCGGCAGAGGTGCGGGGGAGAACAGGCCCATGGACACCGGAAGCGCGAGGATGAGAGCGGCTAGGGCGAGGGCCAGGACCAGGATGACGGCGCGGCCCGCCGTGCCTCGTCTGGCTCGACGGACGGCTCTATTCACCTCTTCCTGGTCGGGCCACACCGGTCCGGGCAAGCCGGCACGAGTCAGGCCGGGCACGGCCCGGTCCCCTCCCGGATGAGTGATGAGGTCTCGCCTGCGCCCCAGCTCGACGTCGAGTGGCCGGGAGGATCCTGGCTCCTGGCGAGCGATTTCCATGAGTGTCCTGCGCAGGAGCTGCCATTGGTCTTCTGCCAGCCACTGGGGTGTGCGCATCAGCCAGGTGTGCCGTGCGATGACGATCCCCAGCACCGTCAGTCCTACTGTCGCCAACGACATGACGGTGATGAGCATCAATGCGATTGCGGTGTTCGCTCCCGGGGCGCCCAGCAGGTCCCGTGCTGCCCCGACGGTGAGTGCGCAGGCGCCGATGATGAAACAGATCAGCATGATCGTGAATACGAGGCGGATGAAGAACCTCGCTGGAGGCAGTGAGGTGATCGGCGAGGCGCCTCGAGAGGGTCGGAAGGACGCTAGCCTTCTCGTGACCTCCCGATTCACGGCGTCGGAAGTTCCGGCAGCCGGCAGTGGGACGGTCAGGCGCTCACGAACAAGTGGAAGTCCGCTCGGATCACCGCTCAATCCGGATTCATAGCGTCGGATGGTGCGTATGAATTTCGGCCCGCCCGCGTGCCCGTCGATATCCCTCCTCACAGTTCGGGCCTGAGCGACTCGTGCGGGAACATGCTGCTCGACGCACACCACTCCTGATTGCTGACGTACTCGAATGGACGGGTGCAGCCATCGGGGCATGGCGGGATACGCGGGGAGCCGCCCGCCCGTGGCATCAGAACTCTCGAGTCCGGTAGCAAGGGGCTTAGGGGAGCTCGGGTACGACATGGGCGGCTCCTTCACTGGTTCGCTGTCGAACGGAGCAGATCAATCGGTACTCCGTCATAGTAGGCGGGTCGTGCCGTCATCGGTCGTGAAACAGACGAGAAGGCTATGATCGCCGGGCATGAACCCCTTCGAGATTCGTGTGCCCGCCGTTGAACGAGATGGTGTTTCTCTGCCCGCGCTCCTGCTGTCCACGCCCACTGAGGCTGACATCGACCGAATCGCCGAGATCTGTCAGGCCCCGGATATCCAGGAATGGACTTCGATCTCCCGTGGCTACTCCCGTGCTGATGCCGAGAGTTTCGTGACTCGGATAGTCGTTGAGGGCTGGGAGAGCGACAACGTTCTCACATGGGCCGTACGCGAGGATCGGGAGGGTGACACCCCCCGCCTCGTCGGCATGATGAGTCTCACCGGGCAGATCGACGGCATCTGGGAGATCGGGTACTGGCTCGATTCTGAGGCGCGTGGACGGGGAACCGTCACTCGGGCCGCCCGCGCCCTTATCGAGACGGCTTTCGACCCCGGCGGCCCGTTGCGCGCCGTCACCCTGCGGTGGCGCTGCGAGATCCACGACGGCGTCCCGAACTGGGCGTCATGGCGGGTGGCCTGGGGACTGGGATTCCGGCGGGAGGGGCGGGTGCGCTCATTCCTCGCCAATGACGACACTCTCCATGACGGCTGGATTGCCACGCTCCTGCCCGATGATCCTCGCCGACCGCTGGCGCCCTGGGACGGTCCCGTCGCTGTCGGTGAGCGGGGGGCGGGCTCCTCCCACGCGCATGGCGCGGCCACGCCGCTCGTGGCCGCTGATGGTGTCGGTGAGCGTGAGGGAGATGACCCCGAGTCGCTCGTGCGCCGGTTCCATCATGTTTACGGCTTGCCGATCCGTACCGATGGTCCTTCTCTGGACCGCACGAGTCTCCACATGCGCATGAGTTTGATCGCTGAAGAGTTCGCCGAACTGACTGGCGCCGTCTACGGTGCGGCTGCTCGCGGCGCAGTGGAGGAGGCCTACAGTCGGGCCGTGGCCGCCGACGACGGTTCCCGAGACACTGTCGAGGCCGCCGACGCATTGGCGGATCTCGTCTACGTCGTCTATGGCATGGCCCTGGAGACGGGCATCGACCTGGCGGCCGTGCTGGCCGAGGTCCAGCGCTCCAACATGTCCAAGCTGGGCAGCGACGGGCGGCCGGTCTACCGCGAGGACGGCAAGGTCCTCAAAGGCCCCGGCTATTTCCCTCCTGATGTCGGCGGAGTGCTTGGAATCGATCCCGAGAGCGGTCCGGCTCCCTCACAGGCTGACTGATCAGCCGAACGGCTTCGCTTCAGAACCGTCGAATCGGCGTGAGCGGCATCATTCTCTTAACTTTACTGTACGTACAGTAAAGTTAAGAGAATGATGACCCCTAGCGCTCTCGGTACTCTCGATGCCGCATCGCCGCCTGCACCGCGCCCCCGGGACTGGGCCGCCCTGGCGGTCCTCACCCTGGCGGTGACTCTTCTCGGCGTCGACACCACGGTCCTATCGTTGGCCATTCCCTCATTGAGCACCCACTTGGCCCCCAGTGCCAGCCAACTGCTGTGGATCGGTGACATCTACTCCTTCACCTTGGCCGGTCTGCTCGTCACCATGGGCAACGTCGCCGACCGCATCGGTCGCCGTCGTCTTCTGCTCATCGGCACCGCCGGCTTCGGGATGTCCAGTGTGCTGGCGGCCTTCGCGCCCAGCGCTACCGCCCTCATCATCGCGCGTGCACTCTTGGGGCTCAGCGGAGCCACCATCATGCCTGCGACACTCTCTCTGGTCAGAAACATCTTCCCAGATGCCCGCCACCGCGATACCGCCATCGCGATCTGGTCCGCGGGCGCCTCCGGGGGCACGGCGCTGGGGCCGCTCGTCGGAGGCTTCCTCCTGGGGCATTTCTGGTGGGGGAGCGTCTTTCTCATCAATGTCCCCGTTATGATCCTGATCGTCGTCACCGGGGCATGGCTTCTGCCCGAGTCCCGCAACGACCGCGGCGCCCCTATCGACTTCCTGTCCGCAGTTCTGTCGGTGGGTGCCATCATCCCGCTCATCTATGCTGTGAAAACCTTCGCCCATGATGGGGTCACGGTTCTCGGCCTGGTGGGGCTGGCTGTCGGGCTCGCACTCGGATGGGTCTTCGTTCGTCGTCAGCGCGTTCTGTCAACACCGCTTATCGATGTCGGACTCTTCGCGCGTCCTGCATTCGCCTGGGCGGTACTGACCTCCGTCATGGCTATCTTCGCACTGGCCGGGCTGTGGTACTTCTTCAGCCAGTACCTCCAGCTCGTGCGCGAATACTCGGCTCTTCGGGCCGGCCTGGCAGAGCTGCCGAATCCTATAGCCGCAGTTGCCGTTGTTGTTCTCGTCGGACGGCTCGTATCCCGCTTCGGCCGAGGCAGGGCGTGTGCCGGCGGCCTGGTGGTCATGGCTCTCGGACTCCTGACTCTGGTGGCTGCGGGATTCTTCCCGGGATACCCACCACTCGCCATTGCGCTGATCCTGATCGGCGCGGGCATTGGTATAGCCAGCGCCGTTGCCACTGCCGCCGTTCTCGACGCCGTTCCCGCCGGCCGCGCCGGGGCGGCCTCGGCCATCTCCGAGACCGGCTTCGAACTCGGTGCGGCCTTGGGCATTGCAGTCCTCGGCTCGGTTCAAGACGTCGGTTACCGTGCGCATCTGGGAGGGCTCGATGACGATGCCGCTTCCGCCTTGCCCGGATCCGTGATCGAAGCCGCCCGCCAATCTCTGGCCACCTTGGCCGGCGTCGTCGATCGCGGGGATGCCGCGCAGGCCGCCTTCTACGGCCGGGCTCAGCAGGCATTCGCCCAGGCCATGCAGACCACGGCTGTCATCGCGGCGCTGATTCTTCTTCTCGCGGCCGTCATGGCCTGGCGACATGTGCCCGCCGGGGGCGAGGACTCGGCAGATCCGAACGAGGAGCGCTGATACTGTGCGTCCCTCCAACCGTGAGCGCATCGTTGCAGGGGCACTGGAGATAATCGCGCGCGAGGGAATCGACGCGCTGAATTTCGAAGCCCTGGCCGAGGAGGTCGGGCTGACCAGGGGCGGAATCGTCTACCACTTCCGTACGCGCGACGACCTCATGGCCGGCATCGCCTCCGACCTGCTGATGCGCTGGAAGAACGAGGCTCTGGCGGCCCTGGGCAGACCCGTCGAAGAGGCCACGCGTACTGAACGCATGATCGCTCTGACCACATCCGTCCTCGATGGCGCCCTTCTGCCGGGCGAGTTCGCATTCCTCATCTCGGGCCGCCCCGAAGCCGTCGGCCTGAACCGCGCGTGGGACGACTTCCTGCATGAATGGACCGGCGATCCTCTCACCCTCACTCCTGCCCAGCGCGTCGGACTGCTCGCCATCAATGGGTGGTGGACTGAACTCGCCTTCGGGAAGAATCACGACGACGCGATGGACGCCGAGACGCGCGGATTCATCATCTCTCTCGTCTCTGGCGGGCGACTCGAGTAGGGAGGGGCGTGGTCTGCATGAAATGTTGGGGATCGTCGGGGAACCGTGAAAAAGAAGGGTGCGGGTTCGTGGCACGATGGTCCCATGACCGAGCCCGCCGGTGCCGTGACGGCCGCGCTGTCCAAGAGCGACAGCACTGACAGCACTGACATCCCGCGAACCGGAAGGACGAATATGACGCGCGTGACCGTTATCGGAGGCGGATACGGCGGTATCGCCATCGCCAAGGCCCTCGACGATGTCGCAGAGGTGACCCTCGTCGAGCAGAAGGACACCTTCGTCAACCACACCGCCGCGCTGCGGGCCGCTGTCGATCGTGAGTGGGCTGAGAGGATCTTCTTGCCCTACGACAACCTCTTGGCCCGTGGGCGGGTTGTTCACGGCACCGCCCTGGGCGTCAGGGGCACCACCGTGTCGGTGGCCGGAATGGGGGATATCGAGGCGGACCACCTGGTCCTGGCCACCGGCACCGCCTATCCGTTCCCCGCTAAGCACCTGGAGTCCTCCTCGATCATCGCCAAGGCCCGCATCGAGCGCGCTCACACCAACCTCGAGCAGGCCGGGCGCGTCCTGATCGCCGGCGCCGGCGAAGTCGGCATCGAGCTGGCCGGGGAGATCACCTCGGCTTTTCCCGCAACGGAGGTTGTCATGCTCGAGGCCGGGCCGGACATCCTGCACAATCGCGACTACAAGCCGGAGCTGCGCGAGGCGATCCGCTTCCAGCTCGAGCAGCGCGATGTCGAGATCATCACCGAGGACCAGCTCGTCGCCCTGCCGCCGGTCGACCCCGGAGTCCTGTCCCCATTCCGCGTGACGACGAAGGGCGGCCGGCGGCTTGAGGCCGATATGTGGTTCCGCGCTTACGGCTCGGCGGCCGCCACCGGCTTCCTCGGCGAGAACTATGACGAGATTCGCCACTACGACGGGACCATCCGCGTTGACGACCACCTGCGCGTAGTCGATCACCCCGGGGTGTGGGCGATCGGCGACATCACCGACGTGCGCGAGACCAAACGGGCTGATGCCGCCCGGGCTCACGCGGAGGTCGTCGCCACCAATATCCGCTCACTCATCGAGGGGCGGGCCGCCACGGCCGTCTACACCCCCCAGCCCGAGCATGTCGTTCTGCCGTTGGGTCCCGACGGCGGTGCCTCCCAAGTACTGCGGGACGGTGTGCGTGTTGTCGTCGGCCCTGAGGAGACCGCTCGCATGAAGGGCGAGGATCTTCTCCTCGGCTACATCGCCAAGGCCCTGGGAGTGAAATCCTGATCGGTGCGCATTCGGTCCGCGAGCCGGTAGTCTGATTCCATGACGAACGACCCGCGGTCCGCGCTCAACCGACTCATTGCCGCCTTCGAGGCGCACCTGGACGCGGCCGCCACCGGTGATGAGGAGTCGCCGGCTGTGGTTGCCGCCGAGAACGCCCTCCAGGATGCTTTCTTCACTTATGACGACGCCCTGTTCACCGCCTACGGCATTGAGCTCCCTTTCGACATCGTCGATTCCGAAGGGGATGAGGATGATGATCTGGGTGACGATGAGGACGACTATGACGAGGATGACGAATACGACGATGAGGGCGAGTTCGACGATGACGAATACGAGGATGATTTCGAGGACTGAAGCCCACTTACTCCACGTACAAGTCGGAATGGGCTTCTGACGATATCCGACCGTCCGTTTTTATTACTGGCTGTCAACTCCGCACGCAGTGTGCCCTTCATCTCAGGCGCTTATCTGGCCGAACCCTTTTATGTTACGGTCAGTCGAGTTAGGCGAGGCTTACCTCATGCTCATGACTCGATTTGCGATAGGTGTCTTTCATGTCCCTCTCCCTCTCACGCCGGCAGATCCTTGCCGCCACTGCCTCAGCTGCCGGGGTGGCCGTTCTGGCCGCCTGCGGCTCCGCCAACACGTCCAATAACGGCGCCGGTGGCGGTGATGGAGGCGGAAACGGCGATTCGGCATCTGGATCCTCGGTCGAGTACCCCGTGACCATCAAGCACGCGCAGGGCGAGCTCACCCTGGACAAGGCGCCTGAGCGCGTCGTCGTTCTCGACCTCGGTGTCCTCGATTCCATCGCCGCTCTCGGTCTGTCGAGTGCCGTCGCGGGTGTTCCCAAGACCTCGACCACCTACCCAGACTCCCTTTCCGAGTTCCAGAGCGATACCTACAAAGATGTGGGTACCGTGAAAGAACCGGACGAGGAGGCGATTGCGGATATCGATCCCGATCTTGTCATCGTCGCCAAGAGAACCTCCAAAGCATACGAGACATTGTCGGCGAATTTCCCGACGATCGATATGACGGTCAAGGCCGACGACGCCACCGACGGCGCGGCGCAGGGCGGCGGTGGAGGTGGCGGTGAGGGCCAGCAGAAGTCCGCAACCGCGACGGCCACTCTGACGAGCTACGCCGATATCCTCGGAAATATCTTCAACAAGAAAGATGATGCTCAAGCCAAGCTTTCTGAGTTCACCACAGCGGTCGCGAAGGTGGCCAAGGACGCGGGCAAGGGCCTTTTCCTTATGACCAATGGTGACAAGGTCACGGCATTCGGCACCGGCTCCCGCTTCGACGTCGTCTTCGACGAATTCGGTGTCACGCCCGCCGTCGAGGATGTCGAGGCCGCTACCCATGGTGAGGCCATCGACTTCGAGTTCATCGGAGACGCGGATCCCGATCTGCTCTTCGTTCTGGACCGCAGCGCTGCTATCGGTCAGGAGGGCACGCCCGCCAAAGAGGTTCTCAACAACGATATTGTGACTGCCACAAAGGCCTGGAAGAACAATAAGGTCTTCTATGTCAACGGCGTCGACTGGTACATTATCGGTGAAGGCTTCACCGCCAGTCCTCGGATGGCCGAGGAGATCAAGAACGACCTGTCGTCATGACTCACGGCCTGACACGGGCCGCACAAGACTCGGATCATTCCGCCAGCACTGGTGAGGAGAGTCGAGAGACCGTCGTTTCGACCTCCAAACGCAGTTCAAAGCCGCGGTTTCTTGTGCTGCTCGGGATTGGGCTTCTACTTGTCCTCTGCCTGGTGTCGATATGCGTGGGCGTGGCTGATTTCCACCTCGGTGATCTTCTGAGCGGTGGGTCAGGAGGGGAGTCCCTGCACCTCTTCATGATCTCGCGCCTGCCGCGAACTCTGGCCGCAGTACTATCGGGAACCGGAATTGCGGTGGCCGGAGCCGTCATGCAGATGAGCGTACGGAATCGCTTCGTCTCTCCAACCACCGCAGGCATCAGCCAGTTCGCTCTCGCCGGGCTGCTGCTAGTCGGTCTGGCGGCTCCGGGCATGAGCGTCATGGGCAAGATGATCGTGGCCTCCGTCTGCGCCGTTGCCGGTTCCGGGATCTTCTTGTGGCTGCTGCATCTTCTGCCCTCCCAACGCACCTCTACCGATGTCACGGTACCGCTCATCGGTCTCATGCTCGGAGGCGTCGTCGAGGCGGGATCCACATTCGTCGCCTGGCGCTACGACCTGCTTCAATCCCTCGGCTCATGGACTGCGGGGAACCTGTCCCATATTCTGGCGGGGCGCTATGAGCTGCTCTGGGTGGTCGCGTTTCTCGCTCTTCTGCTGTATCTGGCCGCGGATCGCCTCACGGTGGCGAGTCTGGGCGAGGACGCCGCCACCAGCCTCGGCCTCAACTACCGCGGTACCGTCAACCTGGCCATCATGACCGCCGCCATCATGACCGCTGTCAGCGTTGTCGTGGTCGGAGTCCTGCCCTTCCTCGGGTTGGTCGTGCCCAATGTCGTCTCCCGACTGGCGGGGGACAACCTGCGCCGAAGCCTGCCGGTCATCGCCGTCGGCGGCGCTGGGCTGACGCTGGGCTGCGACATCATCGGACGCCTAGTGCGGTACCCCTATGAGGTTCCGCTCGCGGTTGTCATAGGGCTCATCGGTTCAGGCATCTTCATCGTTCTCATCCTGCGGGGAGTGGACCGTGGCTGACTCCTTCAAGGGCTCCGGTGCGCTCACCATCGCGGATTCCCACGGGGAAGCGCAGGCGGATGATAAGTCCCGCCTTTCACGCCGTCGCCGCATTGAGAATCGGGGCGCCCTCATGCGTCTCCTGCTGGTCGCGTTTTTCCTGGTCCTCGCCTGTGCGGTCTTCATGGTGATAGGCGCGCGTCATCCCATCCGGGTGCTTCCTTTCCGCCTGCCCAAGCTCGGCGCTCTCCTGTGCGTGGGCTGGGCGAGCGGAGTATCCACTGTCATATTCCAGACGATCGCCGGCAACCGGATCCTGACCCCGTCGGTTCTCGGCCTCGACTCCCTGTATTCCCTGATACAAGCAGTGCTGCTCATCGTATTCGGAGCATCCGGGATGGTCGCTCTGTCAGACCTCACCGTTTTCGGCCTGACAATGGCGGTCATGATCGGTGTTGCTCTGGCGCTCATGGGGCTGGTGCTGCGCGGACGGCGCTCAGTGACCACGCTTGTGCTCATGGGCATTGTGCTGGGCACCTTCCTGCGCTCAGGAACAACTTTCATCCAGCGCCTGCTCGATCCCAACTCCTATCTGGTGCTTCAGGATCGACTCTTCGCCTCCTTCAATACGGTCAATCCCAGACTTCTAGTGATCTCCCTTGTCGTGACCGCGATCATCTCGCTCCTGGCAATACGCGAATTGAGGGTGCTCGATGTCGTGAGCCTGGGCCCGGACGTCGCCACCGCTCTAGGAGTGGATCACCGCCGTTTATCGAGACGAGTGGTGGCGATGGTGGCCGTCCTGGTCTCGGTCTCCACGGCTCTGGTAGGACCCATCATGTTTCTGGGGCTGCTCGTCGCCCACCTGGCTTATTGGATCTCCGGTACTAATCGTCATGTCGTGACCGTTCCCATGGCGGCGCTCGTGGCCATGTTCGTGCTTGTGGCCGGTCAGACGATTTTGACCCAGCTGCTGGGCAATAACGCCGTCCTGTCTGTCGTTGTGGAATTCCTCGGCGGGCTCACCCTCATTGTTCTGCTCATCAGCTCCGGGAGGCGCTCATGATCCATGTCAGCGGACTCACCAAGTCTTATGGGCAATGGCCCGTCCTGAGCGATGTCGACCTCGACCTCCCCGATGGTGAGCTCATCGGGCTCGTGGGGGCCAACGGCGCGGGCAAGTCCACACTCCTGTCAGTCATGGCGCGCCTGCTGGGAGCGGATGCGGGCACAGTGGAAGTCGGTGGGCTGAATGTCGCCACGACACCGAGCGACGAGCTCGCCAAGGTCCTGTGCGTCCTTAAGCAGGACAATCACATGCTGGTGCGCCTGACAGTGCGCGACCTGGTCTCCTTCGGCCGTTACCCCCACAACCATGGACGCCCTACCGAGCATGATGACGCCGTCGTCGAGAAGGCCTTGGCATGGATGGACCTGAACGACCTGGCCGGCCGTTATCTCGACCAGATGTCCGGGGGCCAGCGCCAACGGGCGTTCGTTGCCATGGTGCTCGCCCAGGAGACGCCTTATATGCTGCTGGATGAGCCCCTCAACAAGCTGGACATGGTTCACTCGGTGACGATGATGCGACGCCTGCGGGCCGCCGCCCACGAGCTGGGTCGCACGGTGGTCGTCGTCATGCATGACATCAACATGGCCGCCGCCTGGGCGGACCGCATCGTCGCTCTGCGCGATGGCGCGGTGGTCGTTCAGGGAACCCCTGAGGAGACGATGACCAAGGAGTGCCTCAGCAGGGTCTTCGGCATGGAGGTTCCCGTCCATGATCTGGAGGGTCGGCGCGTTGCCATGGTGTGGGGCTGACTGCCTGAATCCTGAATCGGCGTACTCAGACTCAGAAGCGCTCGGGATAGCCCATTTTGACCGCCGTAATCTCATCCAGAGCATGACGAATCTGCACGGGCAGCACGAGGTCCTCGCTCGCCAGGGCGCCGCGCAGCTGAGAGGGCGTGCGCGCGCCCACGATCGCGGCTGCGA
>ERZ772946.756-NODE-756-length-10917-cov-10.2684_pt1 | contig 10917 bp, 8 predicted proteins | sample MGYA00511680_ERZ772946 | MGnify/ENA primary metagenome ERZ772946 (study PRJEB29015, sample SAMEA2737918) | human oral metagenome | biome: human oral; feature: human-associated habitat; material: dental | place: China | collected 2016 ... | reverse complement strand
GCTCGCTACGGGACAAGTCCCTCCACTCGAAACAAATTACACATTCATTGACTACTCCATAAAGGAATAATCAATGATAAATCTTAATCTGTCTGATACCTCATCATCGTTTGCCAACATCAGCTCAATCTCCCATTCCCTGTATTCCCTCACACGTTCGGCTACAAGCTCCTGATAGTTGTCATAACTCAGGTTGCCCGCCTCGTACCGTGTTAATAGAATGTCTTTCTCTGTTGCCAGCATTCTCTGAATCTTGATGTAAATGTCTTTTCTAGTCATAAAACCACCTTAATTCTCCGTGTTCGGACTGCTTTGTTCATCCCTGTACTGTGAATTGTTGCGGATAAATTCGTATTGCTTTTCAAGAATGCCAAACATTTCAAGCTCCTTTTCAACGCCTGACAGCTTTTGCCTGTTCGTCTCAATCCTCTTGGCGTATGTCTGTTTTTCATTGTTGAGCCTGTCCTTTACCTCGCTTGCGTTTTCAAAGGCTGTCTTAAGTGCCTTGAAATTCTCCTCGCTCTGTTCAATGTAGTAGTTCTTTAATGCTCTTTCAATGTTCGTCCTGACATTAGTCTTGTTAATTGCTTTCTTGATGTTATCTTCCATCTTATTTCATCTCCATTTCAATTATTGATTGCCATATTATATCACAGGTGTCCGTCTACACGCTTGGAATGATATAGCTTTTATAATATTTGTAATATGTCTGCCTGCTTATGTTCATATATCGGCAGAATCCTTTTACTGAAACCTCTCCCTTTCTTACACGCCGTAGCATTTCCGTGTCTTCCCTTGACAGCTTCATATCCTTTGCTGGTCTTCCTACACGGTTGCCTGTCTTCCTGCTGTACTTGTACCCCTCCTCGTCTACTGGCAGGTTGCTTATTCCGTCATTGATTCTTTCAATGAGCGTCATCCTTTCACGTTCTGCAAGGTATATCAGCAGCGGGACAACCACAACGTTTATAATCTCGTCCTTCTTGTCGTCAACGTTGCTGTCCAGCAGGCTCTGATTGATAACCTTTATATTTATGCGTTTTTCCCTAAGCTCGCTGTAAAGCTCCGTAACTTCCCTGAAGTTACGCCCAAGCCTGTCAATGTCGGTTACCACGAACGTGTCGCATTCCCTTGTCATTGACAGAAGTTTCCTTAAGTTCGGTCTGTCCATATTCTTTCCGCTCTGCACATCGCTGAATATGTCATCGCACCCGAACTCCCTAAGTGCATTAATCTGCCTTGTGAGGTCTTGCTTTGCCGTGCTTACCCTCGCATATCCAAATTTCATTCTGATTGCCTTTCTAGTGTCCACTAAAACATAAAATAATTTAGTAGACACTTTGATATAAGATTTTATACGCAGTTGCCGTATTTGCCATTAAGCCCTGTGTGTCAATTAAAACACCTGTTTTATAGACACCCTAATCATAGTACGGCTCTATTTCCCACGCCCCGTCTTTTTCCGTAACAAGAGCCTTGATGTTCATCATTTTGAGAAGCTCCCGCTTGCACAGGAACTTGTATATGTTAGTGTTGTAGTCGATATTTTCGCTGTCCTCAACACGTCTGTTATGAATCATAAGCGGCACGCACCCCTCAAGGTCTCCCAGCTTTACGTTTCTGAGCCTCTGCTGTCCAGTAGCCTTGACTGTGTGTATGTAGTTGGGATTTAACGTATACTGGTTGGCTTTGATTCTAACGGTGTCATCGCCGTCATTGACTATGAAAGCCCTCATACCCTTTGTGCGTGTCCCAGTTACGTTCCCGTGCCTGTCGTATATGTTCTTGTCCTTGACTGTGCTTACAGCCTTTATGTTAATCTGAAGTGCGTTGTGGTCTTTGCTTTCCACGAATCCGTCAACCGTGCTGTCAATAAGGTCGCTAAGTTTACCGTAGTCAAGGCTGTCGCAGTCGTACCTCTTGAACACGTTAGCCAGCACGTTGCTTATCATATCGGCGGACGCTGAAATCCCCTTAAGCTCCGCAAAGCTGCTCCCCTTTGACTTCGCCTTGACTTTGTCGCCTGTCCGCTCAATTCCGATGTAGTCGTTCACTGAACGCTGTACGAACAGGTCAAAGTGGCTCTCTTCCAGCTCATAGCCAAAATACTGCTCCCATTCCCTGCATATTCCCCTAGCCTTTTCAATGTCGCCCTTGCCCTTTAGCGTAAATGCGATTCCGTCCGTGTTGAGCTGGACTATGTTCACATATTCAAAAAGCGATTCCGCAAGGTCTAGGAGCATTAGCTGACAGCTCGTTGTCATAGAATAGTATACGTGAGGGTTGTATATCGGGTTGTCCGATACGTCATTTTTCCAGTAGCTCTCATTGTACTTCCCTGTCGTTGAGTTAATCATCAGCTTGTATGCGTTCTGCCTTGCCTGTGCGTCAACGTCATCTTTCATCCTCTTTAGCCTGAGCCGTTCCGCTTTCAAGTACCTGAACAGTTCAATGTCAAAATTGGCTATCCTGTCAAACTTTTCTATGAAAGACGGGTAAAAGCTGGCTACGTCAAAGTTGTACACGTCCCTGTAAAGCTCAAGGCTCGAATCTTCCGTATTTACAGTATGAAGTCCACCGCTCCCGAAGTTTATAAGCACATCCCCCAGCATAAAGTTTTCGACTGGTGCGTGGATGTCAGCCTTACGCCTTTCGTATATCCTGCGTGCTATCTCTGTGCGTGGCTCTGTTATCTCAGGCTTGTCGTTTATTTCGTACCACCGCTGGTATTCCCCGTCTTCCTTTCGCTCAAACATCTTAGCCGCAATCGTTGCAGGTTTTGACAGCACAGCCCTCTTTAAGCCGTCATTTTCCACACGTTCGCCTCTTTTTCTCATCTGGTTTATCATAATGTCCGCTGATTTCAGCTTGTTCTCAAACGTCGCAAGCCCTTTTCTGTTGCTAAGGCTCTCCCTCACAATAAGGTATGTCGTAAATACATCGTGCTTGCAGTATTTACGTATCTCGTCCAGCTTTTCCTCGTTATGCGACACTTCGATGTCAAAGCTGTCGTCTTCAGTTATCACGTCAAGGTTGAAGTGATACTCAACATCCTTTAAACTTATGTTGGCATTTATTCGGCATTCATCCCTGACATCGAGAGAGTAGAAAAACATTTTATTATAATTGGACAGCTCCCTGTTCTCTATAATGCTGTCGCTGTACTCCTTAAGCTCCGACAAGCTGCAGGTCTTCACTTCAGTTCGCTGTGCGTTCGTCCCCGCTATGTACCTTAATATCTTGTTGTCGTACGCCTTGTTGTTGAATCCTATAAAAAGACTGTCATTAAGCAAGTTTCTTATGATTGATTCAAAGCCCTGTTGCCTTGAGTCAATCATAATCACGTCAAACGTGTCTTCTGTTACGTCCCCGTTCTCAAGGTTTTTATTAACATCAGCCAGCACAAGCAGGAAATAGTCCCTGTATACCTCGACATCGCCCACATAGGCGTTTCTGAATTTAAAGTTGTCGTATTTCGTGTTCATTATTCCCCTCTTTCTATGAAACTTGGCACGCTTTCAATCTGTGATAGGTCAACGTGTTCAAGCTCGCCCTTTTTCATTCTGTAAATATTCCTCGCAATGCCCGTAATCTCGCTTGTGTCAAACTGTCCGTCTTTTTTGCTGTAAATTTTAAAAGCCTCATCCGACTTGAATTTTTCAATGTACTGGCAAAACTCAAGCGTATTTGTGATTATGCCGTTGTGTATCAGGAACAGGAACGTGTTGAAGATTCCTGTGTTCCTGTTTCCGTTATGTCTTTCAATAATTTTCTCAAGTACGTTCGTCCAGTGCGTCCTAAGATTGTTTGACTTCATATAAGCCCCGTACGGCTCTTGTTTTACCTCAAGGGTAGGTTTACCCTCACTTGTGTTGCAAGCGTCCTTTATGAGCCTCTGAAGTGCCGTATAGCCAATCTTTGACTCAGCTCTTTGAATGCACAGCACAACCCTGTCCTCATCAGCGTATTTTGTATTAAGGCTGAACGGACATCTCATACGGCTGTTAATCTTGATTGAGGTGTCAATGCCAAGCCCTATGCTTTCACATATTCCTGCAAAAACCCCCTTGACTTTCTCAAATTCATCTGCCGTTATATCGTTTTCCGTGATTATGTAGAGGTGCAGCCCTCCACCGCTCGTGCAAATGTTCGTGTATCTTAGAATATCACATCTGTCCAGCTCATTAATCAGGCTGTCGTATCTGTCAAAGTCAACTTTGTCTATGTCAATCATAATGTTCCGTGTCGTTGCACTCTTGCTTTCCCCTGCGGGATAGTAAAGTATTGCGTACCTGTTGCCGTATGCGACTTCTACTATACGTGCAATGTTTCTTTGGCTGTCCAGCTTAGGTATTGCCATTACGTTTATGTCCGAATCAGCGACGCTTTCCATAATGGATTTTGTCGCAAATGACATATGGCAGTCAAGATTGAACGTGTCCGTCCTTTCGTTATGCCCCATAATCTCAAGTAGCAAATTTAAGGTGTCTTTTGTTCGGTCAACACCGTTATATTTAAACATATAATCATCTCCATTAGTGTAATTTGTTTCGAGTGGAGGGACTTGTCCCGTAGCGAGCTATTGGACACTTTGTGGACAATAGCCTGTGTGCTGGAACAAGGCTCGGCAACTCTGCTTACGCTTTTCTCAAGCCAATGCTCTGTATCTCTGATATTGTATTCTCTATGTCGCTTTTCGGCTCATCCTTTATAGTGTCATTGTCCAAATCCTTGATTGTTACATCGTTAATATATTTCTTAGCAATATATCTTAAATCGTCTTTGGTGTAGCCGTTATGCCGACTGATTATATCCTCTAGTTCCTTTATCTGATTTTTGTATCTTTGCTTATCGTTCCCAAGCCTTGACATAATTTCATCAAGCACGGAATCCCTAAACTTTATACCTAGACTGTAAGGCTGTCTCTTGAATGTTGTGTTATGTTTCTTTAACGTTGATTCCTTTGCGTTCTTGAAGTCAATGCCGTTGAATATCCTTGATTGGCTGTTATAATCACGCAACTTGTTCAGATTTTTTGACAACGTTTGACGTGCAACCTTCTTTATATCAGTGTCATACCCGCATTCATCACATATCTTGACTAGATTCTTAAGGTCTGCCTGATTAAGTATTCCGTTTTCGTCAATGTCGAGTATTAAGTCAATTCCACCGATATGGCTGACTCTTTCAATGAAGCTGTTGTACGTGTTCGGGTTGTATTTCATAAAAAGCCTTGAGTAGACACGTCCTTCTGAATTAAATACTTTATTGTCAAGCTGGAACATAAAGCCGTCATAAAAACCGCATAACGTGTGCGTTACATTATATTCAAGGAAATCCTCAATGTCGTCAACGCCTTCAATATCAAAAAACGTGTCCTTCGACTTGTCCCTCATCTCAAACAGCACAAAACGGTCTTTAAGTCCGCCGTCAACATTGATTCTCATAAATTCCTCTCCAGTGTATATCGGCTTTGAATTTATATCGACTGTTACAGCGTCCCTGAATTTCTGATTAATTAAAATGCTACCACGTTCAAGGACAACCTTTATTGTAGAGTTATCACTATATTCCTTGACGGAAAATTCCGACTTGAATGTCCTGTGATACTTCTCCAAATCCCTGCTCAGAAATGCGTTCATATATTCCGTTATCCCGACTTCCCTTGAAAAATTTGCATTAATTTGCAAGGAATCGAGCCTCTTTATAGCGTTTATTAAAAGTGTTTTACCTGTCCCGTGCTGTCCCAACAGTACAACGGCGTTGTGAGTTTCGACATCAGGCTGGAACAAGTTAAGTACACTGGCTGTCAAAAGTCCGTAAACATCCTTGTTCACAGTGCCGTCCTCGTTGAGTCCGTTCTTGATTTTAGCCATTGTGTATTTTAATAAAGGGTTGTCAAGTCTATCGTAATGACTCACAAAGAAATCTTTATCAAAATTGCCTCTGAACTTGTTAAAGCACATAATTCTTTCGCTGAATAAGTTTTCACAAAATATAAACTCTCCTGTGAGTTTGTTCATAACGACAGTTCCATTATCCACAACAAATGACGTGTAGTTCAGTTTATCACGCAGTTTATAGGAAAGGTGCTTGCTACGTAAATCCTTTTCCACTATTGTGGCAATAGATTTTGTGCAATTATAATAAAACTCATCGTCCTTTTTTGCTTCAAGATTTGCGAACGGGATTATTGACATAAGTTTCACAACAAGTTCCTTCAACTTATCCTCGACATCTAAATACCTGTAACATTTGTTGATGTTGCTGTATATGTACAGCATATTGTTATTATAAGATTCCTTCTTGCTGTCTGCGTTTGAATGTATGAAAGCCTGTCCAAGCTCTCCTATATTTTTTATATAGAATAGAAACAGCTTTGTGAGCAGTGGCTTTGTTAAAATAAGCCCTTCCTTTTTTAGAGTGTTTATTATGACACCGTTTACTCTTGTCATAACTGAATGGACGTTTATGCTTTTTTCCAGCCTATTAAAATTAAATATACATTTGTCTAATTCTCCACGTTCAATGGGATACTTGTTTATTATGTCAACTATATCAGGTATAGCAAGACAGCTGTTCACTTTACTTGGAAATTTCCCTAATACACCTTGATTATTGAAGTGAAGTATATTCAATGTATCAATACCGTTGTCCATATCGCCATTTTTTATATAGTTGATATGAATTAGATTCTGTATATAAAGCTGTATGAACAATGCTATTTTTGTAACAGATTCATCGCCGTATTTTAATTCAGAATACAGTTTGCCTATTATTTTCTTGGCATAGTCACTTGCATTAGATAGTAAATTCTCCTCATATTTAAACATTGTGTCATAGTATATGTCTATAATACCACGCTCAAAATTGTAATAATATTTAGGGTCATCTTTATCTATACCGTACACCTTCTCTATGTCATTATTTCTATAAACAAGTGTGATGAAATGTTTCAAAATCAAATCTTGTTTACAAATATAATTGTGATTATAATAAAAGGTTTTAAGTTCACAGGCAGGGTCATTTATGATTTTATCAATGCACGTCTTCATTATGATGTTATCCCCCATAGCCTTTATATTTTCGAGTATTCCATCGAGGTACATCTCATACCTGCTTTTCTCATAGAGATGTCGCACGCTCGTTGTTCCTAAATCATCCAGTAATTTATTAAAGTCATCTTCATTGTCAATGACTTTAAATTGTTTTTTCATATCAATTCCTTTCCAAAAATAAGACAAAAAGGCTTTACAAATTTGTTAAGATATGCTAGAATTGTTGTATAAACATATATATAGCATACCTATGTAAACCCCGTACGTGTTCCTCAAGCACGTACTTTTTTTATTGTCATTTTTTACTTTTATTTTATCTTTTTTTTACCTAATATCATTATAAAACTGATTCTTCTTATACATTCTTTTAATAAACATTCTCAGCTTCCGTTCAACGTCCTTGTCTTTCTGCAATCCCGCAATATATTTTCGTACCGTCTGCCCTGATACATTCAAGTCTTTTGCTATAACGGGAATGCCTATATATTCGTTGTTTAAATACATTTCGTCCATTACTTTTCTGATTTTCTCCAGACGTTCAATGTTGTATTTATCTCCTTTTATAATTTTCCACATCCGTTCCACCTCGTCATATAATTTATTTATCTTCCGTTTAACTGATTATATCTCATTAAATATCAAATGTCAATAATAAAATCAAAAAAAAGTAAAAAAAAGTGAAATATTTTAAGTCTTTTTAACGTAGTAAATATAAGCATTTGATGTTATTTAATGTTGACAAATTTGTCAAAATGTTAGTGCAATGTTATATTGAAGTAGAATAACCAATATGGAATGGTGTTTTTATTTGATTGCGAGTTTTTGGGTGTTATTTAAGGTTGATTGCTTATTGAAAGGAAGCCCCCAGCACTCAAGGGGGTTCCCTTTTCTTGCCAATTTCATCCAAAAAAACACATTTTGCCACAAAAAAATGCCATTTGCCACAAAACTCGCCAAAAAACTGTGGCAAAGCAAACCCTCATGAATAAAGGCTTACAGCAGTGTCCAAAAAAAATTGCCACAAAACAAAAATCACTTTGTGGCAAAAAAAAGTCCCTAAAAATGCACCCTAGAATATATTTTGCCACAAAATATAACATATTTTCAACTAATACGTGTGAGAAAAATAAAATCAAAGTCTAATAAAATAACAATTAAATATACATTAAAAAAATAAATATATTTTAAAAATATTATAGTAAATTGAAACGGGGGGTAAAATTGTGGCAAAATTAAAATCATAACGTCTATATACCATTAATAAAGGCTTTCTTTGCATTTTCATTTTGTGGCAAAATTTGATAATTTTACCGCAAAATCTAAAACTAATCACAACACCTATTATTATTGACTTTTCTTTAGTTTTATCAATTTCACTTCAGATGTAAAAAAAAATATATGTATCACTCTCAATTATGCTAAAATAAAGCATTTGAAAGCAATACATATATTTTGTGGCAATTTGTGGCAATTTGTGGCAAAATTCACCCATTTGCCACAAAAATTGCATTAAAATTTTCAAATTTTATAAGCAATCTCTAATCATCTAATCATTTTATAAGCCAATTTCATCATCAAAATGCCCATATGAACTCGGAGATGTCTCAAGCTCGGCTACATATTCGTCCGTGATTGTGTCATTCATAACAGATGTAACGAAGTCCCAGTCTCTCCCGTTCCGCTCAATGAGGTCAGTTGCCCTGTCTTCAGCCTCATCATAGCCAAGCCCCCTCTCATTCTGGTAAAATTCAGCCAAGTCCTTGACTGCGTGCCTTCTGAAATATTCCTCGTATGCCTGCTGTCCCCATATCCTTGATAATTTGACATTTTCCTTATCGACTTTTTCCTGCAATCTGTTAAGCTCTTTGCTCAGGTTTTCATAGCTTTTGTTAATTTCTTTAAGCCTGCGTTCCTTTTCCTCAAGCTTATAAAGTTCCAGCTCCTTAACCTTAATCTGCTCATTCAAAGCCTTTATTTCATTAAGCTTTATGTTGTTGGCGTTAATCTTCCTGTTCTGCTCCTCAATCGTGTTTTCCTGCTCCTTGATTTTAGCCCTGTTCTCATTTGACTTAGGCTCATACTCCCTTATGTTCTCAATAATCCTTTTATAGTACCTCTCACGGTCATTTATGCTGTCATTGACTGTGCCAAGCTCCATTTTCCTGTCTGCAATCGCTTTATCATAATCGCTTGTTTTCCTGACTTTGTCGCTGTATTCCTTTTCTATTCCTGAAATGTTCTCAAGCACAGTTGACTCCTTGAACGTGCCAAGAGCCTTGACATACTCCTTGTCCCTCAGAAGCTGGTTGAGCTGGTCTATCAGCCCGTTATATCTGTCATTAACTGTTTTGTCAACGCCTTTTATTTTCTGCTCATATTCAGCCTGTAACCTCTTATTTTCAGTCAAGGCACTGTCAACGTTCCTTTCTTTTTCTGAAATAGCCGTCTCCCGCTCCTTTACAGCACGCTCCCTTTTCATCAGCTCTTCCTTTTTCCCGTTGTCTTCCTTGAGCCTTTCATAAAAAAGCTCATCGTACCTCACGTTACTTTTATAAAGGTCGATTCGTTCCGATAGCCCTTTGCTATGTATCTTTTCATTCTCATAGTCAGCTTTTACGCTGTCAAGCTCCGATTTCACTGAAATAAGGGCTTTTTCTGTGTCTATTCTCTCATTTATGGCTGTTGTTGTCATACCCTTCAGCATTGCAATGTCGCTTTTCATTTTAATTAGTACGCCGTCAACGGAATCTTTTTTATAATTCCCCATAAATCCCTGCACAATTTTATAATCTTCCTTGACTAGCTCAATGGCTTTTAAAGTTTCCTTGTCCTTTTCCCTGTATTCCCTCAAAGCCTTGTCATATTCCCTTTTCTTGAACTCCTCTATGTCTTTCAAATATTTCCTGTCATCGTGAAATTTCCTTGCGACTTCAATATGCTCCTTGCCTATGGACTTAAGCGACTCCTTTGTCCACTCATACGCCCTATCCTGAAGTACCATAAAGTCCTTTTTCCCACCAAGCCCCATTTCAGACTTTGATATGACAGTCTTGCCTGCATACTGCTTTTTAATTCCCCAGCCAGCCTCTTTTGCCTTTTTTCTCCATTGTTTGTATTTAATACAGGTCAATCTGACAATCTCCTGATTTTCTTCGTTTATCGGACTTCCCATATTATCCTCGTCGTTATGTATATAGTCAAGTATCTTCTTTGTCTGAGGAAGTTTCTTAAAGTCATCATCGCTTACAAGTTTCTTTACTTCAGCCCTTGCTTTCTTAAAGCATTCTTTCCTCAAATACGTTTCCTGCTCCTGTTCGCTCTTTTCCTTGTCCTCTACTGTTGTCATAGGAACGAATGTTAAATGCAAGTGTGGAACTTCCTCGTCAAAATGTATCACGGAATCAAGGACGCACTCATCTTTAATTCCGTACGCCTTTATAAACTTGTCTTGAAATACTTCAAGAGCTTTAATGTAGTCGTCCCTTGTAAAGTCCTTAAGGTCGTCCCCCTCCTGCTCATTAAGTTTTATGACAGCTCCAAGTACAACCGATGTGTTCGCCTTTAATTTTATGTCGTTGTCCTTTATGATTTTTTCAACGCTGTTTAAATATGTGTCATCAGCTTTCTTGAATACCTTGTTGTCCTTTGTCCTCTCGTTGTCAATGTTACTGTTCTTATAGTTGTAGTGCTTTCTCTGGATATGCTCCTCTGTCTGCTTTAGCCTGCTGGCGTTCATTCCATAGCACTTTATGTTTATTAATCCGTGCAGCATTCCTGCCACCCCCTTGTTTATGCTGTTCTAAAAATATCCTGCCTGCATATAGCAAGAGCTATTGTCCACAAAGTGTCCAATAGCAAG
>ERZ772946.751-NODE-751-length-10949-cov-104.631_pt1 | contig 10949 bp, 6 predicted proteins | sample MGYA00511680_ERZ772946 | MGnify/ENA primary metagenome ERZ772946 (study PRJEB29015, sample SAMEA2737918) | human oral metagenome | biome: human oral; feature: human-associated habitat; material: dental | place: China | collected 2016 ... | reverse complement strand
TGTCCTGGTCCTTGAAGAAGAACCCGTCGCAGGTGGCGCAGTAGGACACGCCGTGACCGGAGAGGCGCTCCTCCCCATCGATGCCCAGGTGCCGGTGCTCCGAGCCGGTGGAGATGATGACGCTGCGAGTTTCGTAGACGCCGTCGGAGGTGGTGACGCGCTTGACGTCGCCCTCCAGCTCGAGGGCGGTGACGTCCTCGTAGCGGACCTCGGCGCCGAAGCGCTCGGCCTGCTCCTGCATCTGGTTCATAAGCTCGGGGCCCATGATTCCCTCGATGAAGCCGGGGTAGTTCTCCACCTCGGTGGTGTTCATCAGGGCGCCGCCCGCGGTCACCGAACCGGCCAGGATGACCGGGTTGAGCTGGGCGCGGGCCGCATAGATAGCTGCCGTGTAGCCGGCGGGGCCGGATCCGACAATGACGACGTCGTGAATCATGACTCTCCTGACAGGCGGGCGATGGCCGCGATACGCGGACACCCAGTGCAACTAGTAATCAATTAAGCTTGTTCCCATGACTAAGCTTATTTGACTGTAACCTCTGTCACGGTGGCTTTGTAGGGGAACTCATCGGCCACATTGTTCTTGGGAAGCTGGGTCACCCGCACGACGATGGTGTCGACCTCTTGGGGCTTGTCGATCGTGAAGGTGGTGTTTCCCGCGGTGAAGGGGCCCTGGGCGAGTAGCGTGCCGCCACCGGCGTTGTTGATGTCCGTGGCGCGGACCTCGACCTGCCCGCCCTCATTGGTGCCTTGGAGGTCGATCTGCGAGACCTTGGCGGAAGACTTGAGCTTGATCTCGATATCGATCGGCTGCGCCAGCTCCGGGTTGCTGGTGTTGTGGGAGAACCAGGGACGACTGGTGTCTCCGTCATTGAGGTACTTCTGGTTGTTGGCAGCCTGGGAGCTCGGGTTGTTGACAACGCTTACGCTGGCGATCTCGGGTGGGACTGCAGGCGCCTCGGTGGCAGGGGCAGACTGCTGCCCGCCACCGCCGGCGTTCTGGGAACTGGTCGAGGGAACGGTATCCGCGGCCGCGCGGTCCTTGTCCGCGAAGGGGATGCCGATTGTCTGATACACGATGTAGCTGGCCGCCCCCAGCGAGACCAGAACGATGAGGACGAGCGTGACCAGGACGCTGCCGGTGGTGCGCTGCTCCCGGCGGGCCGCCTCGGGGTCGATCTCCTCCTCGTCGTCATCCTCGAAGGCCGGGAAGCTACCGGTAAAGGGCTCGGCCGGAACCGGTGCGGGTCCGGGGACGGTCTCGGAGGCGGTCGACAGGACGTTCGGGATCGGGTTCGCGGGCCCGGTGACCTGAACGTAGGTGTCGTCGGCCGGATGCTCCTGCGCCCCCGGAGATCCGGAGTGCTGCGGGTCGAATGCGGGTGCGGGTGGTGCGGTCGCGCCCGCACTGACCGAGGAGGTCTCGATGACTGCGGTGGCGTCCGCGGGCGCATCGGCGCCAGCTGGCAGCGACGGCGCCTGGCCGGGCTGAACGGGTGCAGTCGCTGACGGGTTCGCCGTCGGGGCGACCGTGGCCCCCTTGCCGGCACCGCTGCGCCGCAGCCGATCCAGAACTCCACGTGCCGCGTTGGCGACCCCGGCTCCTGCGGCTCCGGCGGTGGCACCGGCATTTACAGCGCTGCCAGGAACACCAGCCGACGGCGATGGACGCTGCGAGGCTGCGGGAATCGGCATCGAGCCCGATTCGTGGTAGCCGACCACAGGGTCCCAGGTGCCCAGCGAACGGGCCACCTCGGCTGCGGAGATCGGTGGTTGGCTGCTCCAGGTGCGTTCACACAACTCGTCCAGGATTGGGTCGATCCCTGGCACGAGCGTGGAGGGCTTGACCGGGACGCCGCCCAGACGGGGTGCGGAGGGAATACCGGGGCGCTTGCCCGGCCACCGGCCGGTCAGGCCGTAGTAGAGGATCTCCACCAGCGCGCGGGCATCGGCGCGATCGGCGGCCGACGGGTCATGGCCTGCCACCCGACTCTCCAGGTTCAGCGCGGCGGCCTCGATCCCCAGACCGCTGACTTTGATCCTGCCATCGGGAAGAACGCGGATGGACTCGGGAGACAGATTGAGGTGGTGCAGGCCCCTACGAGCACCGGCATCGAGCGCCTGGGCTGTCTCGCCGATGATCGAGCGCGCCTGCGCGGGAGGCATGCCCCGGGAGACCAGAGAGGAGAACGTGCGTCCGGTCAGCGGCTCGGTGACGATGACCGAGGGCTCGGCGCGCTCGACGTCGTAGACCAGCTGGAGGCGCTGATCCTCGACCAGCACCGCTCTACTGGCCGACTCCAGGACGTTGTCGCGGTGAAGCGTCGCATCGGTGAGAACCAGGATCGTGACGTCTCGATCCAGGATCGTGTCGACGCCACGGTGCCTGACAATGCGCGGCAGGGTGGTGGACAGCGTTCCCAGGAGCCCGTAGCGACCACTGCCGATCGGCGTCGCCTCCGACATGCGTCTCCTTCCTTGAGATGGTTGTCCATCTGAACCGGTTGATCCCATCGTAACCGTCTGAGGGCTCCGAACCGGGGTGATGTGGCTCGTGTGGGCAGAGGCATGGGGAGGGTGGGCGGCGGACCGTCCTGTGGCCACCCGGGAAGGGGGAATGCTGGCGGGCAGCGAGGGCGGGATACTTCCGGGAGTGTTGCCCGGGAAGCGTCCGGGAGTCTGGGAACGGCGGGAAGCGTCGGCCGCGTAGTCGGCGCTCGTGGGCGGCGGTGGGGCCGCTGCCTGCGAGGGTGCCGGTGGTCGGGGCGCGAGCGGGTAGGCCGGCTGTCCGTCCTGGGCGTAACCCGCAGGTGCCTGTGACGGCCAACCGCCAGCGGGCTGCCGACCCATTTGACCCGGCTGTCCCCAGGGGTTGGTCTGCGCCTGCGAGGGGGGCGGCGGTGCGGGTGTGGCCGCCTGGGCGGAGACGGAGGTGTAGCCAACAGCACCATATGCGGCCGGACCCGTCGAAAAATCTGACTGGGCGGCAGTGGACCGTGCCGGCGGCGGAGGAGGAGGCGGCGCGGCCTGGGTTGCGGGCATCTGGGCGGTGGCGTGCGTCGTCGGCTCCGGCGGCGACAACCAGGCCGCGATCGCCAGGACCACTCTCCCGGGCGCACCGGGCAGACGGTGACCGATCGCGGACAGGATCCGTGAGAAGGGCCGGAAGGCGACGGCGATCTCCCCGATCCCTACCACACGCCCCATGAGCAGGTAGATGATCGACATGACGGCCGCGACGATGGCGATGTGCCCGAAGGCCGCGAGCATCTTGCCCAAGGAGGAGTCTCCATCGACATCGCCCATGAGCAGATTGAGGACGATCCCGGCGGCGACCGCGGGCGCCACCGCCATAACCAGACGCAAGTGGGTGGTGATGATCTTACGGCCATCGAGGCTGGGCAGGTGGGAGCGCATCATGGGGATGACCACCGCGCAGCCCCCGATCTGGCTGATCGTGTTGGCCGCTCCCGCCCAGGTCATCCAGTGGTTGGCCGGGGCCATGAGGTAGGCCATGATGCACAGGACCACCGGGATGACGCCGACGACGACATCGGCCAGGAGTAGCCGCTTGGTGTCGGAATAGGCCAGCATGACCCGCTGGGTCCCGAACCAGACGCCCTGCGGGACGATGCCCAGCGCCAGGGCGATGAGCATGGGGGCGCTGGCCTGGGCTTCGGGCAGGGTGATCGACGGCGTGAAGAGCTGGAGGGCCGGGACGGCCAGGACGCAGATGCCCGCCGTGGCCAGCACGGTGAAGACACCCGCCGAGCGCAGTCCCAGGGAGAGATCCTCACGCACTCCGGCGGCGTCCCCGGCCGCTGCCTTCTCACTCATACGGGTGAACAGGGCGGTGATGATGGAGGTGACCACCAGGGACTGCGGCAGCATGTAGATGAGATAGCCGTTGAGCCACATGGTGGTCGAGGGCACGATGACGTCTGCGTACTCGGGCTGCTCGGAGGCCGTGACCGCGTAGGAGCCCAGGTTGGAGGTGATCCAGTTGCTCAGGCTGGCCACGCCCACTCCGGCCAGCGCCCACAGGGCCACCTTGACGGTCTTGCCCAGCCCCAGGCCCCGCACCCCGAAGATGATGCGCGGCCGGAACCCGGAGCGCACCAGGGGGATGTAGAGGATCAGCGCCTGGACCGCGATGCCCAGGGTCGTCGTCGCCCCGATGAGGGTGATCCGGCCCCAGCCCCAGACCTCTGCGCCTTCACCAGCGGTGTAGCGACCGTAGAGATGGAGGTAGAGCAGGATCGAGGCGATCGAGATGATGTTGTTGAGCACCGGGGACCACATGTAGGGCCCGAAGCTCGAGCGGGCGTTGAGCACCTGCCCCCACAGGGCGTACAGGCCGTAGAAGAAGACCTGCGGCATGAACCAGAACGCGAAGGCGAAGGACAGCGTGCTCCACTGCCCCTGGGCCAAGGAGTTGGCATTGATGGCGAAGATGAGGGGTGCGGCCGCGGTAGCGATGCAGGTGACCACCAGCATGAGTGTGGCCGCAGCGGTCAGGAGCCGGTTGACGACCTCCTCGCCGTTGCGCCGTCGCAGCGCCTGAACGATCTGCGGTACCAGGATCGCGTTGAGGATCCCGCCGATCATCATGTTGTACAGGTAGGTGGGCAGGTTATTCGCCGTGTTGAAGGCGTCGGCGGCCCCCGAGCCGGTGGCGCCGAGCGCCATCACGATGAGGGCGTTGCGCACCATGCCCAGGATGCGGGAGACCAGGGTTCCCGAGGCCATGATGGCCGAGGATCGCGCCAGCGACGCCTGGCTGCGCCCCCGGGAGGAGGAGCGCCTGGCCCGTGCGTGCTTGATCATGCTCATGCCGTCTCCTGTGCTGCCGGGGTCACCGCGGTGCGGCGGCCTCGTCGTACTGTCCTCACAGTACCGATCACCACGATGGAGACAAGGATGCCGACGATGATGCCGGTGCCCCGGCTCTCCCAGTCGGCGCGGACTCTCATGTGGACGGTGGTGGGCGTGCCCACGGTGGTGCCGTCTGTGGCGAGCACCTGGACCGTCAGGCCCACGTCGCCCGAGCCGACGGCTTGGATCGGCACCGTGACCTTGGCCTGCTGGTGCGCGGGGACGGTCACGGTCGTGGTGCGTGGGACCTGGAGGCGCTTGTTGTCCGAGACCAGGTAGACCTGGACGGTGACGTTCTGGTCCAGGGACGAGGTGATCCGCACCGGCAGCTGGGCCTCGGAGCTGATGAGGTTGATGGTCGACGACGGAACCGCGGCCAGCGAGGATGTGACGCCTGCTCCGGCCGCCTCGGCGGTCGGAATTTGAGCGTCACGGGTGGCGGAGTCGGCCCGCCAGGACGCCGAGGAGACGACGGCCTCCAGATCCGTGTAGTCGCCCAGCAGCGCAGCCGGGTCGGAGAGCACCGAGGACACCGATTGCAGGGTGCTGGCCGTGCTGGCGGCCGCGGCGAGGGTCGCCGTGGGCAGCTCGTCGTTGTCGGTCACCCTGTCCGGCGGCTCGGAGCGCTCGATCCCCGAGGTCCCCTCATCGACTGCCTCGACTTCCGCCCGGGCGTGCTCCTCGAGGGCGCTCAAGGACTGGGGCTGGGCCCAAGAGGTGGAGTGCAGGGCGTCCACGCGCTCTTGCAGAGCGGTGGGGTCCGCGCTGGAGGCCGCTTGACGGGGCATCGCCACGACGATGTCGCGCTCGAGCGCCGGGGCCTGACGGGTCAGGATCGCGCTGTCGCCGCGCAGCAGCTGGCGGGTGTCGAGCTCCGCGGCCTGAGGAGTCTGGGTGGATGGGGTGGCCTGTTGAGCCTGGTCGGCGGTGCCGACCTCAGGTGTCCTACTGGCGAGTGCCTCGGACAGGGACTGCTCGGGGAGCAGGACCGCGCGGTCCCCGAGCGCACCGAGTCCGGAGGGGGTGTAGGTGAGCTCATCGGCCACCGGCAAAGAGGTTGGTGAGGCGATGATGGTGGATGTCGATTGCGGCAGCACGTCGACCGTGGCGGAGTCCGTGATGCTGGAGGCCGGCCAGGCCAGTGAGGCCGGCGCCCCTGCCTTGACGATGGCCGATTCCCGGGTGCGCTGCGTGGCGGTCTCGATGAGACTCGTCTGCTGCAGATGGGCCAGTGCTGCGGTATCGGAGTCGCCCCACGGAAGGGCCACGAGACTGCCCGTGCCGATGGCCCGCACAAGGGCGGCGGAGAGTTGGGTGACGTCGTCGGGGGTCTTGGTCGGCGGCGATGTCGCGGTCGCGCTCGCCGAGGGCGAGGGCGGCGCCGAGGATTTCGGCGACGGACCGGCATTCGCCGAGGGCTCCGCCGTGGACGGCGATGATGAGTCGCCACCCTGAGGTGTCTGAGGGGCACCCTCGGACGCCGAAGACCGGGAACCGCCGTTACGGGCGGCCTCCTCTAGGCTGGCCGAGGTCACGCCCAGGGCCTCGACGAGCGCAGGGTCGACGGCCACGACGACGCCGTCGCCGGCCATGCCCAGCAGGCCGAGGACCCGGCTGTGGATACGAGTGAGGGCCTCCTTGCGCTCCTGGTTACGCGGACCGGCCAGAACTGCCGTCTCCTGTGCGGAGGCGGTCACCGGGATGAAGGCGGTCAGGCGTACCGGGGCGATGGAGGCGCCGTTGTCCCACACGAGGATGCTGCGGTCCTGGGCAAGGGAGCTGCCTTGGGACTCCAGCTTGACGGCGATGCCGCGCGGCCCCCACTGGTCGGCGCTGGTCAGCGGCAGCTCGTCGGCCGGAACGGTGATGGAGAACTGGGTGACTTCGCCCGGCTGGAGGTCGCGCCCCAATGGGACCGTCAACGGGTCTGACAGCCCCGACTCGTCGGTCCCGTTCAGCCATTTGGTCAGACCCAGGCTCGTCACCTCCGTGGATCGCTGCACTCGCGTCACTAGATCCACTCCGGTGACGACCTGGCCGGTTCCGTTGGTGATGGTGCCGCTCAGCACCAGGTCCTGGTCGCTGTGCAGCATCTCAGGGGTCAGGGCATCGATACTCAAGGTCACCTGGTCGGCGACCACCTTGGTGCGCGGGGTCTGCGAGTCCTCGGCGCTCTGGTCCGAGGGCCCGGTCTTCAGGGTCTTCTCCGCCGGGGCCGACGGTGAGATCGACGGCTTCGTCGGTGCTCCGGGTGCGATGTCGGCAGAGATCCCGGCAGGTCCAGCGCCCGGGGCACTGGCCGGAGCAGAGTCCGCCCACGCTGCCGGCAGGGCTATCAGCGGCCACGCCACCAGGCCTACCACGCCCAGCAGGACGGCAATGGCCACCACCGCCCTGCTCCGCAGCCCGGAGCCCAGTGTGGCGACCACCTTTGCGCACAGATTGGTTGCGCAGGTCATCCGTCCCCCACCAGGATGTCCCAGGCCGCGGCCACGATACGGCGCTCGTTGGGATAGGCCAGACGGTGGGAGACGTCGTCCAGGGCGACCCACTCGACGTCCTCGGCCTCGTGGTCCGGATCGTTCTCCGTGGTCAGGGTCCCGCTGACCGCCTCCAGCAGAAAGTGATGAACCACCTTGTGGACGCGGTGCTCCTGACCGGCGAACCAGTAGTCGATCGTCGCCAGGTGCAGAAGCACCCGGCCGGTGATCCCGGTCTCCTCCATGATCTCGCGGACCGCGGCCTGCTCGGGCGTCTCGGCGCCCTCCAGGTGCCCTTTGGGCAGGCACCACTCCAACCGGCCGCCCCGGTTGCGCCGGGCGATGACCGCCGTGAAGGCCTGCCCGTTCTGAACGTCGACGACCAGGCCTCCGGCACTGGTCTCGTTGACGATCGGCAAAGCGCGCGCACTCGCCCGATGAGCCGGGTTTCCGGCGCGGGGTGTGCGAGTGCGTGGCGAGGGCATAGGGACACTCTAGGGCGTCGAGGCCGCCGGATGCCTCTGGCCGAGTACGTCGTCGCACACAGCCGCACCGCCCGTGGGCGCGGCCTGTGTGAAATACGCGAGACGGTCCTCACGACGGTGCCGACGGTGCTGTCGACGACGGCGCGCCGGGCGGGGTTCATGGCAGGCTTGGGCCGATGACTGCGCACCCCGATCCCTCCGATCCCATGGACTCCGCTGAGAACCGCGGCCTGACTCGGCGGGCCCGAGCGGCCCTCGAGGGGCTGCCCCCCGCCCTGGCCGCCCTGGGGCACGCCTTCGTGCGCGCCGGGCATGAGATCGCGCTCGTCGGTGGGCCCGTGAGGGACGCCTTCCTCGGCGTCGCCCCCCACGACCTGGACCTGACCACCTCGGCCCGCCCCGAGCAGACCGAGAGGATCCTGGCCGCCTGGGGCGAAACCACCTGGGACATGGGCCGGGCCTTCGGCACTATCGGTGCGCGCAAGGGCAGCACCATCGTGGAGGTCACCACCTACCGCACCGAGGCCTACGAGGTCGGCTCGCGCAAACCCCGGGTCACCTACGGCGACACCCTCGCCGGGGATCTCACCCGCCGCGACTTCACCGTCAACGCCATGGCACTGCGCCTGCCCGACCTCGAGCTCGTCGACCCCTGCGGCGGCCTGGCCGACCTGAGCGCCGGCATCCTGCGCACCCCCGTCAGCGCCGAGCAGTCCTTCGACGACGACCCCCTGCGCATCATGCGGGCCGCCCGCTTCGCCGCCCAGCTCGGCTTCGACGTCGAGATGGACGTCATGAAGGCCATGGAGGACATGGCCTCCCGCCTGGAGATCGTCTCCGCCGAGCGCGTGCGCGCCGAGCTCGAGCGCCTGCTGGTTAGCCCCCAGCCCCGACGCGGACTGGAGCTGCTGGTCCACACCGGCGTGGCCGACGTCGTCCTGCCCGAGCTGAGCGCCCTGCGCGAGACTGTCGACGAGCACAAGCGTCACAAGGACGTCTACGAGCACACCCTGACCGTTCTGGATCAGGCCATCGACCTGGAGACCGGTCCCGACGGGCCCGTCCCCGGACCCGACCTGGTCCTGCGCCTGGCCGCGATCCTCCACGACATCGGCAAGCCCGCCACCCGCCGCTTCCTGCCCGACGGCACCGTCACCTTCCACGGCCACGACCACGTCGGTGCCCGAATGACGGCCAAGCGCCTGCGGGCGCTGCGCTTCGACAAGCAGACCATCAAGGACGTCTCGCGCCTGGTCGAGCTCCACCTGCGCTTCCACGGGTATGCGGACTCCGCCTGGTCGGACTCGGCCGTGCGCCGCTACGCCACCGACGCCGGCCAACTCCTGGAACGCCTCCACCGGCTCACCCGTGCCGACGTCACCACCCGCAACCGCCGCAAGGCCGCCATGCTGGACCGCGCCTACGACGACCTCGAAGAGCGCATCGAGGCCCTGCGCGCCGCCGAGGAGCTGGCCGCCATCCGCCCCGACCTCGACGGCGGCCAGATCATGGCCGAGCTCGACGTGCCCCCCGGGCCGATCGTCGGCGAGGCCTACCGCTTCCTCATGGATCTGCGCATGGAGAAGGGGCCGATCGGCGAGGACCTGGCCCGGCAGGCGCTGCGCTCCTGGTGGGCGGCCCGTCAGAAGAGCTGAGGGTGAGAGAGTGCTTGAAACATCAAGAGAGTTGCGAGTCGGCGTCGTCGGCATCGGGGCCCGCTGCTACCTGGCCGCGCTCGCGGACTCCTCGCCGATCGGAGCCCGGCTCGTCGCCGCGGCCGACACCGCCCCCGACGCCGTCGAACGCGCCGAGCGCCTCCTGCCCGAGGGCGTGGCGGTGGTGGCGGATCACCGCGACCTGCTGGGACACGGGATCGACGCCGTCGTCCTGACCACCCCCGACGACACCCACGAGGAGCTGGCCTGCTTCTTCCTTGAGGCCGGCATCCCGGTCTACCTGGAGAAGCCCCTGGCCATCACCATCGAGGCCGCCGACCACATCCTGGAGGTGGCTCGGCGCACCGGCACCCGCCTCTACGTGGGCCACAACATGCGCCACATGGAGGTGGTGCGGCTGCTGAAGTCGATCATCGACTCCGGGCGGATCGGGGAGCTCAAGGCGATCTGGTGCCGCCACTTCGTGGGTAACGGAGGCGACTACTACTTCCGCGACTGGCACGCCGAGCGCCGCCACGTCACCGGCCTGCTGCTGCAGAAGGCCGCCCACGACATCGACGTCATGAGCTGGCTGGCCGCCTCCGAGCCGGCCCGCGTCGTCGGCATGGGCGGACTCATGGTCTACGGCGACGCCGAGCGCCGGGAGCCGGGCACGAGCGCCGGCACCGTCATGCAGGACTGGTTCACCCTCGACCACTGGCCCGCCGACGAGGTCGGTGACCTCAACCCCGTCATCGACGTCGAAGACCACTCCATGCTCATGATGACCATGCGCAACGGGGTCATGACCTCCTACCAGCAGTGCCACTTCACCCCCGACTACTGGCGCAGCTACACGGTTATCGGCACCCGCGGCCGGGCCGAGAACCTCGGCGACAGCGCCGGCGACGTCGTCAAGGTGTGGACCGAGCGCACGGAGCACTACAGCGAGCGCGCCACGCAGGAGTACGTCATCGCCGAGGAGGGCACCGGGCACGACAGCGCCGACCAGCTCGCCATCGACGAGTTCCTGCGCTTCGTGCGCGACGGTGGGGCCACCGAGGTCTCCCCGGTCAGCGCGCGTGACGCCGTCGCAGCGGGGGTGCTGGCCACCCGGTCCCTGCGCTCGGGCTCCGTGCCCTTCGACGTGCCCGAGCTCGACGCGGAGCTGGCGGACTACTTCCACCGTGGACAGCACAACTCTCACTGATCGACGGAAATCTCATCAACGACGCGGCTCCGCGTCATCTGTGAAGAAAATGTCGGTCTGTACGGTCGGTAGCACGTACAGTGCGAGCCGGGCGGTGCCGGTGCCTCGCGGGGGACCCGAGCCGCGGGCAGGACAGGCCGGAGCCGAGGAGAGCGCATGATTCACCACATCACCCTGACCGGGCGGAGCATCGCCCTGGCCTGCGACGGCACGGTGACCACCCAGCACGGGGCCGGCGGCGCCA